>Ga0268266_10001816_pt1 | contig 24149 bp, 20 predicted proteins | sample KBSS13metaG_FD_190356 | JGI IMG/M metagenome (GOLD analysis project Ga0268266, IMG submission 190356) | Switchgrass rhizosphere microbial communities from Kellogg Biological Station, Michigan, USA - KBS S1-3 metaG (SPAdes) (version 2) | ecosystem: Host-associated > Plants > Roots > Rhizosphere... | reverse complement strand
CGGCATACCTGGGCACCAACTGCATGTCCATGAAGGGCGACTTGCCGGGCCGGTCGAAATGTTGGCCCGGCTTCATCGGGTCGTACCAGTACAGCGGCTGCCGTCCGTCCGTGGTGGCCGCCGGCGAGCTCCGGGAGTGACCGTGCAGCCGCGCAAACCAGTATCCGCTCGCTGCGCTGATGGCGGCCAGGAGGAGGGCGCCGAGTGCCATCGCAACGAGTTGCTGTCGGGGAGCGTTCATCGGGAGCCCGCCGCTTGAGAGGTTGAATCGAGGGCACCGGGTCCGTAGAAGTAATAGAGCTTTGCAGCGGCCGCGGCCCGCTTTGCCTCGAGCTCGATCTCCTTGAGTCGTTGCTCGATCAACTCGCGGCGAGTGACCAGTACCGAGGTGAGGTCCGCCTTCCCGGCACGGTAGCTCGCGAACTGGTAATCCACCTTCTCTCGCGCGAGCTGCAGATGTATGTCGCGCACTCGGGAGAGCTGGCGTGTCACAACATCGTACTCAGCCAGATCCCCTTCCAACTCCTGGGTGTGATCGCGCAGCATGACATCGCGCTCGCTCTCCACGCGGGCGAGCTCCTGGCGCTTCGCCTGGATCATCGGGTCCTGGCGGGTCTTCGCAAAGAGCGGCAGATCGAGGGTGAATTGCAATGTGACCATGTCACTGAACGCGCTTCCACGGCGACCGTAGGCGAGCTCGACGCCCCAATCCGGGCGCTTGGTCGCCTCGGCCTCGTGCACTTCGGCCTGGGCCATCTGGGTCATTGGCACGTACACGGCCAGATCGGGATGCTCATGAATGTGCTCGCGCAAGTGTTGAGAGTCGAGCGTGAGTGCCGGCGGATCACCCTGCAGAGGCTCATCCGCGGCGGCGCCAACCCAGCGCTTCAGAACCGCTTTAGACCTGGTGGTCTCGGCGGCGAGCTCATCGCGGCGATCGGCGATCTCGGCCGCCTCCTGCCCGGGGACGACGGTATCGGCCGGCATGCCCCGGCCGCCGGCGAGCTGAGCCTGCACGGCCTGTCTGAAAAGTTGGTTCTCGCGATCCAGCTCATCGAGCAATGCGCCGCGGCGCTCGAGGTAGTAGCGGCTGAGCCACGCGATAGCCGTGTCCCGACGCGCGACCAGGATACTGACTTGCCGTTCCGCTTCGGCCCGCGCAATGTTGGCCTGCGCGACATCTGTTTGGGCCTGGCGCTTGGCCCGGTTGGGCAACTCCTGCATGACCCCGATTTTGCGCATGGTCATGAAGTCGCGAGTGAGGCTCCATTGCTCGGCGCCGGTGACGGGCAGGTTCTCGATGCCGACGGCAAGCTTGGGGTCCGGCAACCGTCCGGCCGCCACTGCCGCGGAGCGGGCGGCCGCCACGCTCGTCGTCTGTACGGCAATGTCGGGCGAGGATCGGGTTGCGATCTCGAGGGCGGCCGTGAAACTCAGCGGCTCAGCGTCGGCGAGCCCGGCGGCTCCCATGAATGAAACCAACAGGATGCATCTGAACATGATGACCATTCCACACGATCGGAACTCGCGCGCCGCACGACTTCACATCGCGCAGACGCGCAGCAGCTTGCCCTTAAGCCCACAGGAGCCTCGTGCAAGCGGGAACGCAGGCGAACGCCTGCCGGAAGGTCAGATGAAGCGGGGTGGCCGCCACAGTCCGTCAGGACTGTAGGCGGACAACAGGGAGGGAGGATCCAGCGATACTGTTGAGTGAGCTGGCAGAACGAGCCACACGAGAGCCGGGCCCGGCTCGTACGATTGGGGGCTCTTGCAGTTGTACCCGGCTTTGCAGGCCGCACAAGAGTCCTTCTTGCTCAGGGGACTGTCGCCGAGCCGCTTGCAGGAGGGCCCTGGATCGCTCTTTCCAGGGCAGCAGTCGCCCGTGACCGTGGCGTGGGTTGACGAGCTCATTTCCTGCTGGCAGCTACGCTGCACCACACCCGCCAGGCCCAAAATGGGCAGGGTGAGCAAAATAGCCAAAACCGGTATCAGCCGAAGCCGCGACATGGATGCATGGTAAACGGTCGACCTGCAGCGAACAAGAAGCTCAAATGTGGCCACTTACGAGGATGATGGCTGCGACAAGAGCTCAACCACCTCGATCGGTTGCGTTTTTCCCTTGACGGGCAACACCGCTGCACGGCCGAGCACGAACCCGGGCCCCAAGCGCATCGCGACGTCTTTGGAAACGAGAATCGTAGCCGCCATGCCCTTGGTCAGCGCCTCAATGCGACTGGCGAGATTGACCGGTTCTCCTACGACGCCATACTCCACGCGCTCATCCGGCCCGATCAACCCGGCTATGACCTCTCCGGTGTGAATTCCGATGCCGATCTGCAGCGGGGGTATTCCATCGGCCTGCAGCAGGATGTTCAGTCGTGCGAGGCGATCGACGATTCCCAGAGCGGCGTGCACGGAGTGCTCGACATGGTCCGCCCGAACTTGCGGTGCCCCGAAAAGCGCCATGACGCCATCACCCGTGAATTGCTTCACGACGCCGCCCTCCGCTTCGACCGCCGCTACGACCTCTGTAAAGAACCGGTTCAGCACGCGCAACAGGGCTGCGGGGTCGAGTGTTTCGGCCAGAGCCGAGAAGCCGCGGATGTCCTGAAACAGAATGCTGACTTCGAGCCGATCTCCGGCCAGCGGCACGCGGCCATCGAGAACGGCGGCAGCCACGTCGCGGGAGACGAAACGACCGAAGGTGTCCTTGATCCGCTCCCGGTCCTCCAGGCCGCTCACCATTTCGTTGAAGGAGCGGGCCAGGAACCCTAACTCGTCGGCGCGCTCGAGGTGTGCGCGACGCTGCAGATTTCCCCGCAAGACCTCGTGCATTGCGTCAACGAGGAGCCGAACAGGGCCGGTGATGCGGCCGGCGAGCAACATGGCCGTGAGGAGTGCGCCCGTCAGGGCCAGAATGCCGATGCTGCTGATGCGCCACTGCAAGGTGTGCAACGGGGCCAGGGCATCGTCATAGGAGCCCTGAATGAGCGCATAGAGCGGTTGGGGCAGATGAGCCTCGATCGGCACGACGAGTGCAAGGAATCTGCGGTTGCCGATTTCTGACACCGCCGGATTCGGATCGTTGTGTCCATGCAGCAGTGTTGCCAGCTGCGCGGCGCCGACTCGCTCGCGCTCCCTCCAGGGAAAGGTCCACGACGACGCATACACGCGCGATGCACTCAGAAAGGTGATGTCCGAACGGGTATCCCGCTTCAGGCGACCGGCTACTGTGTCGTCCACGATCTGCCCGAGGAGCAGAAATCCGATCACCTCGGGACCCAACACGGGGACCGCAACCATTTGCATGAGTTTGCCGTCGACCTCCACGAGGCCGCTGGCGGCAGACTGACTCGCCAGTGCTTCCTTGAGAGGTGAGAAATCGGCCAGGGATTGACCGGCAGGGTCTCTTGCCGGGGACGCTGCGAGAAGGTTACCGGCTTCGTCCGTCATCCAGACGAGTTGCACGCCCAGACGCTGGCGGTAGCTGAGACCGGCCGATGCGAGTGTCTCGGCATCGTAGCTCGCAGGGTTGAAGTGGGTCGCGTAGACGCGCTTCAAAGCGAAGTCACTGGCCAACAGGGTCGAGTTGGTCTGCAGGCGGGTCGAGCGCTCGGCGAGCAGGCTCACAAACACCTGGCCTGTCGTGCGCAGATCGCCACTGAGGGCCAGCACCGCCTCTCGCCCGATGACAAACTGCGTAATCCCGAGCGTGCCCAGCAGAACAATGAGAATGAGTGCCGAGAAGGCCACAAAAATCGTGGTCCGCAGGCTGCGTGCGGTCGGCCATCTCACGGCTTAAGGCCTGAGCCCGTGCATCGCAGGCCGTGGCCGGGGAGGGGCGAGCGGCAGTCTGAAATTCACGTTGCTGACGGCTTCGGGCACCCGGACCGTCTGCGCCGTTTCTTCCGGCTTGAGCTTACTGAGGGCATGCCACGCGACCAACACATGAGTGCCGTTAGGCAGGTCCTCCAGGACGAAGCGTCCATCCGCGCCGGTGACCGCGAAATATGGCGACGGCAGGACGAGAATGATCCCTGACATCCAATCATGGATGTTGCAGCCGATCCTGACGACGCCAACCTTGTCGAAGACCACGGGCGGGGCGTCATCCCCTTTGTACAACGGCAGCTCGAATGTTTTGATCGGCGAAAACGAATACACGTGGTGATGGATCTGGTCGTGGTTCGGAAAGCGGACGGACGTGCCCACTGCGATCGGCAGCACGCCGGGAACGAACGTCTTGTTGACCTGATCGACGACCGCCATCGTGCGGGGCGTTACGGTAGCTGCAGCAGGCGGGGTCTGTACGAATACGACGGCCCCGGCGACGGCGCTGCCGTCGGGTCCCGTCACGCTGCCCGAAACGGACGGATTGGCCGCATGCACCGCTGCCAGGGGCAGCGCCAGGAGGACTAACAAGCGAGCTTTGAATAGATGCAGATACACGCCACACGCTCGAGTATCAGTAGCGAATGCGGTAACTGAGCTGCAACCCGTCGGATGTCGGGTTCAATGACCCGGTCGCGTCCCGGTGACTGTGCATCCAGACGTACTCCAGGGCAATACGCTGACGCAGCCCGATCTCGAAGAGGTACGCGAGTGTTTGTGCATGACCGCGTTCGCTGGTGGAGGGGCCGCCGTCGAGGTCGTGGATGCGAAAGGTGTCGTAGCGGAGACTCAGTCGCTGTCGCACGAAACGGTACGAGAGCATCACGTAGAACGCTGATAGAGAACTGTCATTGGCCGGCGCCCGCACTCTCGCTGTTCCCGACAGGTACTGCGTCAGCAGGTCAACCCGCCGATACGGGCTCAATGTAACCCCCACCGTGGTGAAATGAGTGTGCCAGACCGTGGGCGTGCTTTCGTCACCGCGATTGTCGATGACACCGAGGTTGACCGAGGCGATTTTCCCACTATCGCCAAGGGAGAGCCACGTGTAGAGCGCGGGTTGATGGTCTTTCTCGCTGAAGATATTGGTGCGTTGCCCTGGCGTCGGCAAGGCGAGATCGCCGTTGATGCCCCCCAGGGTGTCTCCGACGACCCAGCCACGAAGTGCCAGCAGTCGCCCGATCTGGTCACCTCCGTATCCTGCGCCGACCAACGCTCCAAGCCGTACTCCCGCCCCGCTCACGTACCAGCCTTCCGCCTCGGCGCCGGCCAGGCTGATGTCCTCCCACAACCAGTTGTCCAGGGCAGAGTCGGAAATGGTGTATTCAGGGGACCAGGCCGGACCAGTGTTTTCCAGGGAAAACGGCACGTGCATGACTCCGCCCTGGAGGCCCCAGCCTAGCCTCTCATCACCCCACTCTTTGCGCAGGGTTGCCTCGATCAGCCACGGTTGATAGTTACCGGCGATGTCAGGCTCGATATTCACCTGCGCCTGCGCCCGCACTCCCCAGGGAAGGAACGCGCCAACCTGCACTGCGGCCTGGGACATCACTACTCGAGTCGCGCGTTGCAAGCCTCTGTCGGTAAAGCTGCCTCCGTAGCGCATTTTCCCGGGACCACCGTCAGTCCAGCTCGGGTCGGGGCCGCCGCTGACCAGGCGCACATCCAGCAGGGCGCGCAACCAGAGGTTACTCTGACCCTCGACCGCGTATTGCGCTCGTGCGGAGGACGACAGCGCGCCGCAGCTGAGAAGGACGCCAGAGAAGATCCATGCGAGCGCGCGAGTCATTGGCGGCTGCCCAAGGGTGGTGTCGGCGACTATACTCCGGGCTGATCACGTTCCTCTGACAGGTCGGGTGTTGCCCATCACCGCGAAAACCGTTGTCGAGCGCGACAGTCTGTTCCGCGGCCTGCCAAAGGCGACTCTCGCCCGAATCGCCGCGCTCGGACTGCGGCGCGTGTACGAAAAGGGAGCGTTGATCTTCATGCGGGGCGACCCGGGCGACTCGCTGTGCGGAGTCGTATCTGGACGCGTACGCATCAGCGCCAGCGTTCCCGGCGGCAAGGAAATCTTTCTCAACATCATCGACCCCGGGGATTGTTTCGGGGAAATCGCGCTGCTCGACGGGCAGCCCCGGACCGCGACCGCGACCGCCATGGTCCGTACGGAACTCATTGTTTTCCAGCGTGATCAGTTCCTCGCGTTGCTGAGCACCGAACCGCAGCTGGCAGCGCACTTGATACGCCTTCTGTGCCGCCGGGTTCGCTGGACCGCGCAGCTCATGGAGGACGCAGCTCTGCTGAGTGTTCCGGCGAGGCTCGCGAAGCGGCTGCTGAGTCTCGCACGCCTCAGGGGTCCTGATTCGACCGGTGATGGAATCAAGCTGACCCTTTCCCAGGAAGAGCTCGCACAATTCCTCAGTGTGTCACGTCAGGTTGTCAATCAACACCTGCAGGTGTTGAAGGCCAAGGGCTGGATCCGCTCGGGTCGCGGCCACGTGACGATCTGCAACGCGCAGTCACTGGAAGAGCTCGCTCGCGAGCGATAGGCGTCCGGCCGCTGTTACTTGTGTCAAGCGCTTGACAGAACGGCGCTACGCCCCTGCCGCATCATTGCTCCTGAAGTCTCACCCCTTTCAACAGACGGACGGAGAAAATTCTGATGAACACGCGAATTCCTACAACCCTTCGCTGCGCCGGCACGGCCGTCGCGGCGCTCCTGCTGACAACCGGAGCCGCGTTCGCCAAAGGCGCGCACAAACACATTGATTTCGACATGGTCGTATCGGCTGGCGCGGCTACCTGCCTCCCGCACGCCCGGGCGGATGTCAGAGTGGTCGACGACGGGACCGCACAGGACCTGTTCATCGTGGCGCGGGGCCTGCCGCCGAAGACCGGCTTCGACTTCTTTATCCTCCAGGTGCCCAAGGCCCCGTTTGGGATGTCGTGGTACCAGGCTGACGTGGAGACGGACGAATACGGCAACGCGTTTCAGCACGTCCGGGGAATCTTCAGCATCGAGACGTTTACCGTCGCCCCGGGCAGCGCACCCGCACCCCTCGTCTTCAGCGGCCCGTTTCCGGATGCGAGCCTGAACCCTCCCACGAATCCGCTCCAGATGTATCACCTGGGCCTCTGGTTCAACTCGCCCGCGGATGCTCAGAAAGCGGGTTGCCCGGCCACGGTGACCCCGTTCAACGGCGAGCACGATGCGGGCATTCAGGTACTCAACACGGCGAATTTCCCCGATGACGCCGGTCCGTTGCGGCAACTCAAGTAACGGCCTTCGATTCAATCCGCAAGGCGGAGCAACCCCGAGGTGCCTGGTCCGCGCGAGGAGCGCATCAGGCACCTCATGGTGCCTCCATTGCAGCCTCACGGTCACTCCCCGCCTGTGCACTGCGCTCGCGACCGGCCGCAAGCGTCATCTCGCGCCAAAACGTTGCGTCGCCGCTTCGGCGGCTGCCACTGTCAGTTCCTGTCAGTAGTCTGAAGGCCACCAGGGTTCTGCATGCGCCCCGCGCCGGGGGCCGCAACCGAACCCGTGCTAATCTTCCGGCCGTCGACCAGTCGCGGCGGCGGGCAAAAACGTGGTCTCATCCGGTGTCGTTGCGTGGTGGGTTTTCCTGTGTGGAGCGGCAACGCTCAACATAGCGGCGTGGTCGCTCACGGCAAAGACTGTGGCGCGACGACGGCCCGCGATGCCCATCGATGCCTTCGCCCGGTGCAAAATCCAATTGGCGCTATCGGCCGTCTACGTGTTGGGTTGTGCGTTCCGGTCGGTACTCCCGGTCTACGACATTCCACGCCTGTGCCTGTTCGACACCTGGCTCTCGAGTGTCCTGGTCGGTCGCTCGGTCGCGACCATCGCCGAGCTCTCTTTCGCAGCGCAATGGGCCGTCATGCTGAATGCTGCGGCTCAATCAACAGGGAGTAGTACCGCTCGCGTGGTGTCGCGCATCATCATGCCCCTCATTGTGACCGCTGAGATCTGCTCCTGGACGGCGGTCATCACCACCTCAAACCTCGGCCACATTCTCGAAAACTCACTGTGGGCGGTGTCCGGCGCGTTGGGTGTGGCCGCCATTGCTACGCTCATTCCCCGCTGTGCCGCCGAGCGCCGGCTGGCAATGCTGGCCTGGTGTATTGCAGGGGCGCTGTATGTCGCATTCATGTTCAGTTTCGACGTCCCCACGTATGCCGCGCGCTGGGCGGCCGACCGGGCGGCCGGTAAACACTACCTGACAGTCGCCCAAGGCCTGGAAGATCTGACTCGCCGGCACGTTTCCTATCGTTGGGAGGACTGGAAAACCGAGGTCGTGTGGATGTCGCTTTATTTCACCGCGGCGGTGTGGATCAGCATATCTTTGGTGCAAGCCCGCGTCCCAACCGAAGCCAGAACATAAATGACCCAAGGGGCAACCGAGAGCTCCGACTTCCAGGACCAGGGCTCACCCTCCATTCCGAGCGGGCGGTGCTGCGCCATCAGGCGCAATCCGGCCGCATCGAACTGGCGCAAGTAGTCCTCGTGAAACCAGATGTAATCCACTACGGGACGCTGGTCGACGACATCCGTCATCACGATGCGGACCGTGTCGCCACTGCCAGCCGCGCAGTTCTCCGGGAAGGCGCTGGTGGAGAATGATACCCACTCGTGTGCATAGATCTCCGCGGCCGAGCCGAGCAGGATGACTCGCCCATCAGGCTTCAGCAGCCTCCGCAGGCCACCCAGGAGCTCCGCCCGCCGCTCCGCGTCCGCGATGTTGTCGAACGCGAAGGCTGAGAAGACCAGGTCCAGGCTCCCAGCCTCGAAGCCGCTGAAATCACCATCCTCGATCAGACGATAGGATCCGGCGGGGTCCGCGTTGCGGGCATGCTCGATCATGCTCGCCGAGATATCGACGCCGGTGACATCAAACCCGAGCCGCTTGAGAAAACGTGTGGAGCGTCCCGCTCCGCAGCCGAAGTCGAGCGCGACCGGCCCGGTCACGTGCCGAGCGAAAATGTCCGGTAGATCGCGGAAAGCGAGCCAGTAGGTTCCCGGGAACTCGAGCGTCGCGTACGCATCGGCGCGCCGTGCGTCGCTATAGACGTTCAGAAATGACAAGCGGGGTCTCCTTCGCGGGCCACCGATGGGCCCTGCAGATAAGCATGCCGCCGGTCGGCAGCCGTAACAACTGCAGGCTGGGCTTCCCTTGAAACTGCGGGAAGGGCCAATATCTCTCGGTGTCTGGACCGTCGTGCAGGAGAGGTGAAATGGCAGGATCTACTGAGCGTGCTGTGCTGGCCGGAGGCTGTTTCTGGGGTATGCAGGACCTCATACGCCGTCTACCCGGAATATTGTCCACCCGCGTGGGCTACTCCGGAGGGGATGTTCCCAATGCGACCTACCGTAACCACGGCACTCATGCCGAGGCCATTGAGATCATTTTCGATCCGCAGAAGACCAGTTACCGCGACCTGCTGGAGTTCTTCTTCCAGATCCACGATCCCACCACCCGCAACCGACAGGGCAATGATGTCGGCACCAGCTACCGCTCGGCCATCTTCTACACCAGCGATGAACAGAAGAGGGTGGCGGAGGACACCATCGCCGACGTGAACGCTTCGGGTTTATGGCCCGGTGAGGTGGTCACAGAGCTGTCTCCGGCGGGCCCGTTCTGGGAGGCCGAGCCCGAGCACCAGGATTACCTGGAGCGCTATCCGAACGGCTACACCTGTCACTTCCCGCGGCCTGACTGGAAACTGCCCAAACGGCAGGCGGCGAGTCGCACTGGGGTCGGCTGAGTCCTGTCCGAAGACAACGCCAATCTGCCCATCCATCGTACGCCGTCGCATTCAGGTGCTGCCAATCGAGCACCGGATCGTAACAATGATCAGATTCAAATCGCGCCCGAGCCTGCGCGGGGCGAGGTTAAAACATCCTGCGAATATTTGCGTTGCGCATTCAGGGTCAGCAACGCAAGGCCCACGCCTGTCGGTATTGACGCCACCAACGCCATGGTAGTCCCGATAGAGTAGTGCGCTTCGAGCGCAAAGCCGCCGAATAGCGGGAGGACTACCCCGCCAAGGCGCCCCAGGCCGCCAGCCCAACCGATGCCAGTGCTACGGATGCTGGCCGGATAGACTCGCGCGAGGAGGGTATTCAGAATCGCTTGTCCGCCGCTCTGGAAGAAATTGAGCAGCACCAGAATGAAGACAAACGCACTCGCCTCAAAAGGGATCAGTCCCATGAGCATGAGTGAGGCGGCCAGGCCGGAATAATACAGGGGCGCCACGATGGTGGAGGAAAACCGATCCAACAGCCAACCCGAGCTCAACGCACCGGCGAGGCCACCGGCAAAGCCGATCAGCGCATAGACCGCAAATTTCTGCACGGCGACGCCTGCCATTTCCTGGAAGAACGTGGGCAGCCAGGCCCCCAGCAGAGCGATGCAACCCATACTCAAGAACGTCGCCAGCCAAAGCAGCAGCGTCGTGAACCGGTGCTCCCGATCGAAAAGAATCGCAAAGCCGTTCGGACCCGTCGATTGAGACTGATCGCCGGGCTGGAAAACGACATTCTCCGGAACCCTGACGTCGGGATTGAGTCGCCTCATGCCCGCGCGAATGCGCTCCGCTGAGGCGCCGTTGCTCGCCAGGTAGGGAAGCGATTCCGGAAGAAAGAACACGACGAATGGAAGTAGCAGCAGCGGTATCACCCCGCCGACGACAAATGCGCTCTGCCAACCGTACGCATCCAGGAGCCAGATCGCGACGAGGCCGCCAGCCGCAGAGCCGGCGCTGTACGCGACGAAGGCCATTGAGATGTAAAGGCCGCGGCGGCGGCGCGGGACAGTCTCCGCAATCAGCGCAACTGCCATGGGAAGCACGCCGGAGAGAAACAATCCGGCCACGCCGCGCAGAATCCCCAGCTCAACGAGCGTCTTCGCCAACACGGAGAGAATGGAAATGATGCCGAACGACACGAGACAGACGGCCATCATGCGTTGCCGGCCGTACCGGTCGGCGAGGGGCGTGGCGACAAACGCGCCTGCGGCGAGCCCGAGCTGCTGCAGAAGGAACACAATCGTCAGGGCGGCGGGCGAAGTACCGAAGCCGGCCGCGATAGCCGGAGCGATCTTCCCGACAACAAACGTGTCGAAAGCATCAACAGACATCACCAGGGCGCACAGTAGCAACGCGAGCCTGTGGACCCCTCGGACCGGCTGATCGTCGATGAACTTCTGTATGGAGTAAGGCTGCACGCTCACTCCAGTGCCATCGACATGACCTTCACCAGCTCAATTTAATGTCGTTAAATAGCATCCTGATTCAATGGCGTTGGGCTGTCAAGCGCTGCATCGCTACCGGTCAGTTTCGCCGCAAAGAAACATTCGCCGCGCCGGCTCCCTGATCCAGGTTCCCGTGTTGGCGCTGTTCTGCCGCCTGCTGTTTTGGGGCAGCCTCCTCACAGGTCGGGGGCAAATCGAGGCGGCGCTGCGAAGCGGGAACTCCTGCGGGCTTCTCCACGCGCGACCCCCGCGGTTCGTACGCGTAGTGCGAACCGTGTCGCCATATCACGGAATCGTCTGCCGCCTCAACCTAGTTGTCCTCTCCGGCGACGAGCCTCAATGCTGCGAGAAAACGGATTGCAGGTCAGGGGCATTGAGCACACGCCCGAGCCACGTCTCAATGGAGGCCATGTCTGCCGCAAAGAGGCGCTCGTGAACTGTCTGAGGTATAGCGCCAAATCGCTTCTCAAGGAGCAAGGCAAGCGCCTTGGCCGTCCCTGTTACTTCTCCTCTTGCCTCACCTTCAGCGAGACCCTTTTCATAAAAAGGCTGTGTCATCCAACCCATGATTCGCTCCGTTCTCTCCGGCACGAGTCGCTGCAAGATCTCGCGCATCACGTTGAAATCGATCGTTACGGGCCCCTTATCGAAATATCTCAGGATCCTGCAGACATCTCGGTCGCCTAACGCAGGGGCTTCAGCCAGAACCGTGTAAAGCCGGCTCTGGAGATCCGAACGTTGACCGTATTTTAAGGCCTTCAAAAAAGCTCGCAACTGCAACCTTCTGGACAGCGTTGCGTCGTCCATCGGTGCCAAATCGACGAGAGCGTGTCGGAATGAGGGTAAATAGGGACGCAGCGGCTCCGGTACTTTGCCGAACAGTTCCGCGAACTCGCAGGACGGCTTCCATCCACGCACTCCGTGATGCAAGAGGAGCGGTAGCACAGGAGGCAAGGGAAGTTGTTTGTCGTTCTCCTCATACCATTGGGTCAGCAGGCGGATGACGTAACGTAACAACTGCAGCCTCGCGCCCGGATCTGGCGCACTCTTGTGTTCCATGAGCACATAGGCAAAGGCTGCCCCACCCTCGCTCAGGCGAACGCTGAAAATCAAGTCCGAATGATGTTGTTGCAACTCCTCGTCCACGAAGGAGCGCGGCACAGGTTGGGGCGCCTCGGGGCCCAATAAGCTCATCACTTCTGGCGGCAAGTGCTCACGTAGAAATGTCCCGGCGAGCTCAGGATCGCTCAAGACCTGCTTGAAGAACGAGTCATGGATGTTGGGCACCTGGGCTGACATGAATGCCTGTGTCTGGACTCGCTCCGCGAAAAACAATTTGTCATCGAATTCCTGCTCGCAACTATTCAAACACAAAGCATGTTTGTATGTAACCAGGTGAATTGTGAAGATAAATAAGAAAACGACCGCTACCAAGCGTCCATTCACGCGCGTTTCTATGGCGTCGCAAACGCGAGCGCAAACGCGCGGAGCACCGCGCGGCATCTGACTCACGCCGCGTGCGCGAGGGCGGCCCCCTCGTCGGCACGGGGCGCCTCGTTAGCTACACGGACACTGCAGAGGGCGCGACGCCGATACACGCGTTTGGGGCCGATCCGATCGGTCTGTTCAGCTTCACGGCGGACGGTCACGTCTCGGTGAGCATCATGCGCAATCCGCCAGACCCGGCGGCGCCTACGAGGACCTCGATCCAGACACACGGCAAGACCGTGCACGCTGAACGCATTCTGGTTCGGGAGTCGCCACGCTGAGCGAGTCGGGCCATCAGATAGGATCAGAGGTCATTTGTGTGCTCCTGACAGGCCGCCACCGCGCGACATCAATCGGGCGTGTCGGCCGCGGCGCACAATCCCGTCGAACACAACTTCGAGCGACGGGCTGGCGTAAAGGCTCCCTGGAGTAGCCGTGGCGCGCTCCCATGGGATGCGCCCGAAGTACCAGGCTTTCCTTCAGCCGCAAGTCTGTTCCTGGATTGCGCTCGAGCAGGTCGCGGAACGTCGTGGCCTCCCCAACCACAACACCGGTAGACTCCTGCAATGCCTCTCGGACAAACCGTGAGCAGAACTGGCGGCGCGATCGCAGGTTGAAACCCGTGTCGTATAGCCGCCCCAGGCGGCATTTTGTCGCTCGCTGCAGCCGACGGATTTCTTCTTCCGATAGTGCCCGATGTAGTCGCAATACGGCCACGCGTCCATGTGCGGAGCGTCGCACGAAGCTGTCGAATCTTGTAAATCGTCAGAGCGGAACGCGACTCTCGGCGATGACGGCCCCGATGCCATCGAATCCCACGACGATGCCAACATGATTTGTCCACGTGCCAGTGACGTCTGCTATCTGGCGGAACGGGGCCCCCTTGATGCGGGTGAAGACGATATCGCCGGCCCGCAGCGTACCTTCGAGTTCGCGCCGCATCTGAGTAGGAAGCGTTGACTCGCGCCCAGCGGAAGTCACCGCAGTGGCAAGTGTTTTCATGCGCATGGTTACTTGATGTGCAGATGACCGGCCGCAGCCTTCCAGACCGTGGCCGTTTCCGCTAGCCGGACCGACGGAGTAGCTTGGAGCTACCCGTCAGGTATCGTCTACTGATACCCGTATAGTGAGCCTGTTCCGGAAGACACGCCGGCCAGGCGCGGTCGGAGAAGATCTCGTTCACCGGGGCGACTGTGACCTGAAGTGCGGCAGTTGAGTCCGGTGTTACGGAGCCGCTGCGGGTCGCGGCAAATCGAGACCAGGACCCAATGGTTCCCCACCGCGCAGGATCAGGGCCTTAAGACTTCGCGCCGCTATGAAGTTGGCGGAGCACGTCCTCCACAGCGTCGATGACTTCCTGCGCCCGAGCGTCAGCCGTACTCGAGGTCGGTGCTCTGTCCGATCTCTATGATATAGCCATCAGGATCGCGGATGTAGCAACGCGTCTCCCCATACTTGGGGATCGGCTCCGTGATGAACTCCGCTCCTCGACCCTTCCAGAGCTCATAGCACGCTTGAATATCTGCAACGCGGAAATTCATAAAGCTGCTGATGTGATTCGGGTCCGGGACACTGAGCGTTACCGTCGGCTTATCCGGGGTCGGCCCGCCTCCGACGTTCAAAATCATCCAGATATTCGCCAGCTGCAGATACCCGGGCGCGTTGCCGTCACCCAGGCTCAGAATGCGAGCGCCGAAGACTTTTTCGTAATAGCGCGCCGATCGCTCGATGTCGGCGACGGTGAGAAAATGCGCAATGCTGAGCCCCTCCCGGGGCGGCATTTCATACCTCTGCTGCTCGATTTGTACGCTGTTCATGGAGGCCTCCCATTCCGATGCAATCCCCTCCAGCATGCACCTCGAGCCTCCTGCCGAAATTGAACAGAACTGCCGCTTTCAGCCTGTCGTTCGCAATGTGGATATCATTTTCGACACCGTCGGAGGCAAGACCCTTGTTATCGTCAATCAACCTTGAGCTTGCCGTGAAGCTGGCGGAGCACGTCGTCCACGGCGTCGATGACCGCCTGCGGCTTATCCAACTGAATGTGGTGACGCGATTCCCTGATGAGCCGGTGTACGCCACGCGAGGAGAGATGCGCCAGGGCCTCGTGTCCTGCGTACCAGCTTTTCTCGTATGCCTGCCAGAATCGGACACCAGCAGGCGTGTCCACGTCGAATGAGTTCTCTGCCGAGAGCACGACGAGCGGCATCGCGCCAAGGTGTTGGTGGTCGGCGCTGTCGTACCGGTGTGTATACACTGACGCCATCAGTGAGGCCTTGTCGGCAAAATAGTCGGCGGTGAAGAACTGCGGCCAAACCTTTCTGAACGCGGCGGGCGTGTCACTCGGCAAGCTCGCCGAGCAGAACTTGAATTCCGGGCTGGACGGCTCGAAACGTCCGCGCGCCACCAAGGCGGCGCAATGCAGCATGTCGGCTGTGTAGCTCTCTTCCCCGGCCGCCTCATCGAAACCGGGCTGACTTTCGTCGATGAGCCCCTCGGCGGCCTGGGCCGTATCGACGAGGACCATGCCCACGATCTCCTGTGGCCAGCGCTGCGTATAGACTCGCGCCTCCAAGCCGCCTAAGGAGTGCCCCACCAACACATACGGTCCCGGTATGGACCCGGCTTTGAGCACCGCGTGCAGGTCGTCGACCACCTCGGAGAGGATCTGCGGCCGGGGCGCCGGATCACTGAAACCATACGCGGCTCGATCGAAGGCGCAGACGCGTGTCTTTTGCGCGATCACGGGCTGGGTTTTGTACCAAACCAACGACCAACTGAATATACCCGCCATCAGAACGACTGTAGGGGCGCCGGAGCCGGCGCAGTGCATGTTGATACGCCGGCCGCCGATATCGACTAACTGCCCCGGCTGTGCGTAGGGCAGCATCCTCTGGTCCTCTGCCGTAGCGGGCGCCGGCTCGGGTTGAGCAGGGACGACGCTGGCGAAGGAAAGCAGCAGGGTGGCTGCCAGGCAGACCAGGGTGGTGTGCCGTACGTAACTCATTAAGTCGATTAGCTTACAGGCACATTCATGTGGCCGGTATCCACTTTCACGCTGCGCACGCCCAGAGGCTGCCGGACGGCACCTGAATGGGGGAGGTTGCGTTCGTCTGACGATCGTTCCTGGCCAGCAGGTGCATACAAGATTTCGTCCGCGGCACACGGAAGATCCGGATCCTGCGGGTGTACGCGGACTCAATGTGGGGGATGAAGTCTACGGCATGAGCGACTGGTTTGCGGATGGAGCTGCGGCCGAATACTGCCTGACGCTGCCACAAAACATCTCCGCGAAGCCGACACTCCTGACTCACGAAGCCGCTGCCACTGTACCTATTGCAGCGTTGACGGCATGGCAGGGACTCGTGGATCGAGCAATGATTCGACCCGACGAGCGGGTACTGGTTCACGGAGGGGCAGGTGCCGTCGGCCTGTTCGCAGTGCAACTGGCGCGGCGTCACGGCGCGTATGTGATCGCGACAGTTTCGGCTCGCGACATCGACTTCATAAAACAACTCGGCGCCAATGAGGTGATCGACTATGCAGCGATTCGCTTTGAGCAGGTAGTCGGGAAGGTGGATGTCATTTTGGACACCGTCGGAGGTGACACGCTGCATCGCTCATGGGGCGTTCTCAAGTCCGCCGGACGCATGATCGCCATTGCTGCCGACAGCGAGGGGTCTTCGGATCCGCGTATCAAGGACGCGTTTTTTATCGTTGAGCCGAAACAAAGTCAGCTCACCGAGGTGGGCAAGTTGATCGATGCGGGACACCTGAAGACGTTCGTCAAAGCAACTGTCCCACTCAAAGACGCGGCGGCCGCATATGACGGCTCACTCGCGCACGGCAGTGGGCCTGGGAAGATTGTAATCTCGATTTCTGCTTGAGACCCAGGCAGGGCAGGCACGATTGCAAATCGCGTCGCCAAATCATGCAATCTTTCGGCCACCCCAACCGTCGTCTCCGGCGACGCCTCAATGCTGGGAAAAAACCGATTGCAGGTCAGGGGCATCGAGCACACGCCCGAGCCACGTTTCGATTGAGGCGATGTCCGCCGCGAAGAGGCGCTCATGAACTGCCGCAGGTATAGCGCCAAAACGCCTCTCCAGGAGCAAGGCCAGTGCCTGGGCCGTCCCTGTCGCTTTACCTCTCGCCTCTCCCCTTGCCTCGCCTTCAGCAAGACCCTCCGCTTTACCCTTCTCGTAAAAAGGCTGTGTCATCCACCCCATGATCCGCTCCGTTCGCTCCGGCACGAGTCGCTGTAAAGTCTCGCGCATCAGGTTGAAATTGATTGTTACGGGGCCCTTATCGAAATACGTCAAGATCCAGCAGACGTCTCGGTCGCCCAACGCAGGGGCCTCAGTCAACACCGTGTAAAGCCGCCTCGGAAGATCCGGACGTTGAGCATATTTTAGAGCTTTCAAAAAAGCTCGCAACCGTACCCTTTTGGATAGCGTTGCATCGTCCATCGACGTCAAATCGACCAGCGCGTGTCGGAATGAGGGTAAATAGGGACGCAGCGGCTCCGGCACTTTACCGAACAGGTTCGCGAACTCGCAGGACGGCTTCCATCCTCGCACTCCGTGGTGCAAGAGGAGGGGTAGCACGGGCGGCAGGGGAAGTTGCTTGTCGTTCTCCTCATACCACCGGGTCAGCAGCCGGACGACGTATCGTAACAACTGCAGCCTTGCGCCCGGATCTGGGGCACTCTTGTGTTCCAGGAGCACATAGGCAAAAGCCGCGCCACCCTCGTTCAGACGAACGCTGAATATCAAGTCCGAATGGTGTTGCTGCAGCTCCTCGTCCACGAAGGAGCCCGGAACAGGTTGGGGCGCCTCGGGGCCCAGTAAGCCCGTTACCTCCGGCGGAAAGTGCTCACGCAGAAATGTCCCAGCGAGCTCAGGATCGCTCAGTACCTGCTTGAAAAATGCATCATGTACGCTGGGAATCTGGGATGACATGAATGAGAGTTTCTGCAACGCGTACCGCGCAAACAGTTCGCCGTCGGAATCTGGTTACAAGCATTCAAACATGGAATATGTTTGTATGGAACCCAAAGAATCAGGCGAAAAATAAAAAATGACTGTTGCCAAGCGTCCGAACACACGTGTGTGTTCATGAGGTCGCAAACGCGAGCCCAGGACTCACGGAGCACCGCGCGTCGTCTGGCCCGCGCCGCGCACGAAGCCAATTACCCGCGCCTTTTCCTCACGTCCTTTTCCCACGGTTCGTCCAACGCTCCCTCCAACGACCCTGAAATAGTATGCGCTCCGGCCTCTTGAGATGGCCCTTTAGAGACTTGGAGCAGTTATGCCAAAGACGATCTCGGCTTCTTCCCCCTACACCAAAAAGCGCAAAACGGTGCTCGGCCACCCAATGGCCTACATCGAGGTGGGAACAGGCGATCCCATCCTGCTGCTGCACGGTAACCCCACCTCCTCTTATCTCTGGCGGAACGTAATCCCTCACCTGGAACCACTCGGACGCTGCATTGCCCCTGACCTCATGGGTATGGGCGATTCCGCCAAGTTACCCGATGGCGGCCCGGCCACCTATCGGTTCGTGGAACAGCGGCGCTATCTGGACGCATTGCTCGAAGCCCTCGAGGTCCGCGAAAGAGTGACGCTCGTCCTGCACGACTGGGGGTCCGGTCTCGGATTCGACTGGGCCAACCGACATCGTTCGGCTGTGAAAGGGATTGCCTACATGGAGGCGATCGTGCGTCCGCAGGGTTGGGATCACTGGGACCTGATGAACATGCGCCCCGCGTTGCAGGCGCTGCGCTCCGAGGCCGGCGAGAGCATGGTGTTGCAAGACAACTTCTTCATCGAGAAGATCCTGCCTGGCGCGATTCTGCGCAAGTTGTCACCTGAAGAGATGGCCGAGTATCGGCGGCCCTTCCTGAGGCCAGGCGAGGACCGAAGGCCGACTTTGACCTGGCCGCGCGAGATTCCTATCGACGGTGACCCGCCGGATGTGGCAGCGGCCGTGGGTGCCTACGCCGATTGGTTGGCTAAAAGCCCCGTACCCAAGCTGTTCATCAAGGCCGAGCCGGGCGCACTGCTCTCTGGCGGCGAGAATCTCGCGACGGCGCGCTCGTGGCCGGCCCAGACGGAAGTGACCGTGGCCGGCGTCCATTTCGTCCAGGAAGACTCGCCGCATGAGATCGGCAGCGCTGTTGCCCAATGGCTGAAGAATCTACGTTGAGACGCACCATGGAGGCTCAGGCCTGCGGAAGGCCGGCGCGACGCAGCCCTTCAGCCATCGTTGCCAAAGTCGCTGCAGGCAGGACGACGGCGTTGCAAACATCCTTCACGGTCAGCTTCGGATAGTCGCCGACTAGCGCGCGAACGCCGTCTTCGGCTTTCATTCGATCTCCGACCGCCGAGTACGCCGGTACCAGGTTGCGGTAGATCCAGGTGGCTCTCGGGTTCAGCGCCAAGGCCTGCTCCATGTGTCGTATGCCGCGAATGTGATCGCCGCGCATGCTGTGCGCGACGCCGAGACCCGTCAGAGCGTTGAAGACGCCGGGCGCCAGCGGCGCGAGCTTGATAGCGGTACGGAAATGACGCATCGCCTGCGCCGGGCGCTCGGCGAAAGCAGACACCCACCCGCAGCGCACATGAACCTCAGGGTTGTGCGGGTCGAGACGCAAAGCACGATCGAGCAGCACCTCGGCGCCGTGACCATCATAAATAAGGTTGCGCGCAGTCGCGATCGTCGTCAGGCAAGTTGGATCATCGATGCCAACACAGGTTGCTGCCGCTGCGTAACGTCTGGCTTCGGTCCTGTCCTGATCAATATTGTTGGACCAATTGTAGACAGCGCGCTGCGCGTAAGACCAGGCGGCGAGGGCAAGCGCCATGGGATCATCAGCGTGATCCGCAAGGATCTCGTTTAGCAGACGCAGCGCCAGGGCATTGGCCTGCGGCGCGAGTGCGCTGGCGAGTGACCGCGCCCTGGCGAGACGTGATTGCAACTCATCGGCCCTGTTTGTATTCAAATTGATCGACCGGGTGGCCCAGTCGATGTGATCAGCGGCCAGCCTCACCGACTGCAAGAGCTTCTGCGTGTCGGGCACTGCGAATTCGAACTGCCCGGTCCAGACAATGAGGGCTCGATGAAGCTCGACGCACCGGATCGATAATTGCCCGACGGCACCCACTCGACACACAGCGCCGCGGATGACGAAGTCCGGCTGGAGGCGCTGCCTGGATGCGGGCGACAAACTCTGGCCGTCCAGAACGTCGACCGTTCCACCTCTCCAAAGCGCTGCGGCGAGACCGTTGGTCGCCAGCGCGCCCAGGCTTACGTCGCCTCTGGCTGGCGAGGTCTCCAGTGGCTCCAAACAGAACACGCGGCGCGTGCGCTGATTCAAAGTCTGGTGCGCAGATTCGGCAACGACAGCAGCCGGAGTAGGGGGGAGTGCTCGCAGGAGTTGGTTCTCAGGCACCTCCAACTCGCGACTCAACCGCTGGCGGGCATTTGCCAGATAGTGGACGGCGTCGGCAGCACGACCGCAGCGCCCCAGCAATTGCGCCACGCGGGCGTGCCCCCACTCATTCCAAGGCTCGGCGGCCACGAGCCGCCTGGCCGCCGCAAGTGCATCCTCCGGACGCGCCCAGGCACTGTCAACGGCTGCCTTGAGCAATTGCACGCGCAGGACTGAAAGCGCATCCCGTTCTGCAGCCAGCCACGCCTCAAACCCCTGCTGCCCCTGTACCTCAACATCCGCAAGCGGGGCGCCGCGCCACAGCGCTAACGCCTGACCGATCTGCGCCTCGGATAACACCTGCTGTGCCTGATTGCGAAAGGCGAGCGCGTCGACCGACAGTCCTTCCCGCACCAAGCCAACGCCACCGTCGGAAACCTCGAGCCAAGGACCAACAGCGCTTTTGATCTTCGCAAGGCTCCAACGTAACTCGCGCTTCGGATCGGACGCCCCATCCCAGAGCAGCGCGCAAAGTTCCTCGCGACCGACCGCTCGCGCCGATAGTGCCAGGAATGCAAGCAGTCCGCGCGTTTTACGCGACCGTGGCAAGTCTACCCGCACACCGTCCCGCACGACCGCAACCGGACCCAGTACTTCGACGACAAGACCCGGTGCCGCCGTTGGCTGATTTAACTTCATTGAGGCGAATCCCACGCGAATTCCCACGCCCCGTCCCACGGGGGCGTTCGAGCATAGCACCGGTCCAATGTGTTTTGAGGAGTCCGCGTGTCCGCTAAAGAAAGCACTGTCGTCCTCGTTCACGGCGCCTGGGCCGACGGCTCGAGCTGGGCAAAAATCATTGCAGGATTGTCGGCCCAAGGATGCAAAGTGTTGGCGGCTCCGCTGCCCCTGAGCTCGTTTCAGGACGACACATCCGCGCTGGAGCGTACGCTCGAGCGCGTGTCGGGCCCTGTCGTCCTCGGAGGTCACGCCTATGCAGGCGCCGTCATTGGAGCTACCCGCAGCGACAAAGTCAGCGCCTTGGTCTATGTCGCAGGCCTCGCACCAGATGAAGGCGAGACTGTCGCGGACGTCTTCTATCGTGTCGCGGCTCATCCGAAGGCGCCGAAACTTGCGCCCGACGAACACGGACTCATCTATCTACCCGACGCCGCTTTCCCAGACGCATTCGCGCAGAATGCGACAAAAGCCGAACTGGCGGTACTGAAAGCAACCCAGCGACCGATTTCACCGAACTGCATTACGGTTCCCATGCGGCGTCCCTTATGGAAAGACCGCCCGACCTGGTACCTGGTAGCGGAGCAGGACCACATGATCGTGCACGAGAATCAGCGTTTCATGGCGGGACGAATGAAAGCTACGGTGCATTCGCACGCCGTCGATCACACCCCGATCGTGACGGCACCCGATGTCGTGCTGAACGTCTTCCGTGAGGCCATCGCTGGAGCAGCATCATGACGACTGTTCAGTATCGACGCGTTGCGGTAGATGGCCAGGAAGTCTTCTATCGTGAGGCCGGAGCGAATCCTGACGCCCCCAAAATTCTGTTGTTACATGGCTTTCCCACCGCGAGCCACATGTTCCGCGATCTCATCCCGCTGCTCGCGGGCCGCTTTCACCTCGTAGCACCCGATCTACCTGGGTTTGGCCAATCGAGCCTGCCGGCGAAGGGGCTGACGTTCGACGCGATCGCACGGACCATCGAGAAGTTCACGGAGCAGATTGGCTTTGATCGCTTCGCGCTCTACGTCTTCGACTACGGTGCGCCTACGGGTTGGCGGCTGGCGGCGAATCACCCCGAGCGGGTAAGCGCGATCATCTCCCAAAACGGCAACGCCTACCTGGAAGGTCTGAGCGACGGCTGGAGTCCGATTCGAGCCTACTGGGACAACCCCTCACACGCCAATCGGGAAGCGCTGCGACAGTTCCTCAAACCGGAAACCACCGTCTGGCAATACACCCACGGCGTCACCGACGTGACCTCCGTCTCTCCCGATGGATACTCCCTGGACAATCATTATCTCAGCAGGCCGGGTGTCGCTGACATTCAGCTCGACCTGCTGGGTGACTACAAAACCAACGTGGCTCGCTATCCGGAGTTTCAGTCGTACTTCCGCAGCCATCAACCGCCTCTGCTGGCGGTGTGGGGCAAGAACGATCCGTTCTTCCTCCCACCCGGCGCCGAGGCATTCAAGCGAGATATACCCTCTGCCACAGTACGATTCTTCGACACTGGCCACTTCGCGCTCGAAACTCACGCGGCCGAGATTGCGGCGGCCATCCGTGAGTTCCTAAAGATAAACCAAAGCCGTTGATCACGGCTCGGGGCCGACGGCGGAAGCGTCTGCACGCCAAACTCAACAAACCATCATGGCTCGATGAACACCTCAGCCAAGCGGTTCAGTCCCGAACCGCCGCCCGAGATTCGGGTAGCGCCTGGCCCTCTCCGAACTCACCGGCTAGCAGGACTTGTCTGCGACGGCACACTCGAACATTGCTCTATTCGTCTGCCAATGCGGAGCGTGTCTCCTTGATGATCACGTCGTGCGCACCGCCTTCATGGATGCTGACTGCCGAGGCCAGCGTGAGGCGCGCGGTGCGCTGCAGTTCGGCAATCGTCAGCGCTCCGCAGTTGCACATTGTCGAGCGCACCTTGGCCAGCGTGGTCTCGAGGCCGTCCTTCAGTGGACCGGCATAGGGAACATAGCTATCGACGCCTTCTTCGAACGCGAGGCCGTTCTTCTTGTTGCCGCCACCGACATCGTAGCGTTGCCAGTTGCGTGCGCGGTTGCTGCCTTCGCCCCAATACTCTTTGACGATCGTGTGGTTGAGTCGTAGCCTGCGGCCGGGCGCTTCGTCGAAGCCGGCGAAATAGCGGCCCATCATTACGAAGTCGGCACCCATCGCGAGCGCGAGCGTGATGTGATAGTCACGCGTGATGCCGCCGTCCGAACAGATCGGTACGTAGACTCCCGTTTTGTCGAAGTACTCGTTGCGGGCCTCGGCGACCTCGATCAGCGCCGTCGCTTGACCGCGACCGATGCCCTTTTGTTCGCGAGTAATGCAAATCGATCCGCCGCCGATGCCGACTTTCACGAAGTCGGCGCCTGCCTCGGCCAAATACAAGAAGCCTTCGCGATCGACGACATTGCCGGCGCCGATGGGCATCTGATCGAAGTTCTTCTTCACGAACTCAATCGTGTCGGCTTGCCATTGCGAATATCCGTCCGACGAATCGATGCACAACAGATCGACCCCGGCTTCGATGAGCGCCGGGACGCGTTCGGCTTGGTCGCGTGAGTTGATGCCCGCACCGACGATGAGGCGCTTTTGATCATCGACGAGCTGCAGTGGGAATTCTTGTGCAGCGTCGTAGTCCTTGCGGAACACGAGGTATTGCAGGCGACGCATCTCGTCGATTACCGGCAAGCAGTTGAGCTTATGCGACCAGATCAGATCGTTGGCTGCTTCAAGATCAAGGCCAATTGTCCCGCAGGTCAGCGCCTCGAACGGCGTCATCAGCGCCGTGACCGACTTGGTCGGCGGGGTCTTGCCAGGGCGATAATCTCGGCCAGTCACCATGCCGACCAGGCGGCCGGTGGGCGTGCCATCTTCGGTGACTGCGATTGTCGAGTGGCCCGTGGTTGCGGTCGTTGTCAGCACGTCCGCGAGTGTTGCCGACGGGCGCACATTGCTGTCGCTGACCACGAAGCCGGCTTTGTGATTCTTTACGCGACGGACCATCTCCGCCTGTGACGCGATGGATTGCGAACCGAAGATGAATGCCAGTCCGCCGCAGCGCGCGATCGCGATTGCGAGCTTGTCATCGCTCACCGCCTGCATCATCGCGGCGGTGATCGGGACATTGATCGAAAGTGGTGGCGAGCTACCCTTGGGGTAGCGAACGATCGGGGTCTTCAAATCGACACGGGCAGGAATGGTTCCCTTGCGCGTCAGATTCGGAATCAACAAGAACTCGCCGAAGGTCCGACTCGGCTGGTCGTAGATGTGCGCCATGGACCAATTTACGGGAAAACCGCGAT
>Ga0268266_10001812_pt1 | contig 24170 bp, 25 predicted proteins | sample KBSS13metaG_FD_190356 | JGI IMG/M metagenome (GOLD analysis project Ga0268266, IMG submission 190356) | Switchgrass rhizosphere microbial communities from Kellogg Biological Station, Michigan, USA - KBS S1-3 metaG (SPAdes) (version 2) | ecosystem: Host-associated > Plants > Roots > Rhizosphere... | reverse complement strand
TGAACGTGACGGCAGTACACGTGCGCAAACTCATGGGCCATCACGGCGGCCAGCTCGTCTTCCGTCTTGCACATTTCGAACAGCGCCGTGTAGACGTACATATGCTCGCCGCCGGTGGTGAAGGCGTTCACCGTCTTGCTGTTCACGAAGTGGAATTTCATGTCCTGGAACATCCAGGAATTGTCTTCGCCATTCTTATGGCTGGCCGGCTGGTCTTCGCTTTGTTTGTCGTACTTCTTGGCCGCCGCGATGATCCGGTCGCCGACTTTCTGGAGGTAGCCCGCGAGTTGCGGATCGTTAATCACTGCCGGCTGCAGCCCGGTGTGTACGTCGTCGGCCTGTGCGATGACGGATTTGTCCGTCGCGCAGCCGCCCGAAAACAACACCGCCGCCATGAGCAGCACTGCGACCGCGCTCGATCGAATAATCTTGTTGATGGATCCACTGCTCATTTGCGCCTCCTGAAAGGACCGAGATGTTAAGCCCGCCACGTGACATGCAGATCATACCGCCGCCGGGCTCGCTACTTTACAATAGGCTCGCTGACATGACAGGCAACCAGAATTCCATTTCGGCCGACCGATCCAGGTCGCTGCTCACCGCCGCGTGGATGGCAGTGCTGCTCGGTTTGGCGATGCAGGGATTGTCGCTGCTGGCCGTTCGATCGCCGAACCTCAAGGTGTTGACCACCGAACTGGTGCAGAAGGTGAGTTGGTCGACGCTGGTCTGCACCGGGTTGGCGATCGGCATGACGGCGGCAAAGTCTCGCACGACGTGGATGGGATTGGCCGGGCTGATCGCAGCGCCCGCGGCGTTCATGATCGCCCGCACGTTGCAGAAGAGCCTCGCCCAGACGCTCGGCGCGGTCGGCACGGGCGCTCCGCCGATCGACGTCGTCTTTCTCGTGATCGCCAAGGCGATCCAATACGTGCTCTTCGGCGTCGTCATCGGCCGGCTCACCCGCGACGGCCGTTCGAGCGCCCTCGCGTGCGGTTTGACAGGTCTGCTGTTCGGTGCGGCGATGGCGGCGGTCATCGTCGGATACAGCCTGCACACCTCGCCACCCGCGCCGACGCCGGCGATCTTCTCACGCGGCATCAACGAGTTGATTTTCCCCGTTGGTTGCGCGCTCATCCTCTACGCCAGCGACAACGTCGGCCGGCGGCTTAGTCAGTCGGCGTAAATTAGAACGGGCTATTTTTTCGACGACGGGCTGGAGATGGATTGAAGCAGCGTTGTGTACGGCACCAATAGAGACAATGCGATCCAACCGATAACCAGAAATGCCAGGAATTTCAGGCCGCGGCAAACCCACATTTCGCGGCGGCGAATGTCCTCATCACTGGGCGTACCCACTCCGAGCAGGGCCGTTAGTCCGAACGGCAAGGCAATCGCAACGAGCAGTGCAGGAATCCAAAGGTAGCTGTTCACTAGCGCGCGATCGGCGATCAAAGTGATCTTTGTGATGGCCGGCAATTCAACTTTGAAGTCTTTGAATACTGCCTCGACTTTAGGAATACCCAACACGGCGATCGCGCCGGTGGCAAAGGCAATCGCCCACGCGTGAGCCGCGATTCGCACCGAGAGGATCGGGGGGCGTGGGCCCACTGTCATGGCGGGCCGTGCGTAATCCATCGGCATAGGCAAGGTGGGAGGAAGCGGTGGGGGCGTTTTGCGTTCCATCGGATTTACCCGAGTTTGCCGGCCTCGAACAACGCGCTCACGAACCTCGCCGGATCGAACGTTTCGATGTCCTCCGGCGTTTCGCCAAGGCCGATGAACTTCACTGGCACGCTGAGTTGTTCCTTGATCGCCACGACTACGCCGCCCTTCGCGGTGCCGTCGAGTTTCGCGAGCACGAGGCCCGTCACGCCGATGGCCGCGCCGAAGTTTTTCGCCTGCGCGATTCCGTTCTGGCCGGTGGTTGCGTCGAGTACCAGCAGCACTTCGTGCGGCGCGCCTTCGATGCGCTTGGCGACCACGTCGCGGATTTTGGTCAATTCGCGCATCAGGTTGTCCTGCGTGTGCAGTCGCCCGGCGGTGTCGACGATCAGCACGTCGATGCCGCGCGTCTTGGCGGCTTCACACGCGTCATACGCCACCGCGGCCGGGTCGGCGCCCATCTTGTGCTTCACGATCTCCACGCCGATGCGGCTCGCCCAGATGGTGAGCTGATCGACGGCTGCGGCGCGGAAGGTGTCGCTGGCGCACACCATCACCTTTTTGTTCATCTGCGTCTTGAGCAGCCACGCGAGCTTCGCGATGCTCGTCGTCTTCCCCGCGCCGTTGATGCCCGCCACCAAAATCACCGTCGGCCCGCTGGCGGCAAACTTGATCTCGCGATCCTGATCCGGCCAGTTCGAGAGCAGTTGCTCGCGAACCACGCCTTCCGCATCTTCCGCGTTTTTGATCTTGCCCAGGCGCCACCGGTCGCGAACGGCCGTCACGATTTTCTCGACGTTCTTCACGCCCATGTCAGCCTGGATGAATTTCTCCTCCAACTCCGCCAGAAACGCGTCGTCGATTTGCCGTCCGGGAATGAACAGCGTCCGCACGTCGGTGTTGAGCACCTCGGCGGTTTTCTTGAGCGCGCCTTTGAGCTTATCGAGGGTTTTACTGAAGAATCCCATGGTTCGATTCTAGTTTGTGTAGACGGAGCAGATTCAGACTTGGCCGGTCAGCGCCTGATTTTCTTTATGGATCGCATCGAGCACGCCGTTCACAAACGACGCGCTTTGCTCGGTGGAGTATTGCCGGGAGAGCTCGATCGCTTCATCGATGATCACCTTAGGCGGCGTGGGTGTGTTGGTCAGTTCCCACACGGCCAGCCGGAGCAGGTTGCGATCGACGCCCGGCTGTCGGCGCGTCGGCCACTGCGGGGCGAGGCGCTCGATGCGCGGGTCGATCATTTCCCGTTGTCCCCACGCGCCGGAGGCCATCACAAGTGCTTCGCGGCGCGTCTCTTCGTCGGGCGCGCCGTCGATGAGGATTTGCTCGGCCTGCACGGCGTCGTTGGACGCGTTGGCGTCCCACGCGAAGAGCAACTGCATCGCTAATTCACGGATATTTCTGCGTAAAGCCATCGTTCGACGAGTATAGGCGAACGCGACTGGGTTGGCCAAGAGGCGGCTGGAACCGCTGATGGATGCCAATAAACGCGGATCGCATTCAGACTTACTCGACGTCGTCAGGAGATTTTGGCTTTGAGAACCACCATCTCCACCGCTGCTTCCGCCGCGCGTTCGCCGGCATGGCCGTGACTGCCGCCGATGCGGTCGAGCGCTTGTTGGTGCGTGTTGGTTGTCAGCACGCCGAAGATCACCGGCACGCCGCTTTCAATCGACACGTTCGCGATGCCCCGCGCCGCCTCGCCGGCCACGTACTCGAAGTGGGGCGTGTCTCCCCGCACTACCGCGCCCAGACAGATGACGGCCGAGTAAGATTTCGTCGCCCATTTCGCTGCCACGGGAAGCTCGAACGCGCCGGGCACACGGAAGACCGCGATCCGATCCGCGCCGATCTTCAGCTCGCCGAGCCGGCGCTGGCAGCCGTTCAGCAGCTCTTCCACGATCTCCGCATTGAACCGCGCCGCCACGATCGCGAACTTCGCGTCGGCCGGAATCTCGCCTGCAACATACGCCGGGGCTTGGGTGCTCATAGGTTTGGATTGTCGAATGTGGAGCACCCGTTGTCGAATCCATTTCCTCAACAATCGACAATCGACGCTCCACAATCGACAATCCAATCGTGCTTTCGATGTTTTCCAATCGCCTCCTGTCCGTTCTCCAGCTCACGCGGATGGCGCTTGCCTTCACCGCGATGGCAGACGGGTGGTGCAGCCTGTTGCTGCTGACTCGCCAGCAGGTCGGCCAAGGACCGGTCACGCTCGAGCAGGTCGGCCCGACCACGCTGCTGCTGATGGGGGGCGTGTCGGTCGGCCTGTACGGGTTCGGCATGAGCCTGAACGACCTGATCGACCGCCGCCGCGACGCCGCCATCGCCGCGCACCGGCCGCTGCCGAGCGGGCGCATCTCGCCGGGCTCGGCGCAGCTCCTCTGCATGCTGCTGCTCGGCCTCGCGATCGTCTGTGGCGCCGTGTACTCGCAGCGAGCGCCGATCGGATGGCTTAGTCTTGTCCTGGTCATCTTTACCTCCATGCTCATTGTCTTCTATGACTTGGCCGGCAAATACCTCGTCGCGCCGGGACTCATCACGCTCGGTCTCGTGCGATTCTTTCATTCGGTGATCGCCGCGCCGCAAATGCCTGTGCTGTGGCATCCGCTGCTACTGCTGGATCACGTGGCGATCGTGTCGATGGTCGCCTACGCGTGGGAGCAGAAGCGCCCTGCGATATCCCGTCGCCAAGTGTGGCTGGTCATCGGCGGGCTCGTGCTGCTCAACGCGATGGTGATCAGCCTTGTCTTGTGGCGACGGCTCGACTACATGCCCGCTAGAGCGGTGTTGCGGCTCGAGCCGGGGCTGATTTTTCCGATCATGGCCGTGATGGGCTACGTCCTGCTCGCCCAGTTCATCCGCCTCCGATCGCCCACCAGCCGCGACGCCGGGCAGCGACTGATGTTCTTTGGCCTCCTATGGTTGATTGTGTACGACGCTGCTTTCGCCGCCGGCTACGTGTCGCTCGCGTGGGCCGCGGTCATCGCCATGCTGCTGCCGATCGCGTACCTCTCGGTCATGGTCATGCGGTGGTGGAGCACGATCGTCTCACTTTCTCAACGGCCCGCGTTTAAACGGGCAGAGTAGTCCGGCAATACTGGAGTCCGTCCTATGTGGCATAGCCAACAAATGTGGAATGACATGTTTGTTCTCACCCTTCCGATCCTCGAAAAAATTCTTCGGCCGGTCATCGTTTACGTCTTTCTCCTTACCGGACTGCGCCTGGCCGGGAAGCGTGAACTCGCCCAGCTCAATCCGTTCGATTTCATCGTCCTCCTCACACTCTCCAACACCGTTCAAAACGCGATTATCGGCAACGATAACTCCCTTTCGGGCGGCGTGATCGGGGCCGCGTCACTGCTGATCACCAACTACCTCGTCGTGCAACTCCTGTTCCGCAATCGGCGCCTCGCCCGCGTCGTCGGCGGGTGTCGCGACTACCTCATCCGTGACGGGAAGCTGAACAAAGAGCATCTCAACCGCGAGTTGCTCACCCGAGCCGAGCTCACCGCAGCCGCACACAAGCAGGGAATCGAAAGTCTCGAGGAAATTGAAACCGCCGTCCTCGAGCCGACGGGCACGATCACCTTCATCAAGAAGACGCCGACGATGGACCTCACTCATCACCAGGAGTTGCTGGCCCGATTTGATCAGCTCGCCGCCGAACTCGCGGCGATCCGGACGAAGCAACCTGCCCAGTCCTGACTTTGGCTCGACCGTGCGGCGTGCTAACATCCGCGTTATGGCTTCGGTCCTGCGAAAAGTGATGACTGCCGTCAGTCGTCCCAAAATTCTTGGAATTTACCTGGCCTGGAAGCTTCGCTGCCTGTTCCACATCGAACCCCTGCTCACCATCGGCGGCGGCGGGCGAATCAGCACGCAGCGCCGGTTCAACGCGTACTACGGCGTTCATGTGCAGCATCCCCAGGAATCAGATTTCGTCGCGGTCAAATCGCTGTTGACGCCCCGGGGCGTTTTTGTCGATGTCGGTGCGAACATCGGGCAGATGTGCGTGCTCGCCAGTAGCACCGGCGGCGCCACCCGCTTGCTGGCGTTTGAGCCGACGCATACGCTCGCGTCGGCGTGGCACAAAAACGTCGCTCGAAACCGCGTACCTTGCGCTACGCTCATCCAGGCCGCGTGCGCGTCGCGCAGTGGCACGGTTCGATTCGTCGTCAGCACCCCGATGCACAATCGCATGCTCGACATCCCTGAAACCGATGACGAATACAAGAATGAGATTCCTTATCTGCAGGAGGTCACCTGCGTCACGCTCGACTCCGCCTGCGAGGCAGCCGGCATTGACGAGATCCGTCTGCTCAAGATTGACGTCGAGGGGGCCGAGTTCCAAGTCCTGCGCGGGGCGGTCAAGCTCCTCTCGCGGGGCGCGATCAAGTCGATCTTCATGGAGTTCATTCCCGAGTACATTAAGCTGATGGGGGACGACCACAGCGAGCGGCTTCGATGGTTGACCGGATTCGGATATCATTACGCGTCGATCGACGAGAAGACCGGCCAATTTCTCCCACTCACGGAGCAGCAGGTGATTGACCGGCAGTTTGCAGGCCTGAATATTGTCGCGAGACTGAAAGACTTATGAGCAAATCGAAGGTGGCATTGCAGGTGCTCGCGTCCGAGCCGGATCCGAAGCCCTGGTACGCGGACGGTCTGGAGTTCACCTGCCAGACCTGCGGCAACTGCTGCACCGGCGGACCCGGCTATGTGTGGATGACGCCCGATGAAGTCGCCAAGCTCGCGATCCATCTGAACCTGACTCCTGAAGAGACGATGGAGAAGTACTGCCGCATTGTCGGCCGGCGCGTGAGCCTGAACGAGCACCGCAACGCCGCCGGCGAGTATGACTGCGTCTTCCTCGTCGATAAAAAGATCAAAGATGCGAAGGGTGTCGAACACGTGCGACGCGTGTGCGGCGTGTATCCCGTCCGTCCGCTGCAGTGCCGCACCTGGCCGTTCTGGGACGGCAATCTCAAATCCCAAAAAGCCTGGGACCACGCCGCCGAACGCTGCCACGGCATGGCGGCCGGTGGGCGGAAGTTCAGCCTCGACCAGATCGAACAGATCCGCACCGCCGCCGAATGGCCCAAGCGGCCGCCGACATCGAAGTGATTCCACGACAACAAGGCCGTGTTTGTAATTACATAAATTTCGTCAATCCTTGATCTTCCGTAGCGCCGACCCCTTATGCATCGCAACGTGGTCGGTTTTATCGCTCTGAATCGAATACTGCGGCTCGTTTTTGCTCGCGTGGTGGGTGTACCCTTTGTAATCCGTGTCGCGCGTGTGCACCTTGATGATCCGCCCTCGCACGCGGCCGGCTTCGGAGTTCCACGACACGTGATCACCGACTTTGAGTCGCTTGGTTGGCATCTTTCGTCTCCACGACAATATTCTATGCCGCCAGTTTGAACGGCTCGAACTTGCTCGTCTTCAGCCACGTTTTCAAGGCGTCGAATACTTCCGGGCAGATGCCCGGGCCGGCGTTGCGGGTGAGGATGTCCATGACTTCTTCGCCGGAGAGGTCTTTGCGGTAGGGGCGCTTGGCGGCCAGGGCTTCGTACATGTCGGCCACGCCGAGGATGCGGTAGCTGATGGGGAGCGTGCCCGCCATGAGACCGCGGTGGTAGCCTTTTCCGTCCATGCGCTCGTGGTGCGAGGCGGCCAGGTCGGCGAGGTTTTTGAATCCGGCCACGCGGTTGAGGATGTCGTACGTGTACCGCGTGTGCTTGCGCATCTCGGTGATTTCTTCAGGCGTGAGTTTCCCCGGCTTGTCGAGAATGAGATTGGAAATGCCGAGCTTGCCCACGTCGTGCAGCAGGGCGGCCCGGCGGAGGTAGCGTCGATCAGAGTGGCCAAAGCCGAGCGTCTCGGCGATGCCGACGGAGATTTCTGCGACGCCTTCCGAGTGGCGACACGTCCACGGGCTCTTGGCGTCGATCACCTGAGCAAAGGCCGACGCGATGCGGTCGAGCGCGCCCTCGTCGGCGGCGAGAATCTGATCTGCGGGCTCAAAGCTCATGACCGACTTACGCGGATCGTTGCCGGCCAGTTCCTGCCAGAACGCGGTGTCGCTCTCCATCGAGGTGAAGACGCGGACCATTTCCGGATCGAACCACGTGCCGCTCCGCTCACGGGCCATCTCCATCGCGGCTTCGAGTCCCTGCTCGCGGATAAAGACCTCAGCGGTTTGGGCGAGTCCGAGGATGCGGGCGAGGAAGGGGATTTCTTCGCCGGCGAGCCCGTCGGGATGGCCGAGGCCGTCCCAGTGTTCGTCGAGCGCGCGGATGGCCAATGCGGTGGACTCGGGCAGCCGGAGTTGTCGCGCGATGTTCTCACCTCGCTCGCAGCGAATTTGCGTGAGCTCCTTCGCCTGCTTCTGGCCGACCATCGCTACCTGCAGCAGCTTTGACGCGCGGCGAAACAGCGAACCGTGCGGCGCGACGTGCCGTGCGATGTAGCCGATCGACCGGCTCACGTGTGACCAGTCGACGGTCTTTACGTCGCGCTTGGCGGCCCGGTCGTCCGACCCGAACAGGTAACACATTTTGCTCGCGTTACTCGAGCAGCCGAGATCTTTGAGCAGCAGTCCATAGAAAAGCGCGGACGATTCCGCTTCCGCCAATCCCAACTCGCGGGCGATGCGCATGCCGAGCATGCAGGAGCGTGCGGCGTGGCCTTCAGGTTGGCCTTCGGTGATATCCAGCGCGTACGACATGGCGCCGATCACTTCCGATAACTTGATCTGGATCGCCGGGTCGGCCGCGGGAATTTGGTCGGTCAGTTTCATGGGTGTACATCTCCGCGCCGTTGTGGTTGAGGTTACGCCGCCAGCGCGATCGGGCACGAGTGGTTTTCGTCGATCCAGGTTTTGAGCGCTTCAAACGACAGTGGACAAAGGCCCGTGCCGGCGTGGCCGGTGAGGATGCTCATGACCTCTTCGCCGGTGAGATCAGCGCGGTACGGGCGCTTGGCGGAGAGGGCTTCGTACATGTCGGCCACTGCCAGAATGCGGGCGGCCAACGGGAGCGTGCCGGCGTACAGGCCTCGATGGTAGCCTTTGCCGTCCATGCGTTCGTGGTGCGACGCGGCTAGCTCCGCCAGGTGGCGGAAGCCGGCGACGCGGATCAGGATCTCGTGCGTGTAGTGCGTGTGCTTGCGCATCTCGCACATCTCGGCGGGCGTGAGCTTGCCGGGCTTGTCGAGGATCGTGTTGCTGATGCCTAGCTTGCCCACGTCGTGCAGCAACGCGGCCCGGCGCAGGTGCCGCTGCTCTGCGAAGTTCAGCCCCAGTACGTTAGCCATGCCAACGGCGATTTCGGCGACGCCCTCTGAATGCCGGCGGGTCCACGGCGATTTCGCGTCGACGACTTGGGAGAACGCCTGCGCGATTCGATCAAGCGAGCCGTCGTCGGCGGCGAGAAGGGTATCTTGCGGCTCATAGCCGGCGACGGCGCCTTGCGGGTCTTTATGGTTGAAGTCGATCCAGAACGCGGTGTCGTGACGCAGATGCGAGAAGGCGCGAACGAGCTGCGGATCGAACCACGTGCCGCTGAGCTGCGCAGTCATTTCAATTGCGGCGTCGATGCTGGAATCGCGGAGCAGGAGCTCGGCGGTCTGCGCGAGACAGAGGATGCGGGCCAGAAGCGGAATCGCTTCGCCGCGAAGGCCCTCGGGAGAGCCTTCGCCGTCCCAGTGTTCGTCAATGGCGCCGATCGCTACGGTGCTGGCCTCAGGCAATTGCAGTTGCTGGGCGATGGTCATGCCGCGGTGGGGGCTGATCGGCCGGCGCGAATCGAACAGCATCGCCAGCCGCGACGCGTTGCTGGCGCAGCCGACGTCTTTCAGCAGCAGGGCGTAGAAGAGGGCGGAGGAGTCTTTCTCGTTAAGGCCCAGCTCGCGGCCGATGCGCATGCCAAGCATGCAGGCGCGGGCGGCGTGGCCTTGCGGTTGTCCTTCGGTAATGTCCAGCGCGTACGACATGGCGCCGATCACTTCCGATAACTTGATCTCGATCGGTGCTTCGCGGTCGATGGCCTCTGCCGACACTGACATGCATTCCTCCGCAACGTCCATCGGAACAGTACGGTGGCTCACTAAGTGATGAATTTGCGTTGACGGGTGTATCGGACGGGCCGATTCGACTGTTTGTGACGGCTGTGACATCTGTACAACTTGCATCCCGCCACCACACCGCCAGAATGGGCGGACTCAACCCCCAGACGGAGCGAAAATGGCCTATCTCCTCGGCATCGACATCGGCACCAGCGGCACGAAAACCCTTCTCTGTAACGAGGCCGGCAAAGTGCTTGCCACCGCGATGGCGGAACACCGAATCTTCTCGCCGAAGCCGGGCTGGTCGGAACAGAATCCGGAGGACTGGTGGACGGCGTGCTGCACGGCCACCAAGGCGGTGCTGAAAAAGGCGAAAGTGAAACCGGCCGACGTGAAAGCGATCGGCCTAAGCGGGCAGATGCACGGGAGCGTCTTTGTCGGAGCGGGCGAGAAAGTGCTGCGCCCCGCGCTGCTGTGGAACGATCAACGCACGCAAAAACAGTGCGACGAAATCACCGCCAAGGCCGGAGGACGCGAGGCGCTGATCGACCTCGTCGCCAATCCCGCCCTCACCGGTTTCACCGCGCCCAAGATTTTGTGGGTGCGCGAGAACGAGCCGAAAGTGTACGAAAAAACCCGCCAGATCCTGCTGCCCAAAGATTACATCCGCTTCCGCATGACCGGCGAGTTTGCGACCGAAGTCTCCGATGCGTCCGGCACGCTACTGCTGAACGTGGTAAAGCGCGAGTGGAGCGGCAAGCTGCTGTCGATCTTGAAGATCGATCCGAAACTGCTCCCGCGCGTGATGGAGTCGCAGGAGATCACCGGAACGATCAGCGCCGTCGCCGCCAAAGCCCTCGGCTTGGCCGAGGGAACGCCCGTGGTTGGTGGCGCGGGCGACCAGGCTGCAGGCGCCGTCGGTAACGGAATCGTGCGAGCCGGAATCGTCAGCGCCACGCTCGGCACAAGCGGCGTGATCTTCGCACACTCCGATCACCCCGTGCTCGACCCGCGCGGCCGCGTCCACACGATGTGCCACGCCATCCCCGGCAAGTGGTGCGTCTTCGGCTGCATGCTGTCGGCCGGCGGGAGCTTTCAGTGGTTCCGCAACCAGATGGGCGCGAGCGAAATCGTCGACGCGAAAAAGCAAAGCCGCGACCCGTACGAGCTGCTGATCGAAATCGCCGAGACGGCCCCGGCCGGTAGCGAAGGGCTGTACTTCCTGCCGTACCTCACCGGCGAGCGCTGCCCGCACCCCGATCCGAACGCCCGTGGCGCATGGATCGGACTCACCAGCCGCACCACGCGGTCGATGATCGTCCGTAGCCTGCTCGAAGGCGTCACCTACGGCATGCGCGACATGCTGGAAATCATGCAGGGCATGAAGATTCCCACAAAAGAAGTCCGCGCCAGCGGCGGCGGGGCGAGAAGCGACTTCTGGCGACACCTGCAGGCCGACGTATACAAGCAGCCGATCGTGCTCACCAACGCCGAGGAAGGCCCCGCGTACGGCGTGGCGATCCTGGCGGGCGTCGGCACCGGCGCGTGGAAGAGCGTCGACGAAGCGTGCGCGTCATCTATTAAGCAAACGACCAAAATAAGTCCGAACGCCAAACGTTCAGCGGTGTACGACAAGCATTTTGCGGTCTACGACAAGCTGTACGGCGACCTGAAAGAACGATTCGTCGAGATGACGAGCGTGGGCTAGAACTGTCGCGGAAGGAAACTGTTCATGAAACGCTGGTTGAAGCAGGCTAGCTTAGGGCTTCTTCTGTCGGCAGCGTCATCGGCAGCGCCGGTGTGGGCAGATGCTGCGGCGCCGCGGCCGCGTCCCAATGTGATCGTGATTCTGGCGGACGATCTCGGCTACGCCGACGTCGGTGCGCAGGGCCTGAGCGCGGACGTTCGCACGCCAAATATTGATTCGATCGCCGCGAGTGGCGCGCGGTTTACGCAGGGGTATGTGTCGTGTCCGGTCTGCTCTCCGTCGCGCGCCGGGTTTCTCACGGGTCGATACCAGGAGCGGTTCGGGCACGATTACAACCCCGGCCCGGACGCGCCCAACAACTTCGGCCTGCCGCTGGATCAGGTGACGATCGCGGATCGGATGAAGGCGGCCGGCTACGCGACGGGGCTGGTCGGCAAGTGGCACGAGGGTTCTACGCCGGACCGGACGCCGACCAAGCGCGGGTTTGATGAGACGTACGGATTTTTAGGCGGCTCCCACCAGTACCTCGGCAACAACAGGCTGGGCGCCAACCGCGAGAATGCCATTCGGCGGAACAATGTTCCCGTGCCTGAGCCGGAGTATCTCACTAACGCAATCAGCCGCGAGGCCGTGGCATTTATCGACCGGCACAAGGGGGAGCCGTTCTTCCTGTACGTGCCGTACAACGCCGTGCATCAGCCGCAGGAAGCACCCCAGAAATATCAGGACCGATTCGCCGACGTGAAGGACAAGAAACGTAAGCTCATGCTCGCGATGCTCAGCGCCGAAGACGACGGCGTGGGCGAAATTCTCGGAAAACTTAAAAAGGAAAATATCGAAGACAACACGCTCGTCTTTTTCTTCAGCGATAACGGAGGGCCTACGTCAAAGAACGGTTCGCGCAACACGCCGTTGGCCGGCTTCAAGGGACAGGTGTGGGAAGGCGGCATTCGGATCCCGTTCATGGCCAAGTGGCCGGGTCACATCAAGCCAGGGCAGGTGCTCGATCAGCCGGTGATTTCGCTGGATATCCTGCCTACGGCGTTGGCGGTCGTCGGCGACAGCTCCCCGTCCAAGGTTCCGCTCGATGGCGTGAATCTGTTGCCGCTGCTTGAAGGCAAAACCGTCGATCGGCCGCACGACGTGCTGCACTGGGAGTTCGCCCCGCAGTGGGCCGTGCGGGCCGGCGATCTGAAGTTGGTCGGCTTCGCGAATGACCCGCCCAAGCTCTTCGATCTGAAGGCGGACGTCTCCGAACATCACGACCTCGCCTCCGCCCGCCCGGCCGATACCAAGCGGCTGCTCGCCCTCCACGAGCAGTTCAGCGCAACGCTTCCGCCGCCGCTGTGGGCACCTGACAAGAAATTCCGCCGCCCGCGCGACGAAGCGATGCAGCGGCCCACGACGCAAGAAGCCGACGACACGCCCGAACCATAAGCGGCATGTCGAACGCGGTCCGCCGACTTCTCTTAAATCCTGCGCGCGCCTAAACTCATGGCCATCTTTACCGGGAGGACCATGAAAACTCTGTCACTGATCGCGTTGCTCGTACTCGTTGCTACCCAGGCGTTCGCGGCCGACCCCGCTCCAGCCACTCAGCCAACTTCGCGGCCGACGGAGCCGCTCATCGGCGCGATGCGCGTTACCACGCTGGAGGGGATGTCATTTCTCAACATCCAGATCGAAACTTCGCTCCAGACGATTGGGAAGGATGCCGAGCCAACGATCGACAAGCTCATCGATCTGCTCAAGGCGAACAAGATTCACCCGTCCGGCGGCGTGGTCTTCCGCTACCTGCCGGGCTTTAAGATGGACGGGCCGTTCCAGCTGCAGATCGGCTTTCGCGTCATGCCCGGTACGCAGGCGCCTGCCGGCACAACCGTGGAAACACTGCCCGAATTCCGGTGCGCCACGGTGAACTACACTGGCCCGATGACGCGACTCAAGGAAGGATACGGCGCAGCTTTCCGCGCCATCAGCGAGGCGAAACTGAAGCCCGCGCCCGAATTCCGCGAAGCGTACTTCTATTGGGAAACATTCGACTCGTATAACAATGTGACCCAGATCCAAATCGGCGTGGAGTAGGATTGCAACTGAACGCCAAGACGCCAGGCCCGCCAAGTCTTTCGGAAGACGCGCTAGCGGCCTTGTCTTTCCTTGGTGTTTTGACCTTGGCGTTCTTGGCGTCTTGGCGTTCGCAACATTTCGGAAAGGAACCATGCATCATCTGATCTTCCTCCTCGGCACCATCGCCGCGATCCTGATCGGGGCCGGCGTACTGCACCTGATCCCGCGCATGGGCACACCGGGCCAGAAAATCGCAGAGGCCCTCTGCCGCGCACCGGGACTCGACTGGGTCATCACCTACTTCACGATCCTCCCCATGTTCGTCGGCCCCGCGATGTTCGGCTGGCGAGGCTTCATCCTCGGCGTGGCCGGGCAGGTGATCGGCATGAAAATCTGGGAATGGCTGCACGAACTCGCCAACCGCGACGCGATGGCCGGGCCGCGGATCGTGAAGGTCATCAACGCCCGCGTCGGCTTCTTCCGCAACGCGACGGCCACGTGGTGCACCGCGTTCGTCACGCCCCTCTTCTGGTTCATCCGGCTGGGCGAAACGTTCGTCTACCCGCCGCTCCACTGGCTGGTGGGCCTGCCCAAGTACGACAGCCGCGACTGGGTCAACGTCAGCCGCCAGAAATTTTCGGGACTCGTCGGCCACGATCTCATCTGGTGCCTCTACTGCGACTGGATGACCGGCGTCTGGTCGCTGGGCACAGAGATGCTCCGCAACGTCGAAAGCTTCTGGTGCCCCATCCGCTTCCGCAGCGACAAAAAGTGCGACAACTGCAAACAGGATTTCCCCGACGTCGCGAGCGGCTGGGTCGACGCGCATGGCACCATGGCGGACGTGACGAAAGTGCTCGAAGAAAAATACCCGGGCCCGGACAACGTGAACGGCTGGTTCGGGCATCCGGTGCGGCTGACGGTGAAGGGGAAAGAGTTAGCCACGGATGGAGCCAGATGAACACGGACAAGAATTCGTAGGGCGGGATAGCAATCCCGCCGTCGTTGCAATTGCGGCGGGATTGCTATCCCGCCCTACACAGATTCGGGAGGGGAGCCTTGCGAATTCGATTGACTCTGATGCTGGCATTGGCGTTTGCAGGCTGCGCCGCGCCCAAACCCGCGGCCCGGCCTGCACTCATACCATCCAACGCCGAACTGATCGACCGCCTCGTGCTCATCGGCAACGACGAGTTCGCCGTCCGTTCCAACATCATCGGCATGGGCGACGACGGGCAGGGCGCAATGCCCAAGGGCCTGCTGAAAATGCAGGACCCGGAGATGAAGCCCGCCGACGCGATGGCAGAGCTCGCGCGGCGCGGCGTCGACGCAATGCCGGACTTGCTGGCGCACGTCGACGACGCGCGGCAGACCAAGGCCGTCGTCGAGGGGATGATGGGCATCGCGTATTCGGCCCGCTACGACTGGAACATTCGCACCACCGGCAGGCGGCGGGGCGTCACCGATGATTGGTTCGGTTGGGAGAACAAGGACCCCAAGGCGCCGGACTACGATCCCTCGATCGTCGTTCATGAGCCCAAGGACGCGAACCCGTACCACGTCGCCGTGGGCGACCTTTGTTACAACCTGATCGGCCAGATTGTCAACCGCGACTTTCGGTCCATCGCATACATCCCCAGCGGCAATACGTGTGTCGCGTCGCCCGTGCAAAGCCCGTCGCTCGCCGCAGCAGTACGAAAGGAGTGGGGCGGGCTGACCGCCGCCACGCTCAAGCAGCGGCTGCTTGCCGACTTTGCGCATCCTGACACGCCGCAGCGCGAGCGGAGCTCCGCGTCTGTCCTGGCCAAGTACTACCCCGACGATCTTCCCGCCGCAATTACGATCCGATTGAACCTGCCGCACTACGACGCCCGTAAGGCCGAGGATGAGGTGCACGATCTTACGATGTACCGCGACGATACCGACGAGTGGAAGCAGGATCTGCACGCGTATTACAACGCGGCGTCGCCGATCGATCGCGAGGGATTGCTGGACACGCTGCGCGATTATCGCGGGGCCAACGAACGTCATATCGCGCCTGAAAAGCTCCTGCTGGAACTCATGCCGACACTGAATAGCGGCGGCCCGCTGCCGTGGACGGCCGTCAATTTAAGAAACACCGAATTGTTTGTAGACTCACTCGAGCCGCTGCAATCGCCCGCTGTTGAGCGGGCGTTGTACGACTGCTTCCGAAAGAACAGCACGAGTCACGCCGAGCGATGGGACGGGCACGACGGATTGGCGCAGACGGTGATGATCGGCCTGAAGCATCGGTCGCACGACGCGGACATTCTGGCCTACCTTCGCCGGCGGCTGACGGAGCTGAAAAATCAGGACGACGTACACGACGCAAAGGAAATGATTGCCGATTTCGAGAAGAAGTGATCGGCCGGGAGAAAGCTATGCGAACACTCGTAGGTTTCGGCGCGTCCTCCATGCAAGGCACCGGCGACTCGCAGGGCGGGTTTTTCTCACGGCTTGAGCGATCGGGCGCACTGCCGACCACGAAATTCATCAACGCCGGCAAGGGCGGAAACACGACGCGGGATATGCTGGCGCGGGCGGGGGAGCTCGCGGCCCATCGGCCTTACGATTTGGTCGTCATGCTTGGCTGTAACGATCTGCCGCGGGATGGGGATGTGTCGCCGCATGTTGAGCGCCGCGTGCCGCTGGCGGAATACGGGCAGAACCTGGCGGCGATCTTGCCGGCGATTCGCGGGGAGCGGTCGTTGTTCATCTCGTCATTCCTCATGTCGCCGGCCAAGGGGATGCGGCCGGAGACGTTTGAGCAGTACATGACCGTGGCGATCTCACTGGCGAAAGAAAACGGATATGAGGTCTGGGATTTCTATCGCGAATCGCTCGGCTACATCTCCACCCACTGGGCCAACGACGGCGTGCACATGAAAGACAGTGGTCACGAGTTGGTGGCGAAGGAATTGGCGGTCCGGCTGAAATGAACGCCAAGACGTCGAGCGATGTACCACGAATCGACCATCGTCATCCTGAGCGTACTCGCGAAGGATCTGGCATCGATTGACGACTGCCGCAGATCCTTCGCGAGTACGCTCAGGATGACGTTCGCTAAAGAATTGTCCGAACTCTTATCGGACCCACACCAATCTCCCCCTGATCGTTTGCATTTACCCAGATTGAATTGGAAATCCTTCTTGGGTCACACAGCGGCCCGGGAGCGAATCCGTGGAACTGCCAGAAACACTTTTCGAAGAGATCACGGGCGAGGCCAGTGCGCCCGTTTACGACGCAACTGACGAACGCCGGAAACATCCGCGCGTGGGATTCGGCAGCCGGGCGAGGATTTTCCCGCTGATCGAAAACGCCGGCGGGCGCGGGTGCGCGGTGATGATGCGCGATCTGTCCCGCGGCGGCGTGGGGTTCCTCTTTAATCACAAGCTGGAAATTGGCGACGAATTCATCATTCTCATCCCGCGGCAGGAAGGGCCATCGGTACAGATTCAGTGCATGACGCAACGGTGCGAGCCGGGCGGCACGGGCGGGATCAGTTTTGTCGTCGGCGCGTCGTTCGAACTGGTGCTCGATGAGACTTCGTCGCCGCTGAATCGGCCGGACGCGGAAGGGCAGACCGCCGGGCCGACGCATTGGCCGGGCACGGTGGAGGAAGTCGCTCGCGAATCGTTCGCGACGTCGATGTACAAGTGCGTGTCGTCGATCGCGATGTTCGACCGGTCGGCGATGCGGATTCGCAATCGCCTGAAGTCCAACGCCGCGCTCGCCGCGGAGGCGAAGGAATCGGCGGACAACACTGAAATCATGACCAAGACCAACCAGGCCGCGAAGACCGACGCGCCCGCCACTAGCGAGACGGCCCCGGCCGCTGAGGCGGCGGTGGCGCTCCCGAGCTATCCGATCATTGAAGCGCCGGCCCCGGTTGATGCGAGCCGCCCGCACACGTCGCTCTTCGCAGCAGCGGGCGCGGAAGCGACGATCGACGTCACCGCGACACCGGTTACGGACGTCCCTGCCTCGACACACGTGGTGACCACCGTTTCCACGCACGTTGAAATGACGGTTGAAACGACCGTCGATTCCGTGGTCGAGTCGACGATCGAGATGTCGATGCAAATGCCCGCTCCGGTCCAGGTGATGGCGCCGGTGATCGAGCCGGTCGCTGTGGTTGAGACGATCGCGTCGCAGATGACCGGCGTAATGGGCGCGGCCGCGTTTGCCGCGATCCCGGTGATCGCTACGCCGGTCGCGCCGATGCAGGCGAAGGTTCAGATGCCGGTTCAGTCACCGGTGATCGCGCCTGCGGCGGTGGTGGCTGCTCCGAAGTCGCCGGTCGCCCGGCCGAGCAAGCCCGCCGCGGCCGCTGCGCCGAAGAGCCAGTCCGACGTGGTGTTGCCGTGGGAGATGGACGCGCCGGCAAAAAAGTCTGACGCCGCGCAGGGTTCAAGCGAGTCGCAGACGCCCGTCGCGGCGGCCGCTTCGAACGGGGACGCACGGGAGTCGCTCAGCGTGTTCATCGCGCCGCTCACCTGCCGCCGGGTTCGTCGTCGCCGGTAAGCGGACGGTGGGGCGTTTCAATTCTTTCGACGGCATAGCGTCTCGCGTGCCGTATGATTTGTAGGGTGGGGTTCATCCCCACCATGAGAAGAAAAGAAGGTGGGGATGAACCCCACCCTACAGAACTGGAATACTGTGTTCTACCAACTCAACGACTCCTTCATCGTGAAATCCGACCTGCCGACGACGTGGAAGTTTTTCTCGATGGCCGAGAATCTGCCGCGGATTACGCCGTCGTGGTTGAAGTTCACGCTGCTGACGCCGGCGCCGATTGAAATCAAGCAGGACACGGTGCTGGATTACAAGATCAAATCCAACGGCCTGCCGCTGCGGTGGCGGTCGCTGATCGTGGCGTGGGAGCCGATGAAAATGTTCATCGACACGCAGGCCCGCGGGCCGTACGCGAGTTGGGTACACCGGCACACGTTCGAGCAAACGCCGGAGGGCGTGCTGTGCGGCGACCAGGTGACGTACAAACTGCCGGGCGGGCCGATCGGCCGCGTGGTGAATTCGCTGATGGTGAAACGGCAGCTGACGGAAATCTTCCGGTACCGTCGCAAGATGATCACGCAGGAACTGGGTTGGGTGAGGGCGGTGCAGGACGACGTAACGGTGACGCGAGTCTAGTCGTCCATCGATAAATCTTCGGTTGAATCAGCCGACGGGGGGACGGGCCCGCTTTTTTTAGGCGGGTGGGTCACGCCGTTTTGGAGAAAGGGTCGGGGGTCGCCGCCTTCTGCAAGACGTGCTTGCCGAGCTCAAGACGGGTCACCACCTGATCCATGTCGCTCGGCCGTTTGGCAGGGCGAGTGGCGATGCATTCCATGATTAGATTACTCACGGCCGGCGGCACGCGCGGGTTCAACTCCGACGGCGACTGGATCGTCGCGTCGAGCAGGAAGCTGTTGTCGCCTTTTTTGTTCACGGTGTAGAGCGTGGGGATGTGCCGGCCGGTCACGCACCAGTAGAGCGTCGCGCCCAGGTTGAACACGTCGGTCTGCACGGTCACCGGGCGGCGATCAACTTGCTCGGGCGCGATGAAGTCGGGCGTGCCCTGGATGCGTTCCTTGATCGTGCCGATTTTACAGCTTTGGCCGTAGTCGATGACCTTCGCCACGCCCTTGCTGGACAGGACGATGTTGTTCGGTTTCATGTCGCAGTGCACGTAGCCCATCTGGTGGATGGCCTTCATGCCGTGTGCGACCTGGATGAAACAGTCCACGATCTGCAGCATGGTGGTGGGCAGCTTCACGTCGAGGGCTTTGCCTTCAACGTACTCCATCACCATGAAGGCTTCGCTCACCTTCAGCAGCATGGTCTTTACAATTTTTAGATCAAAGGCTTTGCGGAGATTCGGATGCGTAAATTGGCGGCAGAGCTCAAACTCGGTCTCCATCTGCTCGATGAACCGGAGATCCTTGGCTTCGGCGCGGATGACGTGTTTGAGGGTGTAAATCTGCTTCGTGGCAGGATCGCGAACGGCGTAGATCTTGCTACGCGCGCCTTCCCCCAGCGATTCGATCACTTCATAGTGAAGCAGCTTTTGAGCCATGACACTGCACGACCACCGATTTAAGCCTTCCCCACTGCCCGGTAGGCGGATATCGCGGGCAGGATGGTCACTCCGTGCGGTGGATAATGAATATTATGATGCCAACCGCGGCAGCAGACCAGAAAGCTTAGTTTTTACGAATTTTCGACTGCCGGAAGAACCAACCGAGATGTGACCATCCCCGCAGACTTCTCTCCCGACAGTGTGAACATTAGGTAAAGGGCGCGACAATAGCAAGTGATACTGGTCTACAAGCCGATTCTCGCACGGTGTTTCAGTGCTGTTTCAGTAACGGAGTGGGATTTGTCAAAAAGTGACACTTCCTTACTTCAGTAGCTGCCCGCGGAAGGCGGAAACCGGGAAGTACCGCCCGATCTCGACCGCGTGGTTGGCCGGCTGGTCGGTGATCATCATTACCTTGTCGGCGTCGATCTTGAACTTGGCCTGCAGGCTCGAGACAAGCATTCCCAGGCGCTGCATCTGTACAGGCGTCGGCAGGTTCTGGTGGAAGTCGCCGATCAGGCAGATGCTGATGCAATTGGGGTCGATCGCCTTGGCGCCGGGAGGGGCGGCCGGTGGTTGCTGGTCGGTCCAGCGCTGGCTGATCTGAATCTCGCCGTCCAGGCTTCCTTCGCCGTTACCGATGACGAAGTGGTCGCCCAATCCGCCCGGCCGCTGAGCCAGGGTGAGGGCGCTGCCGTCGGGGCTCGCGCTGTGGTGAATGTAGATGTACCGCCAGCGGCCGATAGTCGCCGGAATGTGCGTGTCGAAGATCGGGCCGAAGGTGTCGGCGGTATCGACGGCGAACAGATTGCTCGGGCGGTCGGGCCGAAGCTGGCTAGGCTCGAGTGCCAGCAGCAGGGCGCTGGTGAGCGTCAGCACGACGACGAGCGATCCGAAGACCACAACTTTCCGCTTGTTGGCCGGTTCGATTGCCTTGGTTTTGGCCGGAGCGCGCTTCGAAGTGCGAGTAGTTTTGCTCACCGTTTGAATCCCAGAAAACCCACGACCAGCGCCCGGCGTCCCATAAAACCGGCTGCGGCGTTCAAGAAACTACATCGGCGAACGTGCCGCAACCCGTGCAGTGTATTTTGTCAGGAGTGCAATCAGGACGAGAAAGGGCAGAATCCCCGCTCCATCGCGGCGATTCAGGAGGTGGCAGCGGCTCGGAACAACCGATCGACATCCATGTCTGTCGGAGGAACCGCTGCGCGCATTAAACCACTCCCTGCTCAGGAGTTCAAGCAGAATTGGATCCAGAATTATTTCGTGAGTTCGGAAAGTTGCTGGTTCGTCAGCGTCTTGTACGTGCCGCCGGTTTTGCTCGACAGGTCCTGCAGCGCCTGGCTCGGGCGGTCCTTGCCGAGGGAGAAGCCGAAGATCCTGGCGCCCTTAGGAGCGGCGGCCATCACCTTGGCGACGAACTCGTCGTCCAGGTCGTCGCCCTTGCCGGTGGCGAGGATGATCACATCAGGCTTCGCCGCGGCGGCGAGCTTTAACGCGGGGATGGCGTTGCTCGATCCGAACGCGCCGATGTCGTCGAGCTTGCGGGTGAGTTCATTCACCGAAATTTCGCCGGCGACTGTGGTGCCTTTTTCCGGATACGCGAGGGTTTCGCTGCGGACTTCCCAGAACAGCACCTGGAATTTTCGGTCGGCCGTGAGGGATTGCACGGACTTGATGGTGAGCGCCTTCAAGTCGCTGAAGACGTTTTGTGAGCCGCTTCCGCGGTCGAGCACGAAGACGACGGTCTGGGCCGAGTCGAGCTTCACGCCGGCGAAGTTGGGACCGGAGATCGCTGCGCTCGTTCCATTGTTGCCGCTGCTGCTGTTGGAGTTGCCCGATCCACCCTTGGCACTGCCGGATCCGCCAGTGCCGCTCGAGCCGCCGCTGGTGACGGTCGTGCCGTCGGGATTGGCGGGCGAGCCGCTGTCGCCGCCGCCGCGACCGAAGAGCGCCCAGATGAGGACGATCAGCAGCAACAGCACGCCGCCGCCGATCGCGCCGTAGATCGGCAGCATGTTCTTCTTCTTGTTGCCTTGATCGATCGACGGCGACGAATGGCGCAAGCGTTTCGATTGCAATCCGCTGCCGGCGAGCCCGGACGATGCGACGATGTCGGCCAAGTCATCCAGCCCCGTACCCGGCGTAGCTTCGGTGGTGCCGGTCTGCCGCCAGAGCGTTTTTGAAGCGGCCTCAGGTTGCGTGGCGACTCCGCCGCCCGCATCGAACGACTCGCGGGCTGATTTCGGAACCGTCTGGATCGTGCCGCAATGCTGGCAGCGACAAACGCCGCCGGCGAAGGCTTCGTCCATCGTGAGCTCGGTCTGGCAGTTGCTGCAGGTGATCGTGATCATTCAGTCATCTCAAGGCTGCCACATGTAATAAAAACCGGTAGGCAGAAAAGACCGTTCGCCGGGTAATTGTAATTGTACCACGTTGGCTTGGGGATTTTGCATCGATGATGACGCATAGATCGACCCGCTGTACGAATAAGGACGTCGGAAGATCACGACTTTGGCGTTCGGTGCGTTGCCCAGATGCTTCGCCACGTCGATTGCATCGTCGAGCAGCCCGGTTTCGTCAGCCAAGCCGAGCTCGACCGCCTTCATGCCGCTGAAGACTCGGCCGTCCGTCACGGTGCCGAAATCCTCGTCCTTGATCGTCCGGTGCTCGCGAACGATCGATTTAAACCGCACGAAATACTCGTCGACCATGCCCTGCATGATTTTGCGGTCCTCATCGTCCAAGGGCTTGAACGGCGAGCCAAGGTCCTTGTTCCTAGCGGATTTGATCGCTTCCGACTTCAGCCCTATCTTGCTCATCGTCCCGCTGGCGTCGAACGTGTTGAAGATCACGCCGATGCTCCCCACGATGCTGGTCGGCTGCACCACGATCTTGTCGGCCGCGCAGGAGATGTAGTAGGCGCCGCTGGCGCACACTTCCTGCGTGCTGGCGACGACCGGCACGTGCGTCTTCTGTTTGTAGCGGAGGAGGATCGTGTACATCGCATCCGAGCAGCTCACCGTGCCGCCGGGCGAGTTCACGCGAAGGACGACCGCCTTCACCGACTTGTCATTCGAGATGTAATCGAGCTGCTGCTGGAAGAGGCTCATCGGATTTTCCGTCGGCTGCAGCAACCCACCCGTTTGCGCATTGGCCAGCAGCCCGTCAATCGGAATGACCACGACTTTCCCGCCGCCAAATCCGCCGCCCGGTTTGAGTTCCACTTCTTCGAGGTCGGCCGTGAATTTCACCGGCGTGATCAAGAAGCTGGGCGTGCCGCACCCGGCGAGGAGGCAGAGCAGCAACAGCAACCACGACTTATAAACCATGTACGACTCCAGAATGGCAACTCACTCGCCGGACCCTAGAATCGTACCCGATGGCGTATCGCGTGAGCAAAGCCGATTTCGCCTCGATCGTGCAACAGGCGATCGAGGAACTACCCGAGGACTTCATCTCGGCCGTCGAAGACGTCAGCATCGAAGTGATGGACCGCCCCACGCCGCAGCTTCTTTCGCGCTTGGGCACGAAGCGTTTCGGCCTGCTGATGGGCCTCTACACCGGCGTCCCGCGAACGCGTCGCAGCGTCGAAGACTCCGGGCGCCTGCCGGATTCGATTTACCTGTTTCAGCAGAACATCGAGCAGGTCTGCAACACCGAGGCGGATTTAGTCGAACAGATCCGCGTTACGCTGCTGCACGAGATCGGGCATTATTTCGGGCTAGGCGAGGACGACCTGACGCGGCTGGGATATGGATAAAGCCGTCGAACGAATAGTCACTGACAACGTGGTTGAGAATCCGCGAAGGTCAAGAATGTCATCCTGAGCGTACTCGCGAAGGATCTGCGTCAACCGTAGATCGACGCCAGATCCTTCGCGGGTACGCTCAGGATGACATGGTTTCGATCTCGATCGCTTGATGACTTCTAAATACGCTCTCGGGAGTGCAACGCTTCTTGGGTGACAATTCGCGAAGAATCACTTCATCCCGCGAATGATGAATTCCACCGTCTCTTCAACCGGCACGAAATCAAAGTTCGAGAGGTTCAGCGCGATCATCGCAAACCCGATGCCCACGTGGATGAGCTGCCAGGCGGGCACCTTCGGGTTCATGTCTTTGCGGAACACGCCGCTGGCTTGGCCGGCTTCTACGATCTGGACGAAGAACTTTTCGATATCGCCGTAGTGTTCGCGCATGACCGACAGCACTTTTCGGTCGCGGCTGTTGGCCAGCGCGCCGTGGATGACGTGGTACGCGTCGGAGAGTTGTCGCAGGTGGTTGGGGAACTCGCTGGCGACGAGGCGGATCTGCTCGGCCGGGTCGGCGCCGCGGTCGATCAGCTTGGCCCAGTTTTGCATCGTCTGGTGGCTCATCGCGCGGGTGATGGCGACGAACAGTTCCTGCTTGCTCTTGAAGTGACGATAGAGAATCGGCTCGGTCACGCCGGCCGCCTCGGCGATGGCGGCGGTGGTGGTGGCTTCATAGCCGAACCGTGCGAATAGCTTTGTTGCTACTTCAATCAACTGCCGAGCAGTTGATTGAAGTA
>Ga0268266_10001810_pt1 | contig 24195 bp, 24 predicted proteins | sample KBSS13metaG_FD_190356 | JGI IMG/M metagenome (GOLD analysis project Ga0268266, IMG submission 190356) | Switchgrass rhizosphere microbial communities from Kellogg Biological Station, Michigan, USA - KBS S1-3 metaG (SPAdes) (version 2) | ecosystem: Host-associated > Plants > Roots > Rhizosphere... | reverse complement strand
CGAATGGCTCGACCAGATCACGGGGGATTAGAGAATGAGCGACGCGCTGCAGGCGACCATCGAGCGGGCCTGGGACGAGCGGGATTCGATCGGCGCCGACACCAAGGGCGAGGTGCGCCAGGCGGTGGACGCCGCGCTGGCGGCGCTCGACGGCGGCGAGTCACGGATTGCCGAGAAGGTCGGCGGCGAATGGACCGTGCACCAATGGCTGAAGAAGGCCGTGCTGCTGTCGTTCCGGCTGAACCCGATGGAGCTGATTTCCGGAAGCCCCGGCAACGGCCATTGGTGGGACAAGGTGCCATCCAAGTTCGCGGGCTGGGGCGAGAGGGAATTTGGCTCCGCCGCGTTCCGCGCAGTGCCAGGGGCAATCGTCCGGCGCGGCGCCTACGTCGCGCCGGGAGCAGTGCTGATGCCTAGCTTCGTGAACATCGGCGCTCGCGTCGATGAGGGCGCGATGATCGATACCTGGGCGACGGTCGGAAGCTGCGCGCAGATCGGCAAGAACGTCCACATCTCGGGCGGCGCCGGGATCGGCGGCGTGCTCGAGCCGCTGCAGGCCGGGCCCGTGATCATCGAGGACGATTGTTTCATTGGCGCTCGGTCCGAGGTTGCTGAAGGCGTAATCGTCGAGCAGGGGTCGGTGTTGTCGATGGGCGTGTTCCTGGGCGCGTCGACCAAGATCGTCGACCGCGCCACCGGCGAAGTTCGCTACGGGCGAGTCCCGCCCTATTCGGTCGTTGTGCCGGGCGCTCTACCGGGCAAGGACGGTGGGCCGAGCCTCGCTTGCGCAGTGATCGTGAAGCAGGTTGACGAACGGACTCGGTCCAAGACCAGCATCAACGAACTGCTGCGCGACTAAGGCCTGAATCCCGCCATTACTCCGCGGCCACGGGCTTGTTCGTGGCGTGCGCGTTCTGGCCCACTAGCCGATGGAAGACCCGGCCGATCCGCGACTCCAGCGAGATTGCGATCGAGAAATAGGCTGGCACCAGCAGAAGGGTGAGAAGGGTCGAAAAGATCAATCCACCGATCACGGTGATGGCCATCGGCGCTCGCCAACTTGAATCGCCGGTAAGCGAGAGAGCGATCGGGAGCATGCCGGCAATCATGGCGACCGTCGTCATGACGATCGGCTGGGCCCGCTTGTGACCGGCCTCGCGAATGGCTTCGTCCTTTGGCATTCCGTGGTTCATCATCTCGACCGCGAAATCGACCAGCAGGATCGAGTTCTTGGCGACGATGCCGAACAGCATCAACAGGCCGATGAACACCGGCAGCGAAAGCGGCTGGCCCGCGATATGCAAGGCGAGCGCGGCCCCGAGCGGGCAGAGCCACAGAGAGCCCATGTTGACGAACGGCGACAGGAACCGGCGGTAGAGAAGGACGAGGACAGCGAAGACCAGAAGCACGCCCGCAAACAATGCGACGATGAAGTTCTTGATCATCTCGCCCTGCCACTTTGTCTGGCCGAGGTTCAACCGCGCAACGCCGTCGGGCAGCGCCTTCACCGACGGCAGCGCCTCGATCTTCTTCCATGCCTGGCCGCTGACGACTCCCGGAGCGAGATCGGCCCCAACAGCAATGCGGCGCTGCTGCCCGGTACGCTGAATACTGACTTCGCCGGCGCCGAAGCTGATATCGGCAACGGACTTCAGCGGAACCGACCCGCCACTGCCCGTTGGCACGGGCAGGTTCTCGAGAACCGAAATGTCCTTGCGCTGGGTCTCTGCAAGCGAAACCTCGATGGGCACCTGGCGGTCCGACAGCGAGAATTTGGCGCTGTTCTGCTCAATGTCACCCAGCGTTGCGATGCGGATCGTCTGGCTGAGAGCTGCCGTCGTGACGCCCAGGTCGGCGGCGAGGTCGAAGCGCGGCTTGATCTGGATTTCCGGGGTCGCAAGGTCTCCGGCCACCCGCGGCGAGCGAAGCTCCGGAATCCTTTGCATTTCGGCGGAGATCTTGTTGGCGGCCGCTTCGAGCTTCAGCGGGTCGTCGCCGCCGAGGTAGAGCATAATGTCGCGCGCCGCTCCGCCAGGACCGCCACCATTCTGACTCTGGAAGTTGACGCGCGCGTCAGCGATCGCGGTGAACTTCGGCGCGACCGACCGCTCGAACTGAATGCTGGTGACCGGCCGCTTCTTCTTGAGCTTGATCTCGACGGAACCCGAACCGACGTTGATCCGCTCGAAGGCGCTTTCAACCGCCGGATGCTGCCGAACGATCCCCGCGACGTTGTCGATCACCGCCTCGGTCTGCTCGAGCGTCGATCCGGGTGGCATGCTCACTTGAACCGTCGAGGTGTCAGCGTTGATCTCCGGCTGGAAGGTCATCGGCAGGGTCGCGATAAGGACGCCAGTCAGGATGAGGGCGCCAACGCCAACGCCGACCATCACTAGCCGATGATCGAACCAGATGCTCCGTACCTTGCCCCAGAAGCCCGGGTGGCGAAGCCGAAAGGCGTGCGCCTTCGTCGTGCTGAGGGACCAGTCGAGCAGGCCCAGATACTTGTCCATCGCCTTGCCCGATGCGTGTTCCTGGATACCGTGGCTGCGCAGGAAGTAGGCGGCAATGAGCGGCGTGATCATCCGGGCGACGAGCAAGCTCATCAGCACTGACAGCACGACCGTGAAGCCGAAGGCCTTGAAGAACTGGCCGGATATGCCCGGCATGAGCGCGACCGGGAGGAAAACGGCGACGATGGACATGGTCGTCGCCAGCACCGCGAGGCCGATTTCGTCCGCGGCATCCAGCGACGCCTGATACGCCGACTTGCCCATGCGCATATGGCGGACAATGTTCTCAATCTCGACGATCGCATCGTCGACCAGCACGCCAGCGACCAGACTCATCGCCAGGAGCGAAAGGCCATTCAGATTGATGTCGAGCAGGCCCATGAAGAAGAAGGCAGGAATCGCCGACATCGGGATCGCCAATGCGGAAATCAGTGTCGCGCGAATGTCCCGAAGGAATAAGAGGACGACGAGCACCGCCAGGATGGCGCCTTCGAACAATCCCTCCATCGCCGACTTGTACTGATTGCGGGTGTAGTCGACCGAGTTGTTGATTTCCGAGAAGTGAATTCGAGGGTCGGCCTTCTCGATGTCCTTCAGCTGCTTCCAGACATCGTCATAGACCGAGACGTCTGACGAACCCTTGGCGCGCTGGACGTTGAAGCTGATCACCTGACGGCCGTCGAGCTTGGCGAGGGTGCGCTGTTCGGAATAGGCGTCCTTCACTTCCGCGATATCCGAAAGCTTCACGAACCGGCCGCCGCCAAGCGAGATCTGAGTCTGCGAAAGTTCGTAGGCATTTGGCGCATTGCCGAGCACGCGCACCGTCTGTTCCGACCCGGCGATCTCGGCACGGCCGCCGGCCGCGTTCATGTTGAGCTGCCGAAGCTGCTGGTTGACCTGAGCGGCGGTCAGGCTCTGCGACTGGAGCGCGGCGGGATCGAGAATGACCCTGATCTGGCGATCGACGCCGCCTTCGCGCGAAACGGCCGCGACGCCAGAAACTCCGCGCAGCTTCTTCGCGACATTATTGTCGATGTACCAGCTCAGCTCCTCGAGCGTCATGTCGGTCGTTTGGGCGGCGACGAACATGATCGGCGCGCCGGACGTGTCGAACCGCTGGACCGTCGGCTCGAGGATTCCCTCCGGAAGATTGCCTCGAACCTGCGAAATGGCGTTGCGGACGTCGTTCACTGCGCGATCGACCGGAGTGCCGATCTGCAGCTGGACGACCGTCGAGCTGTAACCTTCGCTGACCGAACTATCGATCTCGTCGACGCCGGTGACTCCGCGGACCGCCGCCTCGATCTGCTGCGTAACCTGCTTTTCCATTTCCGCCGGGGCCGCACCGGGCTGGCTCACGCCGACGATCACGACCGGAAAGTCGATGTCGGGATTCTGGGTGATCGTCATCCGGCTGAACCCGACCAGGCCGGCGAGCATCAGCCCGACGAACAGCACGATCGGTGCAACGGGGTTGCGAATGCACCAGGAAGAGATGTTGCGGAAACTCACGAAACTTCGGGCGCTCTACAATCTGACTGGGGATTCGGGGCCATGGCCCTGACGAATTGCAACAAACGCCCCGAGACCGCAAATGGGACCGGCATCAGCATTGTTTGGCAAGCAGGGTCACGGAAGCGGAGGCGATTCGCGAAGCGCGTCAACGAACCAGGTGAAGGCGCCCTCTCGATCGGAGCGCGAGCGTGACGCGTTACCGTAACTGAGTGAAACCGGCACTCCCTCTACTTTCTCCACTTTGTCACCCTGGCGCGCTTTCATTGCGGCCTCCCAGGCATAGGCAAAGGCCGCATCGCGGAGTTTCAACGCATAGGCCGACTTGCGGCTCATCCCGGCGCGGCGCGAGGCGAGGGTGACAGATCGTGTCGCGGCGAGGGTGACGATGAAGGTGACAGCCTGCTCGGGCGTCCATTCGCCCGGACGGCGTGGGCGGTGAGTTCGCGACAGGAATTGCACGAGGGCACGGCTCCGGCTTTGATGATCGACGGATGAGTCCAAGCACAAATTGCTGGGTGTAGGACAGCGTTCTTGGCTTGGAGAAGCTAATGACAGCTTTCGACCCATTGCAGACATTAGGAACCCGGCTAGTTTCCCTTAGCTAGCTCCCGCTGGATGGTGGATCATTCGGGCTCATGGCGTTTCTTGTTCAATTCGCGATCTCGTACGGAGCTGCAATTGTGCTCGGCACCCTGGTGCTGACCCGAGGGAGTCAGGGCACGCTGACGATGGCTATGATTTATGGTCTAGTCGGCCTGCCGTTCGGTCTTCTCGTGGCCGCTCTGTCGCGATTGTCGGAAAAGATCATCGGCTGGCCAGGAGCCACGGTCGCCATGATCCTTCTGCTAGCGGCGCTCTATTTGCTGGCGCCCAACAAGCAGAACTACTCAGCAGGGTTCTGGCTGATCCTACCTTACGTCATCGGATTTGCAGTTGTCTGGAGCTCCCTCAGCTTGCGCGGGGTCACTCAACAATAAAATCGGCGGTCCATGTGGCGGAGTTGCTGATATGCCCCACTGTGTACTTCGACGGTCACCGTTCCCTTCCAACCGGGCAGCGATTTTTGAGCGCTCGAGCGGGCGCATTCCATATCGACCTCAAACATATTGCGTAGGGGAGCGTGACGAGCAAACCGCCGACAGTAATGAAAACCACCGATGACAAGCTGCTGGCCGTCGGTCCCTCGTTTAGTCTCTCCAACGCAAGCGTAGTGATCAGAAGAAGGCCCGTACCCGCATAAAGCATCCAATCGATGCGGGCCCTGCTCTTGTCGAACTCACTCAAGAATCCGTCGCGCTCCGCTTCGGTGACCCGGACGGCCGGTCCTTTTTGGTACCGACGATAGATGTATCCGTCACCGTCAGCCTCGAACTGCATGGCAAACAATCGCCGAGCACGGGAGAAATCTGGGTACATGCAGAAATCTTACACTGCGAATGGCCGCTTTCCACCCATTCCTGCCACTAAACGCGTCGCCTGCGGGTTCTCGCGATGACGCGATGAGCGCATAAGCCACGCTTATAGACCGAGTCCGGGCATTTGTTGGCGGGCACATGGGTGTGACCGGTATTTAGCGCGGGCTATGAAACCGACCCTCCCGACCGAATTCGAGCGCAATTGCGCGGACGCAGCCGGCGCTCCGGACGTCTACGGCGAGCCCGTGATCAGGACGCAAATGAACGGACGCGACTGGGCGATCCTCGGCATCCTCGCCGTGATCTGGGGCGGTGCATTCTTTTTCATCGGCGTGGCGGTGAAACACGTCCCGCCGCTGACCTATGTCTGGCTGCGGTTGACGATCGCGGCCGCTGCGATGTGGGGTTATTTATACTTCAAGGGCGAGAAGCTCGGCCTGCCAAAGCAGGTCTGGGGATCGATCCTGCTGCTGGCGTTGCTCAACAATGCGCTGCCGTTCACGCTCTTTGGCTGGGGCCAGACGCATATTGCGAGCGGGCTCGCCTCGATCCTCAACGCGACGACGCCGATCTGGGGCGTGGTTGTCGCCCACTTCCTTACCCACGACGAGCGCATGACCCCACGCAAGATCGCGGGCGTTCTGCTCGGCTTCGGCGGCGTGGCGCTCATGATCGGGCCGTCTTTGCTATCGAGCCTTGGCACGAGCGGGCTGGCGCAGCTGGCGTGCGTGTCGGCATCGCTTAGCTATGCCCTGGCCGCGGTATGGGCGCGGCGGTTCCGCAAGCTTGGCGTGTCGCCGCTGAGCGTCACTACCGGCCAGCTGACTGCGGGCGCATTGATCATGCTGCCGATGTCGTTGCTGGTCGACCATCCGTGGACTCATGCCTTCCCGCCGCTGAGCGCGTGGGGTGCGATCACGGCGCTGGCATTGTTCTGCACCGCGTTCGGCTACGTGCTCTATTTCCGGCTGATCGAGACATCGGGCGCGACCAACGCCTTGCTCGTGACCCTGCTGGTGCCGCCGGTGGCGATCGTGCTTGGCGCCTTGTTCCTCAGCGAGACGCTGGCGCCGCAGGATTTCATCGGGCTCGGCCTGATCGCGCTTGGCCTCGCCGCGATCGACGGGCGCGTGCTCAGCCTTTTGCGGCGGGTGCCGGCGCTCCGGCCTCGGACAATAGTCTAGCCGCCTCCGGGCTCGTCCAGTCGAGGTCGCCGACGTAGCGCCAGACTTCCTTGCCATTCGCATCGATCAGGATCGTGGTCGGGAGGACGGTGTCGGGACCGAGCGCTCCCGACAGCTTCATGTCGGGATCGTGGTAGGCGCCGAGATCCTTGATGTTGAGCTTCTTCAGGAAGGCGACGACGCCGGTCTGATCGCCACTGTCCTGGCTGACGGCGACCACGCCGAGCCGGCCATCGACACGGTGTGACTGAGCGAGCTTGTCGAGCGTCGGCAGTTCCTTGACGCAGGGCGCACACCAGGTCGCCCACATGTTCAGCAGCACCGGCACGCCCTTGAACTTGGCGATGCTGATGTCGCCTCCGTCAGGGTTTTTGAATGTGGCGGTTGGCGCCGGCTGGCCCTTGTGGCTGCGGTCGATGCCCTTGTGCGGGCCGACGTCGGGCGCGGCGACGGTTTGATTGTTGGGCTGCTCGGCTGGCTTGTTGCAGCCGGCGAGCGCGACGAGAATTGCGGCAATTGCGAGGAGGCGCATGCCAGCGCCGCTAGCGCAAGCGGGGCCGAGCGGCTACGCAAAAGCGCATGAAGCGTTTGCGCATAGCGCTGGTTCTATCCGGCCTGCTCCTCGCCAGTTGCGGCAAGGTGGCTGACCTGAAGCCCGCTGCCGGGCAACCGCTTCCAGTCAAGCCGGCGATGGCGCAGGCGACCCCGACGCCGGAGCAGCTGCTGACTCCCCCGCCGAACGCTCACCCGGAGCGCATCGACGAGCTGATGAAGAAGTCGACGCCGCGCGAGGTCGACCCGTTCGACCTACCGCCACCCAGCGGTGGCGAAGCGCCGGCGCTTCCGGCTGGCGCCGATCCGGCGCCGGTCTCCAACGATACAGGGCCAGCAACACCCAAATGAGCAAACCAGTACGCAAGGCGGTCTTCCCGGTCGCCGGTCTCGGCACGCGTCTCCTGCCGGCGACCAAGAGCATCCCCAAGGAGATGATCACGATCGTCGACCGGCCGCTGATCCAGTACGCGGTCGACGAAGCGCGCGAAGCGGGAATCGAGGAGATGATCTTCGTCACCGGCCGCGGGAAATCCTCACTGGTCGACTATTTCGACCAGGCCTTCGAGCTTGAGACGACGATGCGCGAGAAGGGCAAGAGCCTCGACGTGCTCGTGCCGTCCAACGCGCGGTTCGGGGAGATCGTCACGGTTCGTCAGCAGCAGCCGCTCGGTCTGGGCCATGCGGTGTGGTGCGCTCGGGAGATCGTTGGCGACGAGCCGTTCGCGGTGCTGCTTCCCGATGAACTGATGTACGGCAAGCCCGGCTGCCTTGCGCAGATGGTGGAGGCCTATGCCAAAGTCGGGGGCAATATCGTTGCGGCGCTGGAAGTGCCGGACAGCGAGACCCACAAATATGGCGTGATCGATCCAGGCTCGACCGAAGGCCGGCTGACCGAGATAAAGGGTATGGTTGAGAAGCCTGCGCCGGGCACCGCGCCGTCGAACCTGATGCTTCCTGGGCGTTACATCCTCCAGCCCGAAGTGATGAAGGTGCTCGACGCGCACGAGGTCGGCGCGGGCGGCGAGATCCAGCTGACCGACGCCATGGCCAAGCTGATCGGCGAGCAGCCGTTCAACGCCTATCGCTTCGAAGGCGAGCGCTACGATTGCGGAAGCGCGGCAGGGTTCGTGATCGCCAACCTCGCAATGGCGATGGAGCGCGGAGACATTGCCCCGGCGGTCCGAGGCTTTCTCGACCGGGCCTAAGGCTCCAGCTCGACGTCCCAGTAAAGATAATCGCGCCAGCTATCGTGGAGATAGTTGGGCGGGAAGGCGCGGCCATGTTCCTGCAGCTGCCAGCTGGTCGGGCGGATCGGCTCCCGCATGATATGCATGTGCGCCTCGGCCGGCGTGCGCCCGCCTTTGCGCAGGTTGCACGGCGCGCAGGCAGTCGCGACATTTTCCCACATCGTGCGGCCGCCCTGGGCGCGCGGAACGACGTGGTCGAACGTCAGCTCCTTGGCCGACCCGCAGTAGACGCAGCGGAAGCGGTCGCGGAGGAACAGGTTGAACCGGGTGAATGCCGGATATTCGTTGGGCCGGACGTAATCGCGAAGGGCGATCACCGACGGCAGCTTCAGCGAGCGGCTGGGGCTGTGAACCTCGCGGTCGTAGTGGGCGACGATGTCGACGCGTTCGAGGAACATCGCCTTGATCGCGGTCTGCCACGGCCACAGCGAGAGCGGGTAGTAAGACAGCGGCGTGTAATCGGCGTTCAACACCAACGCCGGGCAGCTGTCGGGATGGCGGATCAGCTCAGGATGATACATGCGAGCGCAAGCAGCCTTTCGTTCGGTCGGTCCGAACTCCAGCTCCTGGCCTCGTCGCACTCAAGGAGGAGAGGGCGCCGGCCCGTCTTCCCTTGTTGCCCCCCGGATGCCAACCCGGCGTGACATGCTTATGACAACACGTTCGCGATTCCCGGGTCAAGAGTCCTTTCGGCAACACCGCCAATGATTGTCACTCGATTTGCTCCTTCGCCAACGGGGCGATTGCACCTCGGCCATGCGTATAGCGCCGCGGTTGGGCGAGCCCGCGGCGATGTTTTCCGCCTGCGGATCGAGGATCTCGACCAGACGCGGGCGCGGCCCGAGTTCGTCGACGGCATCTACGAGGACCTACGTTGGCTGGGCATCGAGTGGGACGAGCCGGTGCTGGTGCAGTCGCAGCGGACCGCGGCCTATGAGGCAGCGCTGGAGCGATTGCGGGCGGATGGCCTCGCTTACGCCTGCTTCTGCACGCGCGCTGACATTGCCCAGTCGCTGACGGCGCCGCATGGCGATGCCGCGACCTCGTATCCCGGCACCTGCCACAGCTTGCCCGACGATCCCGAGCGGCGGATGACGACCTCGCATTGCTGGCGGCTCAACTCTGCGGAGGCCTTGAAGCGCGTCGGGTTACCGTCGTGGGGCGAAGCGGATGGACAGCGCTTCGAGGCGCGAGCGGAGGAAATCGGCGACGCCATCCTGGCGCGAAAAGATGCGCCGGCCTCCTACCACCTCGCGTGCGTTGTGGATGATCACGAGATGGGCGTGTCAACCGTGGTTCGTGGTTCCGACCTACGTCCTTCAACGCCGACGCAGCGTCTACTCCAAATCCTTCTTGGACTGTCGGAGCCGAGGTACCTGCATCACGCGCTCGTCACGCATGAGGATGGCCGGCGGCTCGCCAAGCGCGACCTCGCCCCGACGTTGGCAGCAATGCGCGACGCTGGCGTCGATGGTCCGGAGCTGGTCCAGCGGCTGCTTAAGGGCGATGTGCCGTCTGGCTTTCGGCTCACGGAAGCCTAAATAGCCTGCATGAGCACGCTCCTGATCATCCTCCTCGTTCTGGCTATGGGCGCAACCGCGTACGTCCTCGTGCGCGGGGTGATCGCGATGGCATCTGGGAAGGATCTGAGCGGCGAGCAGCAGCAGAGCTACATGCGCAAGCGTGTGCTCTATCAGGCGATCGCAATCGTGATCGTGATCCTCATCTTCGTCGTCGCGGGCCAGGCCGGAAAGTAAGCTTGGTCAAGCTCAACAAGATCTACACCCGTACCGGGGACGACGGCACGTCCGGCCTCGTCGACGGCAGCAGGGCGAGCAAGGCCGGCCTGCGCATGACCGCGATCGGCGAAGTCGACGAGGCCAATGCCGTGATCGGAATGGTCATCGCGACGCTGACACCGGGAGACCTGCCCGAGCATCTCCAGGGCATCCAGAACGACATGTTCGACCTTGGCGCGGACCTGGCGACGCCGGGTGAGGTCGGCCTTCGGATCGTGGCGAGTCAGGTCGAACGGCTCGAAGTCGCGATCGACGCGATGAACGAGGAGCTCGAGCCGCTGCAGAGCTTCATCCTCCCCGGCGGATCGGACACGGTTGCGGCGCTCCATCTTGCGCGGACTGTGGTTCGGCGGGCCGAGCGAGCGGCGGTCGCGCTGCATGAACAGGAACCGCTAAACCCGCAGCTCCTCGCCTATCTCAACCGCCTGTCGGACCTGCTGTTCGTTACCGCGCGTTATGTCGCGGCGAAGGAGGGCGGAGACATTCTCTGGAGGCCGGGCGCGACGCGGACCGAATAAGGCCGCAACCGGAACATAAAGAGAACTTTCCGCTCGACCGGCGCAATGCTTTGTGTCAGGGAGCCGACATGGCCAGGGAAGATCCAGACCAGGCTGTAGGATCGCTTGGCGAGCGTCTGTTCGCCACGCGGCGCCTGACGCTCGACCTCGCTGCGCCTTTGTCGGACGCGGACGCGACGATCCAGCCCTTCCCGGACGCGTCGCCCGCGAAGTGGCATTTGGCGCATACGACCTGGTTCTTCGAAACCTTCATCCTGCGCGATCACATCGCGGGCTATCGGCTGTTCGACGAGCACTGGCCGTTCCTGTTCAACAGCTACTACGAGGGCGAAGGCGAGCGGCATGCGCGGCCAAAACGCGGGATGCTTAGCCGCCCGTCGCTCGACGAGGTGCGGGCTTACCGGGCGCACGTCGACGAGGGGCTGGAGCGAGCCCTGTCTTCACTGCCCGCGGTCGCGCTGGAGCTAATCGAGCTCGGCATCCATCACGAGCAGCAGCACCAGGAGCTGTTCCTGACGGATATCCTGGCGACGATGGCGGAGAACCCGCTTGAGCCGGCCTATGCCGAGCTTCCGAGGGTGGCTTGCTTCGCGGTCGAACCACTGAGCTGGCATCGCGGCCGCGACGGAGTCGTCGAAATCGGCGCGGGTGCAGACGAGTTCGCGTTCGATTGCGAGCGGCCCCGGCACAAAGCCTATCTGGCGCCACACGAGATCGCTGGGCAGCGAGTCACGAACAAGGAATGGCGCGAGTTCATCGATGACGGCGGATATCGAAACCCGGCATTGTGGCTGTCGGACGGCTGGGCATGGGTTCAGCAGGAGCGGGTTTCGACACCCCTTTATTGGCACGGCGATGGCACCGAATTCACGCTCGGCGGACGGCGCGAGATCGACTGGGCTGCGCCGGTCGCTCACGTCAGTCATTATGAGGCCGACGCCTTCGCGCGCTGGGCCGGCGCCCGGCTTCCAACCGAGTTCGAATGGGAAGATTTTGCCTCGTCGGCGGATCCATTGATAGGTAACCAACTCGACGAGGGCGGCGCAGTCGCTCCGCGGTCCGGCGGCGGTATGTTCGGCGACGTGTGGGAATGGACGCAAAGCGCCTACACCCCCTACCCCGGCTTCGCGACGGCCGAAGGCGCAGTCGGCGAATACAATGGCAAGTTCATGAGCGGCCAGATCGTTCTGAAGGGCGCGAGCTGCGCAACCCCGCGCGGTCACAGCCGCGCCTCCTACCGCAATTTCTTCCCGCCGGCCGCACGGTGGCAATTTACCGGAGTGCGACTTGCTAAAGACGCTTGATCCTCAAACGATCGCATTCCGCGACGACGTGCTTGCCGGGCTAGCGGCTCCCATTCCGGCGGTTCCCGCGCGCTGGCTCTATGACCGTCGCGGCTCCGAGCTGTTCGACGAAATCACCCGGCTGCCGGAATATTATCCGACGCGGACCGAGACCGGCATCTTCCATACGATCATGGACGAAGTTGCCGCTCGTGTTCCGAAAGGCGCGGTCGTCGTTGAATTCGGGGCCGGGTCGCAAACCAAGACGCCGATCCTGCTCGAGGCGATTTCACCGGCCGCGTACGTGCCGGTCGATATATCCGGCGATTATCTCGAGGCCAGCGCGGCTGACCTTCAGCGCCAATTCCCGGCGATCGACGTCATCCCGGTCGTTGGGGACTTCGCACGGCCGTTCACCCTTCCCGGTGGCATCGAGAATCTACCCAAGCTCGGCTTCTTTCCTGGCTCAACGATCGGCAATTTCGTGCCGCGAACCGCGACCGACCTGCTGCGCCAATTCCGCACTTTGCTCGGCCCGCGCTCGCAGCTGTTGATCGGGATGGATCGGGTGAAGCCGGTCGAGCGGCTGCTCGCGGCTTATGACGATCCAGGCGGCGTGACGGCCGCGTTCAACCTGAACCTGCTGACGCGCATCAACCGCGAACTGGACGGCAACATTCCGATGGATGCCTTCCATCACGAAGCGCGCTGGAACGACATATTGTCGCGGATCGAGATGCACCTGGTCGCCAACAGCGATGTCGAATTCTCGATCGCCGGCCAGAGTTTTCGTTTCGCCGGGGGTTCGACCATTCACACCGAGAACAGCCACAAATATGGCGCTCGCGGTGGGCGAGTGCTGCTCCTCGCCGGAGGCTGGACTCCGCATGCCGAATGGACCGACCCGGCTCGCGACTTCGCAGAAATCCTGGCCGTCGCGGAACCCGATCGTTTCGCCCCCTGATTGCCCGCCGCAAGCCACACGGCTAATCGGCAGTCATGCTGCACTCGCTCTTCACGATCGCTCACTATCTGCTGAGCATCTGCACGTGGATCATCATCATCCAGATCATCCTGAGCTGGCTGATCATTTTCAACGTGCTGAACACGCGGTCGCCCGGCCTCAACGCGTTCGTGAACGGGCTCGATCGAATTACCGCGCCGCTCTATCGGCCGATCCGCAGGATGATGCCCGATTTCGGCGGGATCGACTTCTCACCGATGGTTGTCATCATCATCATCCAGGTCCTTCACATGCTTCTCGATGGAGCTGAAACCAGCGTGATCACTGGAACAGTATGACCGCCCGCCTGATCGACGGAAAAGGTTTCGCGGCGGGGTTGCGCGAGCGCGTCGCGGTTCACGCCGCGGACTTCGCCGGCCGGACCGGGCGCCCGCCGGGGCTGGCGGTCGTGCTGGTCGGCGAACACCCTCCGAGCGCGGCCTATGTCCGGTCCAAAGCCAAGGCCACGCGCGAAGCGGGGATGGAAAGCTTCGAGCATAAGCTCCCGGCCGACGTGTCGCAGGGCCAGTTGATGGCGCTGGTCGACGAGCTTAACGCCGACCCGTCGGTCGACGGCATCCTCGTCCAGATGCCGCTTCCCAAGCATATCGACGAGCAGGACGTCATCCAGCGAATTGACCCGGAAAAGGACGTCGACGGCTTCCATCCGATGAATGCCGGCCGCCTTTCGATCGGGCTCGAGGGGCTCGTCCCATGTACGCCGCTCGGCTGCCTGATGCTGCTCCAGAATGAGCTTGGCGATTTGAGCGGGCTGGACGCGATCGTAGTCGGCCGGTCGAACATCGTTGGCAAGCCGATGGCACAATTGCTGATCCAGGCGAGCTGCACGGTGACGGTTGCTCACTCGCGTACGAAGAACCTCGCGGAAGCCGTGGGGCGTTCAGACATCGTGGTCGCCGCAGTGGGACGCCCAGAGCTGATCCGTGGCGAATGGCTGAAGCCGGGAGCGACGGTGATCGACGTCGGACAGGAGCGCGTCGAGCAGGCCGATGGCACCCGCAAGCTTCTCGGCGACGTCGCCTTCGACGAAGCGCTGGATGTCGCGGGCGCGATCACGCCGGTGCCTGGCGGCGTCGGGCCGATGACCATCGCCTGCCTGCTTCGTAACACTGTTGTCGCCGCTCACCGCCGAGCGGGCCTCGCTGATCCGGAGGGTTTATGATTGTTGCTTTGCTTCTCGCCGCAAGCGTATCGACGGCCGTCGATGCGGAGCTCAGCTTCGCTCGCGACGCGCAGAAAGTCGGCCAATGGACCGCTTTTCGTAAATGGGCGGAGCATGACGCGGTCGTCTTCACGCCGCAGGCAGCGTGGGCGCGCGACGTTCTGCCGAAGAAGGACCCGCCCAAGGCGATCGTCTGGCGCCCAGCGCATTCGTATGTGTCCTGCGATGGCCGTATCGCCGTGAACACCGGCCCGTGGTGGGACCAGGCCGGCAAACCGGGTGGTTACTTCACGACCGTGTGGCAACGCGCCAAGCGCGACTGGAAGTGGGTCTATGACGGCGGCGGTCCGCAGGACGGCCCGCTTCCGGCCGCGAAGAAGGCAGTCGTGCATCGGGCAACGTGCACCGGCCGCCCGAGAGGTGCGCCGATCGCGCCGCCGCCCGCACTGACGCCGAAGCAGGCACGCACCACCCCTGAGGACAATGGCCGCGGCCAGTCCGCCGACCGCACGCTCGGCTGGGACTGGAAGGTCGACAAGGACGGCGTCCGTACGCTGCGCGTCTTCCAGTGGAAGGGCGCGCGCTACGTCGAAGTCCTCCACAACCGGGTGCCACCGCCGAAATGATCGAGCTGTTCAGCTCGGCCCTGATCACCTTCCTGGTGATCATCGACCCGCCGGGCTGCGCCCCCATTTTCGCGAGCCTGACGCGCGGCGCGTCGGTTGCGCACCGCCGGGCGATGGCGCTGCGGTCGTCGCTGATCGCGTGGGGCATATTGATGTTCTTTGCGCTGCTCGGACGGCCGATGCTCGGAGCGCTCCACATAAGCCTCGCCAGCTTCCGGATCGCGGGCGGAATCCTGCTGTTCTACATCGCCGTCGACATGATCTTCGAACGGCGCACCGAGCGGCGCGAGAAGCGAGCGCACGAGATCGAGGGCACACCGGAAGCCGAAGACATCAGCGTTTTCCCGATGGCCATCCCGATGATCACGGGGCCTGGCTCCATCGCCAGCGCAATGCTGTGGGTATCGCGGGCAGAGGGACCGGTAGAGGTGCTCACCGTGCTGGCGGCAATCACGGTCGTGATGTTGATCACGGCGGTGACGTTGCTCGCCGCGGGGCCGCTAATGCGAATGATCGGCGAGAAAGTCGAAGCGATGATTACGCGGATATTGGGCGTGATCCTCGCCGCCCTGGCCGCTCAGTTTGTGGTCGACGGGCTGAAGCAGAGCTTCCCGCACGTCCTCGCCTAACTAGCCGACCACCCGCCACATCTTGAACGGCGAATCCTTGCCGAGGTCGACTGGCGACAGCCACATCGGAACCTTCCCGGCTTGAAGCTGGGTGTAGAAGCCACCCGGCGCTTCCGAATTGAAGATGGTGGTCGTCGAGCTGTTGGGACAGGTCAGCACGTAGGTCGAATTGTACTTCCTGATCAGCGCATGCGCCTGCGGCTCGCCACCACGGAAGGCGTTCATCACGTCTGCGATCTGCTGACCGTTCCGGTGATATGGGCCGGTGATGGAATCGTGGTGGGTGACCGTGATCAGGCGCGGCGCCAGGTCGACGAAGGTGAAGACGACGCCCTTCGGCTGAAGCGCGACGGCATGAAATCCCCACAGCGAGTTGCAGAGCGAATTGGCGCGATCGATGGCCTTGTCGCTCGCGGTCTTTTTTTGGGGCATAACGACGTAATCCAGCACCAAGGGCACGGCAGCGCCAACGCAAGTCACGATAACAGCCGAAACCAATATCGTGCCCAGCCGCGCCCCGGCGAATTGAAGGTCGCTATATTTCCAATTCCAAACGGGCGGCACGAAAAGCCAGACCAAAGTGGCAGAGCCAGTGACGGCAAGCATCTGCGCGGCCGGGCCCGTCCGCATCTGCCAGAACAGGAGAAGCGTTGCCGCGAAGCCGGGAGCGGCTGCAGCGAGCACCCGGCGCAGTTCCTCCGGATCTTTTCGCCGAGCCCAGATCAGCAAGGACCAGCCAAGTGCGCCAACGACCGGTAGCGTCAGTGTCAGCGTCGCGATTAGCCAGCCATGTTTGTAGACCGGCCGCGCCTCGCGAACGTGGCTCAGCCACAGGCGATCGACTTCCGGGGAGACTCCTTCGAGACGCTGGAGGCAGTGCGGAAACATGAAAGCGTGGAAAGCCGCGATCAACAGGCCTGCGCCGGCCGCCAGGGCGAGCCGCGTTTTCCAGCTGCCGGGCGACAACCAAGCAAGACCGAAGAGGACAGCGCCGCCGAGCAGTGCATCGGCCAGCCAGACGGCCGACAGTGCGTCACATACCGCGCCTCGGTTCGCGTAGGAGGCGAAGAGCACATAAGCGAGCGCCGTTCCCCCCGACAGCGTCACCGCATAGCCGGTAAGCCTGTCGCGCTCATCACGGTCGGCAACCCAGAATAGGGTCATCGCGACGCCCGCGATCGCGAGATAAACGAGCATCTCGAGCCCGATCGCCAGCGATAGCGCCGTTGCAATTCCAAGCGTGATCCCGCCGCGCAGCCGCTTGGGATCGGCCATCGCTGCAATCGCCAGCGCCAGCAGCGCCAGCTGCCAGCCGTGGTGGTCGATCCGCTCCGGCATGAACATGCCGTTGGTCGAGCCGGCGAAGAACAAGGCGAAGAAGGCGATCGCGTAGGCTCGCGGATCGACCAGGCGTCGGACGGTCAGCGCGATCGACCAAAGCAACAGCAGGTAGGGCAGCAGCGGCGCAAGGGCGACGGCCCAGCGCTCAGCGGCGGCTCCGCCGAGAAGTGGCTGGAGGGCGAGCTTCAGCCCGGCAATCGGAAGGTCGACAAGTCGCGACCAGTGGATATTCGACCCGGCAAGCCGATGCTGGGAGAGGTCGAACCAGCCCTGCCCGGCCAGCCAGGCGCGGACCTGCATCATCCGCATATTGTCGTCAGTGTCGCCAAGCCCGAACCAGCGGATGGCGCCCCAACGCTGGTAGATGAACCAGGCGCTGAGCCCCAGCCAAGTCAGCGTGGCGGCCAGTTTCCAATGCCGGCTTAGCCAGTCGAGCACGCGCTCTTCAAACTGCGAATTGTCGGTTTGCCCCATCGCCCCGCGTCTAAAGAATCGCCTTTAAAGAACAAGCGCGTGACGCGGAGGTTTAACCAAACGGCAATGTCGGACAGTCACTGGCCTTTCGCGACGCGGGCGCAGCAGCTAGGCTGACAACATCATGACCGAACACGTCTATTCCACCGATTTCTATGATTATATCGACGCCGGATCGCGGGCCTCGGCACGGACTGTGTCCGGCCTGATCCTCGGCGAAATGAAGGTAAAGAGCCTGCTCGACGTCGGTTCGGGGCATGGCGCCTGGGCGGCGGAATGGATCAAGGCCGGGGTGAAGGACGTGCTGGCCGTCGACGGCGATTATGTCGGGCGCGACCAGCTCGTCATTCCGGCGGACGCCTTCCGCGCACACGACCTCGCGACACCGCTCGAGCTCAAGCGCAAGTTCGACCTCGTCCAGAGCCTCGAAGTTGCCGAACATCTTCCGGCCGATCGCGCCGCCGGGTTCGTCGACAACCTTGTGCGGCATGGCGACGTCGTCTTGTTTTCCGCCGCGGTCCCGCACCAGGGCGGGGAGCACCACGTCAACGAGCAACCGCCCGAATATTGGCGCGAGCTATTTTCAGCACAGGGCTACGATGTGTTCGATTGGCTCCGACCGCGCCTTTCCGACAAGCGCGAGGTCATGGCTTGGTACCGCTTCAACAGCTTCATCTACGCCAATAAAGCGGGCCAGAAGCGCCTGCCGAAATCTATTCTTGGCGCCAAGGTCCCCGCTAGCCAACAGCTCGAGATCGGCGGCGACCTGTCGTGGATGCTTCGCCGCGCCGCAGTACGCCTGATCCCGACAGCGTTGGTCAAGTCGATCGCAATGGCCAAGGCCTCGGTGGAGGCCCGGCTCCGCAAGTGAGACGCCATGTCGAGCGCGTCCTCAACGACCCGGAATCGCGCGAAACCTTCGCCCAACTGATCCGCTACGGGATTATCGGTGCGCTGATCACCGTCGGCGGACAGGCGATTTACCTCGGCCTTGCGGAGAGTGGCCTAACCTCGCCGCTCGTCGCAATCGCGATCGCGTGGATCGCCGGCGTCATTGTCGGCTATTTCGCTCACGGCTGGGTCAGCTTCAAAGGTCATGGCGAGCGCGACGACCATGCGCGCATCGGCAGCCGATTCATTGCCGTGAACGTCTTCGGCTACCTGGTGAACAGCTTCTGGGTGTGGTTCCTGGTCGAGCGGCTACACGGGCCGAACTGGTGGCCCGTCGTTCCCAACATCGTCCTTACGCCGCTTCTGACCTTTGGGCTTCACCGCCGCTGGACCTACGCTTGAGGCGATGACTCCGAGGCGTGCGGGCGCCTCGCCGGTGCGCCCCGCAATCTCCTGGACGATGTAGAGCGGGCGGTTCTTCGCCTGGTTGTAGAGGCGGCCGAGATATTCGCCCATCAGCGCGAGCACGAACATCTGGATCGCCCCGAGCACGACCACGACGAGCATCAGCGACGTCCAGCCCGGGACCGACCGGCCCGACAGCCAGCCTGCGAGGATGTACAAGACGATTACAACCGAGCCGAACGACAGGATCAGACCGGCATGGCTCGCGAGCTTCAATGGCGCGGACGAGAAGCCGGTCAAAGCGTCGAACGCGAAGCGGATCATCTTCTTCAGCGGATATTTGGTGACGCCGGCAAAGCGCTCGTCGCGGTGATAGGGCAGCGGCACCTGCTTGAAGCCGATCCAGGCGACCATGCCGCGGATGAAGCGCGCCTGTTCGGGCATCGCCAGGAAGGCCTCCAGCGCGCGTCGGCTGATGAGGCGAAAGTCGCCGGTGTCGACCGGGATCTCGACCTCGGTCGCACGTGACAACAAGCGATAAAAGCCGTGCGCCGTCGCTCGCTTGAACGCCGTCTCGCCGGCGCGGCTCTCGCGCACGCCGTAGACGACGTCGGCGTTCTCGCGACGCATTGTCTCCAACATCTCGCCAAGTAGCTCGGGCGGATCCTGGAGGTCCGCGTCGATGACAAGAATTACGTCACCTCGGCTGAGGTCCAGCCCCGCGGTGAGTGCAAGCTGATGGCCGTGGTTGCGTGAGAGGTTGACCGCAACGAGCTTGGAATCGGACGCCGCGATCTGCTGCATGATCGGCCATGTCCGGTCACGCGAGCCGTCATTGATGAGCACGATCTCGTAATCGCCGCCAATCGCCGACTGCGCGGCCTTGGTCAGGCGGTCGTGCAGGGCCGGCAGGCAGGCTTCTTCATCGAAGCAGGGAACGACGATCGACAATGCGGTCATTGCTGTAACCGATAGAGGATGGACCCCGGTCCGCGCCAGACCGGTTGCATCCCGGCGAGCAAATGCGCGTCCACGGGTGGGACATCGATGAGCCAAAGATAGTCGAAGCGACCCCGCCTGTAGTTTAGCGCTGCGACCGCGCGATCGACGGTCCATGCGTTCCGGATGTTACAGCCATTTGGGCGAACCATTTGAGACGGATCTGCCGAGAAGATGCCTGCGGCCTTGTACTTGAGGGTCAGCAAGTTCGCGCCCTCAATGGTCCATTGCTCGTTCGAAAAACCCTCAGGGCGAACGATCACCATTCCCCCGAGGTGCGTGTTGCGGGGCAAAGGCCATGACTTCGCGCAGGAATAGCCGACCAACGTTACGACCCGAGCGCCCGGCGGAAGCTTCCCGATCGCCGCAAGCTTCGCGTCTTGATCATCGGCGGCCAACTTGAGGCTTAACGTGGTTGCCCCAATCCGAACGGCGCAGAACAACAGTCCCAGCGCGGCGAGCGTTGTTCCCAACCTGGTGTCGACCCGATCGCGAAAACGGATCGCGAGCAAGGCAACCGCCAGCATGTACGGGGCGATCCGCATGTCGGCGTAGGCGGAGCCGAAGACAGTCCACGGAATGATCAGGAAGGCCGCGAACAGCACCATCGCCGTGAACGCTAGGTTGCGAGAAAATGTGAGGCTCCGGCTGAAAATTGCGACTGCCGCGACGGCGCCCGCAACCGCAATCGATACTATATCCAGCGACTTCCAGCGATCGCGGAGAGCCGAATAAATCCATTCCCATTTGGTTGCCCATCCGAACCAGCCATGCGTGGACCCACCGTGAGTCTCGCTTCGCCAGGCGAGCATGATCATGACCGGCAGCGCCATCACCGATGCATGAAGCGCCGCTTTCAGGCCTGCTTTCCACCAGCTAATGCCCTTGTCGTGCTGACGGACGGCTTCCGCGGAAAAGCAGAAAAGCCCCAGCGCTCCCCAGCCGTAGGTGTGACAGAAAAAAATCACGATAGAGATCGGCACGAACAGCAGCGCGCGAAGGCGAGTGTGACGCAAGCGTCCGAGCCGCAGCCACAGCGCAAAGGCCAGCAAGGCCAATGCCATCGCCAGCGTGTAATTCACGAACCCGTATAGAAACGGCAGTCCATAAGCGAAGGGGAGCGCGAACAGCGCGGTCGGCGGTACCCTGCCGTGAACTTCGCGGGCGACCCACAACATCCCCGCGACCGTCAGCACCGGAATAGAAAGCACGATCAGCTTAACCGCCGGCTCCAGGCCGATGAGCGGACCGAGAAACTTGACCAGGATGTCGACGCCTAGGTTCCCGATGGCAGCCCAACGGAAGCCATAATATTGCTGGAGCGAGGGCGAGTGAGAAAGGTCGAGCTCGACCCGGTAGCGTCCAAGGTGGCCAAACAGGTCAACGAGGGGCGGGACCGGCGGGTACAGTAGCGGGACCGCGGCCAACAGCACCAGGGCGAGCAGCAACCATGGTCGCTCCCACCAATAGACCTGGCGTGGCTGCTCCCTCCCGTCCATCGCGCGCGCCTACTTTCTCCGTCTGGACTTCGCTAGCCCCGCAGGGGACATAGGGTCGGGAAGATGGGGGCGGGGCAAGCGTGAACGGGCGAGGAGATTTGACGTTCGAACGCGCCTGCCGAATCGCGATGTGGATCGTCGTCGCGCTTGCGGTTCTTATTATCGCGCTGCCTTTCGTTGCCGGCGGCGAGCGCCTGACGGGCACGCTTGCGTTCCGCCAGGATCTTTACGTCGCGCCCGTCCTGCTGGCGATTTTCATCCTTGCTCAACGTTGGCTTGCCAAGGGTACGGCTACCAAGTTCTGGCCGTCTAAGAATCCGTATTGGGTTGGCGGAATATTGGCGTTGGTGCTGCTGGTGGGTTGGGCAGGCCACTACGTCGTCTTTGACGGTTACGACCTCAGCCGTGACGAACAGATGGCGAGTTTCGACGCGGCGATCTTCCGCAATGGCCACCTTTTCGCGCCGATACCGTTAGCTTGGCGGCCGATCTCCGAAGCCCTCAATCTGGTGTTCATCCTGCCGATCGGCGCGCGTGAATATTGGGTTTCATCCTACCTTCCAGTGCATTCCGCCTGGCGAGCAGCGCTGAGCTTCGTCGCCGACCCCGCGCTGGCGTCGCCACTGATGGCCACCATGGGCGGGTTCTTCATCTGGCGCATTGCGCGCCTGCTCTGGCCAGCCTCGGCCTCGACCCAATTGGTCTGCGTGCTGCTCTACGCGTGCTCGTCCCAGGTGCTGGTCATGAGCATGACTGCGTTCTCGATGAGCATGCACTTCGCGCTGAACATGCTGTGGCTTTGGCTCTTCCTGATCGACCGTCGTCGGACGCATGTGGCTGCGATGGTGGTAGGTTGGTTCGCCGCGGGCATTCACCAGCCCGTCTTCCACGCAATGTTTGTCTTGCCGTTCTTTCTAATGCTCTTGGGCCTGAAGCGGTGGAAGCTCCTCGCCGCCTACGTAGCGGTATACGTCTGCATCGGCGCCTTCTGGCTAGCGTGGCCAATATGGATCAGCAGCCATGGCGCAGCAGCTGCGGTTGCAATCCAGGGTACAGGAGGCGTCGGCTTCCTCGATCGACTGCGGTCGATACTCGGCGGTTGGAAGCACGATCCACCGTGGATCATGTCCGCGAACTTGCTGCGGTTGATTTGCTGGCAGCATCCGCTTCTTCTGCCACTCGCCATCGTGGGCATATCTCTGAACTTCCGGAAGGAGCCACTTTGCCGTGCACTCGCGATCAGCTTCATCCTGCCGATCCTGGTCACGGCAATCCTGCTCCCGTGGCAAGGTTACGGATGGGGATATCGGTACGTGCAGCCGGCGCTGGGATGCCTGATCCTGCTTGGTGGTTATGGCTGGAGCGCGCTCGAATCTGCCGGACTGAATCTGCGTCCCGCCATGATCCGTGTAAGTGCCGTTGCAGCTTTGTTTATATTCCCGTTTTTTGCGGCCACCGCGCACAGCATCGTGTCACCCTTCGCGACACTCCACAGCCGGATTAGCGCGATTCCCGCGGACATCGTGGTCGTCGACACCAATGCCGCACCTTATTCGGACGATCTTGTCTTCAATCCCGCGGACCTGTCAAACCGACCAATAACGCTGCTCGCAGGATCGCTTAAGCCAACGGATCTGGAGCGGGTGTGCAGGCTCGGCTCGGTCGGCTTCGTATCGGGCGAGCGACTGGCCCCGATCGCAAAACTCTATGGCACTGACGTGCCGCGTGGTCCGACGCCGGAAATGGCTGCGCTGATGTCCCACGCGGCCGATGCGCGTTGCAGGGTCGTTTCTTCCGCAAATCCTTAGGAACGTAATTAACGTTTCGTTAGCGCGCCCCTCATAGACCGTTGAAACAAGTTAACGGGGGGAATGATGCGCAACCTCGCGCCGAACCAGTCCGATCAGTCACGCTGGAAGTCACAACCAAAGGCGATCGACGTCACGATCGTCATGCCGTGCCTAAATGAATTTCAATGTCTGCCGCATTGCATCGCCAACGCGCATGAGGCACTTCGCCGAATCGCCGACCAATACGGCCTGAAGGGCGAGATCGTCATCGCCGACAACGGCTCGACCGACGGCAGTCAGGGGCTGGCGACGAGTCTCGGCGCGCGGGTCGTCGATGTTGCCGAGCGCGGTTATGGCGCGGCGCTGATCGGCGGCGGCAAAGCGGCCTACGGCCAATATGTGCTGATGGGTGATGCCGACGGCAGCTACGACTTCACTGACGGCGTCGCCATGATCGGCAGGCTCCACGGAGGCGCCGACCTGTGCATGGGGTCGCGCTTCAAGGGCGGGATTTCGCCAGGCGCAATGCCGTGGAAGAACCGATACATCGGCAATCCGGTCCTGACCGGCATCCTCAACCTCTTCTTCCGCCCGGGCATCAGCGATGCACATTGCGGCCTGCGTGCCATCCGCAAGGATGCGCTGGAAAGCCTGCGCCTCAGCGGCTCAGGCATGGAATTCGCGAGCGAGATGGTGATCAAGGCGGCACTCAAGGGCGTCCGAATCGAGGAGACACCGGCGAAGCTCCTCCCCGACCTGCGCGACCGTGCGCCGCACCTCCGTCCTTGGCGCGACGGCTGGCGCCACCTTCGCTACCTTTTCATGCTGAGCCCAACTTGGCTGTTCGGCGTTCCCGCCGCGATCGGCGCGATAGCAGCGCTGACCGTTCTGGCGCTGGTTGCACTCGACGCAGCGGGGATCGTGTCCGTACCGTTCCTCGGCAATTACTGGACGATCCTTGCTGCGGCGGCTCTCAGTGTCAGCCATATGGCCGGGATCATGGCCGTCGCCGCACGGATCTACGGCGTGAAGCAGGGCTATCGCACGCCGAGTGGACGGTGGAACGGCTTCCGCCGGGCGCTGTCGCTGGAGTCAATGCTGGTTTCAGGAGTTGCGCTCATCGGCTGCGGCATCACTCTCCTCTCGGCGGTTGCGGTTGCGTGGCAGAGCCGCGATTTTGCAGCCGCGCGATCAGTCGTGGCCCCCGTGTTCGGAACGCTTCTCGTTACGTTGGGCGTTCAGAATTTCTTCGGCGGGTTCCTGCTGTCGATCGTTGGCGGAAACGAAGCCAGCCTGATGCAGAGCGAAGTCGCCGAGCAAGCCGCC
>Ga0268266_10001808_pt1 | contig 24206 bp, 18 predicted proteins | sample KBSS13metaG_FD_190356 | JGI IMG/M metagenome (GOLD analysis project Ga0268266, IMG submission 190356) | Switchgrass rhizosphere microbial communities from Kellogg Biological Station, Michigan, USA - KBS S1-3 metaG (SPAdes) (version 2) | ecosystem: Host-associated > Plants > Roots > Rhizosphere... | reverse complement strand
CGAAAATGCCTTTGCGTTCAATAAGGGAGAAGGTGACGCAGAGTTCCAATCAAAGTTGATCTGCTTGTCCACACGAACGAGCGCAGGCTTTCCTTCGAATCGCTCGTTTGCAAAGTACTCTCCTTTGAGTCCCTCGACCTGTGAAGATGTGGTCGTCCGGAACTGTGTACGCGGGATCACAATGGGAGCGTTCTCGGCGTAGGGCGCTCCCTGTGCGTAGAGGATCTTCTTCGCCGGAAACTCGCCGGCGATTCCATCCACCGGCATGATCGGATTCTTCGCAACAGCGTTGTAGTTGCCTTCGATCGCTGAAAGCTCCGCAGCGTTGGGCCCAACAACGGCAATCGAGTGGACGTTGCTGGAGAGGGGGAGAGCCTGATCCTTGTTCTTCAACAACACGATGGATTCGCGTGCCGCGCGCAGAGCCAGGGCAGTATGCGTAGGTGACATGTTCTCGCTGAAAGGCAGGGACGCATACTTCACCCGCGAGGGGGGATCAAAGAGCCCTAACTTGAACCGCGCCAGAAAAAGCCTTCGAAGAGACACATCCAATTCGTCTTCTTTGAGCACCCCTTGTCGAACGGCATCCACCAATTTCTTATAGGTGTTTCCACAATTGGTGTCCGTCCCTGCGCGGATGCCTGCCGCGGAGGCCTCCTCCGCGCTTTTAGAGTAGCCATGGCCATTCTTATGGAAGAAGTCATCGATGGCGCCACAATCGGAGGTCACGAATCCCTGAAACTTCCAGTCTCCTCGAAGGATGTCCTTCAGAAGGAGATCGCTTGCGCATGCAGGCTTACCGTCAATCGCGTTGTAGGCGCACATGATGCTGTATGCATGGCCGTCGACGATCGTAGATCGGAATGCCGGGAGATAGGTATCCCACAGGTCATAGGGACTGGGCGTGACGTTGAAGCGATGGCGATCGTTCTCCGGCCCGCTATGCACTGCAAAATGTTTTGGCGTAGCGATCGTCCGAAAATAGGTAGGATCTGTTCCCTGTAACCCCTTTACGAATGCAGTTCCGAGGCTCGCAGTAAGGAATGGGTCTTCGCCGTAGGTTTCCTGACCGCGCCCCCAGCGAGGATCACGAAAGATGTTGATGTTAGGCGACCAGATCGTCAAGCCGTAGTAGATGGAATGAACACCATGTCGAACCGCTTCGTTGTATTTCGCGCGCGCCTCGGTCGATACGACGTCGCCAAACCGCCCTAACAATGGTTCATCGAAGGTTGCCGCCATTCCAATGGCCTGCGGGAAGAGGGTGGCGTATCCCGACCTGGCAACTCCGTGCAATCCTTCACTCCAGAAGTCGTATGCCGGAACGCCAAGGCGAGGAATCGCCGGAGCCGTATTCACAAGCTGTTGCGCCTTCTCCTCTAATGTCATCCGACTGACCAGATCCTCTACTCGGCGCTCCATCGGTAACGAAGCATTGCGGTAGGCCGGTGTAGCATCAGGTTTCTGCGCATAGGCTGAGTTGCAGACCATAAGCCCTATCGCCAGAAGAGAAGATACTCCCTTCGTTACGAATATTCCCTTAGATAAAGTCATCGCCGCTTCTCCTCGAGCAGGAGCCGTCACTGGTTCACTCCACTGGCCAAAATACCACCATCTACAACGACGATCTGCCCTGTTGTGAAACTGCTTTGGGGACTGACGAGATAGATCAACGCCGAAACCAGCTCTTCCGGTTCTCCATAGCGGCCCATTGGAGTTCTCTGCACAAGCTCCTGTCCTCTCGGGCTCTCGATGATCTTTCGGTTCAGCGCAGTAGGAAAAACTCCTGGAGCAATTGCATTTACCGTAATACCATGAGGGGCCCATTCCACAGCAAGTGAGCGCGTAAGTGCACCTACAGCCGCCTTGCTGGCTCCATAGGCTGCTACCTCATGAAACGCGACGAAGGTGGACAGAGAAGCAACATTCACGATCCTCCCAAAGCCTTGTTCCAACATTGGCTCGCCAAACACCTGGCACCCACGTAGCGTCCCAGTGAGATTGATGTCCATGATCCGGAGCCATGTCTCTTCATCCACATCCAATGTCGGCGTGCGCTTCGTCATACCCGCACTGTTGACGAGGATCTGAATGCTTCCAAACTCCGCCAGGACAGCCTCTCGCAGTCGCACCAGCGAGCCTCGATCTGCGACGTCGCTGCACACTCTGAGTGTGTGCACGCCAAAGGCTTCAATCTCATCACTGATCGCGGATACAGAAGCTTCATTGCGTGAAGAAGCAATGACCGAGACACCATGGCGCGCCAAACCCAGCGCGAGAGAGCGCCCGATTCCCGACGTTCCCCCTAGTACAACGGCACACTGCCCCTCCAGGGAACGAACTCCGGAGCGCGTCCTCTCATCCTCTACGACCAATTCAGCACCTTCTGAGACTCAATCTTCTCGGGATCCAGTTCGATTCCGAATCCTGCCTCTTTCGGAAGCATAATATGAGCTCGCTGCGGCACAGGGGCTCTCTTCTCGAAGTGGTAGTAATGCCGCATCTTGTTGATGAGATATTCGCCCAGAGGGAAGGTCATCGGAGACTGGCTTGCAATTACATGCATTGCTGCATGAATGCTGTGTCCGTGCGGGATAACCGGTACATCGTAGAGAGAGGCAACCGTGCCGATCTTCAACAGCTCGGAGATTCCACCGCACCATTCAGGATCTGCCTGCACCACCGAAAGCGCGCCAGCCTGAAGGTATCGCTGCACCTCCCAACGTCCATAGAAGTGCTCTCCCGACGCGATAGGGATACTCGTGCCACGCCGCAGATTAACAAACGATTCGATCTTCTCGGGATGAGCGATCTCTTCCATCCATCGCGGATGGTATTTTTCTACCTGATGCGCCCACTCGAGGGCATAGGCTTGATCCCACCCGCTAAAGGCATCGAACATAAGCTGGGTGTCATCGCCAAGTGTCTCTCGAAGAATTCGGACGAGCTCGACATTCTTCTTCAACCCCTCAACGCCGGAGCCAGGGCCATAACCTATAAACCATTTCTGATAGCGATAGCCTTCCTGCTTGACGGCGAGACATCGCTTTCGTACTGCCTCAGGCTCGAGTGAAAATCCAAGACAACTCGCGTAGACCTCCACCGATTCCCTGGTCGGGCCACCCAATAGACGATAGACCGGCGTATTCCAGTAACGTCCCTTGAGGTCCCAGAGCGTGTTATCCACCGCGCTGATTGCCATCAGAAAAAAGCCGTCGCGCGAGTGCCGGTTCGAACGATACATCTGATCCCACAGCCGTTCCGTCGCCAGAGCATCCTTTCCGATTAGAAAAGGCCGGAGATCTTCATAGATGACCATCGCAGGCTCGCGCTCAATCGGTCCATAGATTCCCTCAAGGCCATCCTGCGTTTTTATACGCAGATAGATCGCAGACGTATTGACTCTTTTTGTGCCTGAAGGCGTGTCTTTATACGTCAGGGCCGGCTGGTCTTCGTAGATATCGAGCGGGTTGACCTGCCTCTGCTGATTGACTCCAGCTTCAGCTTCGTAATGTCCGTGAAGCTCAAGCAGCTCCACCGCAGCGATCTTCTGGGGCGCGAGCCCTGTGCGGTCTGGATTCTGTGCAGGGGCTTGCGCCCACATTCTTTCCTTCGAAACCGCTCCCACCGCGGCTCCAGCAATCGTTCCCACCAACAGATCTCTTCGGTTCATCGGCCGATCATATCTCCTACCCGATCATCATACGACCATAAAACAGAACGACTTGGGTGCGATTCACGGAGTGGAGGGGAAATCGACGTCTTCGAAAAACTTATAGTTCTCCAGGCCTGCCGGCGGCGCAAAGAAACAGGCGACCTTCATCTCTACGTCCGAAAGATTCTGCAGCATGTGGATCTTGCCCTTGGGAAAAAGCACCGCGCATCCCGCTCGCACGGGCTCGACCTCACCATCGACGAGCACCCTTCCGTGACCGCTCAGGATGTAAATCACCTCTTCACCGTTTGGATGAGAGTGGGCCGGGCGAACCTTTTGCCCGGGCTCGATACGAATCACAGCCATCGTGCAGTATTGCGCACCGGTATTCTCACCTGTGACCACCCAGCGCAGCTTCCGGCCCGGTAGATCCAGCTCTTCGACTGTGTTCTCATCCACAATAGGTATCGCCATATCAATCTATCGCTTTCTAAGCCTTCACGAGCTTTCGAACTGCATCTGAAATCGCCGCGGGGGTCAGTTGAAATACCTCAACCAACTCCTCGTAGGTGGCGGAGTGGATAAATTGCTTGTTCCCTTCCCGATCCAGGGTATTGATGGTTGAGATCTGGCTCATGCCTTTTCCGTCCATGTCGCCTTTGTGCCGATAAAGAACCTTCAAGAAGTTCTGCCACAGATATCCATTGTTCTGTTCGGCGAAGATCATTGGCAGCCCGGTGCGATAGAGAGACATCAGCAGATCTTCATCTACTGAAGGCATGTCGATCACTTTGACCGCCACGCCTTCCTTAGCACTGATCTCTGCCGCTGCCAGGGCCTCGTGCACACCTCTTCCGCTGCTGATGAGGATGGCGCGATCCGATTCGCTCTGGCGCAGCACATAACCCTTCCCATACTCGAATTCGTAGCCGCTGTCGTATAGGACTGCCGACCCCGTTCGCATGACTCGGAGATAAGTCAGACCGCGATTTCCCGCCATTGTCCACTTCATGATCGAGAGCATCTGCTGTGGGCAGGAGACGTCGATGATCTTCACATGCGCCACTCCATCGAAGGTCGTGGAGTCATCATTCCCCATGTGAGTAGCACCATTCGTACGCGTCTCGAAGTTCGCCGCCGTCGCCAGAAACGTGATGTCCAGACCATGTCCTTCGCGGAGCCAGCCATCGGCGTTCTCCATGGTCTCAACTCTTTCCTGATGACCGACAGCAATCCTTCGCAGGACCTGCCAGTTGAAGAACGGGCAGAAGGTGCTGCACCACGTGTTATATCCCAGTGCCGCGAACGCCTCGGAGATCAACATCATGTTCGCCTCAGCGACTCCTACATTCAACGCGCGCGATTGGTCCGCTCCGCCAACGCCAGCCTCCAGCCCGCTCGTCGACGCCAGGTCGGAGTCGATGGAGACCACGCGCTCATCACGAGCGAACACCTTCATCGCCCCGGTTACCACCTCGGCCGCGGAATAGCTCTTGCTCTTATCCAACTTCGGCAATGCTGCTACGTCGTAACGAATCTTCTTGTCTCGCGCAGGCACCTGACTCAGTACAACCGGCCCAATCACAGAATCAAACAGGCTTCGACCAGAGGTCTTTCCGGTCGTCAGATGCATCCGTTCCGCTTCGACCATCAGCAGCTCGCGCAATGCCTCGCCATCTGCTCCGCCAGGCAGTTCGTCCAGAAATGCCAGGAGCTCTGCGACACGGGCTGACCTTCGTTCCTGCTGCAAAGCCAGTTCTTGAGTCAGCAGAGCCTCAGGCACCGTGACCTTGTGCTTATTGAAGAAATCGGAGAATGCTCCGAAACCCTTCTTGGAGTTGCACACGATTACCGTGGGGCGACCATTTCTGGTTCCAAAACGAAAACTATGCAAAGCCGAAACGAGGCCATCGTATTGGGTTGCATCCACGCTATGTACATTCCAACCGAAGGAGCGGAATACCTCCTCGAGCGAGGGCATTGGAAAGAGCATTCGGTCGTGGATATCCAGCTGCCCGTTATTCCGATCGACCATCACACAGAAGTTGTCGAGATGGTGCTGAGCGGCATACATAATGGCCTCCCAGCAGGAACCTTCCTGAAGCTCTCCATCGCCTACGAGGCAGTAAGAATCGAATCGAGGGCTTCTCTTCCCTGCAATCGCAAATCCTTGAGCGACTCCAATACCCTGCCCCATCGGCCCGGTCGCGATCTGCACGCCTGGCAACACCGGCCCGGGGTGCCCATTCAAGATGCTGGCATGCGATCGCGAATTCCGCAGGACACTTTCTTCGATAATGCCAAGCTCTGCATAGATGGAAGCGAGCGTAGCTACAGCGTGGCCTTTGCTTAAAGTAAAAAGATCCTGTCCTCGTCGAGTTGGATCAACAGCATCGAAACGAAGAAACCCTCCGTAAAAAAGGCCCAAAAGAGGTACGACGGCGGACATCGCACCGCCCGCATGAAGCCCTTTATCAATTGCATCCCGGCTTTGCCCCAGGGTCAGAATGCGGATATCCGAATCCTTGATGGCGAGCAACTTGAGAAGTCCTGTCCGAAACACTGTGTCACGATTCAGAAGAAGCTCTCGACTCGAGGCTTTGATCTCCGTATTGGCAAGAACTGAGGCTCCCATTGCTCTTCATTCCTTTTAAAATGCGTATTATGCAATCTAAATTGCGCAATTAGACCGCAAGTATAGGTGTGGCTACGAATCATCGTCAAGCAGAGAACGCACATGCAACACTACAACAGTCTGTTTAAAGAGGGAGAGCAATGCGGCTGGTCATCATCGGCGGTACAGGCCACATCGGAAGTTATCTGACACCAAGACTTGTGGAGGCGGGACACACAGTTCTCTGCGTGAGCCACGGACTGAAAACCCCGTACCGACCGCACGCAGCTTGGAAGGCAATCCGGAACATCGCAGTTGACCGGGATGCGGAAGAAAACGCCGGAAGCTTTGGAGAAAGGATCGCCTCTCTTGATCCTGACATTGTTATCGATCTCACCTGTTACCGGCTGGAGAGCGCTCAGCAACTGGTTGATTCCCTTGCAGGACGCATCCAGCACCTGCTTCACTGCGGAACCATCTGGATTCACGGTCACAGCTGCGAGGTCCCAACGACCGAAGACGCGCCTCGATCTCCGTTCGGCGAGTATGGGATGCAGAAGCAGGCCATCGAGCAGTTTCTCCTAACCAAAGCTCGTCGAGATCACTTCCCGGCAACCCTGCTTCATCCGGGGCATCTCGTCGGCACAGGGTGGAATCCGATCAATCCGCAAGGAAACTTCAACCCAGCCATCTTCTCCACCCTTGCTTCCGGACAAACATTAGCTCTTCCGAACCTTGGCATGGAGACCGTTCATCACGTCCACGCCGATGATGTCGCACAGGCATTCATTCGGGCCATCTCACGCCGAAGTGTTGCTGTAGGAGAGAGCTTTCACGTCGTCTCACCGGCGGCGATCACGCTGCGCGGCTTCGCCGAACGAATGGCGGAATGGTTTGGCCAGTCATCAAGCCTTATCTTCATGCCGTGGGAGCAATGGAAAGACTTCGTCAGTGAGAAGGACGCGCGAGCGACCTGGGACCACATCGCTCATTCGCCCAACTGCAGCATCGCCAAGGCTCGCCAGTTACTTGGCTACGCTCCCCGTTACACATCGCTCGAAGCCGTCAAGGAGGCTGTCACCGCGATGTTGGCAAACAAAACAATCGAGATTGCATAACGTAGCTCAGTGCTTGTCATTCCAGTGCACCATGGGCAGGCCGGGAACAGGGGCACGGAAGTATGGAATGCTCGAGGCTCTCAGCGAACCGATATACGCCGTCTGAAGATCGGCCCCGCCAAACGTCACGCTTGCCATCCAAGGCGCGACACCGCGACCGGTCGCGAATAGAACGTCCTGCGTCACAGCGCCGGCGAGAAACTGCTTCTCAAGCGCCTCCACCTTCACCGGATCTCCTTCATCCAGAAGGACACGCAGATCGCCTTCCGGGGTCAGCACAAATAACTTGTCCGAATACACGCAAGTTCCCCAGAGATTGCCAAAGCTGTCGAAGGCAATTCCATCCGGCCATGCGCCTTTCCCGAGGCTGGATGGTCCAAAGACCTCTCGCTCTCCCAAGGATCCATCGTCGTGAACTCGCAGCCGGCTGATGCATCCACCGGTCGTTTCGACCACGTACATATACTCTTCGCGAGCATCCATACGGATCTCATTTGTGAAATGAAAGCCGTCCGCCACAATGCGGAACTTTCCATCGATATAGCGGGCGATGTATCCGTCGGGAAGATCAGGCTTCAAGGCGTGCATCCAGTTCTTGATTCGGGTCGAGACCGTAATCCAGATACGCCCCTTGGAATCACGGAGGACAAAGTTCACTTTGCCGATCGCTTCACCGTCGATACTGTCGGCAAGCACCTTCGACTCTCCCGATCGCGTCATCACCTCAAGCCGATCCGTACCGAAGTTCGAGATCAGGATGTCTCCATTGGCCGCAAACGCCAGGCCATTCGGCAGAGTTCCCGTCAGATACCTTGTAGCTTCACTGTCGGCATTGGTGAAGTGCGACGAGATCCGTTGCGTAATAATCTCCTGGGTCCGGTCATGGCGTAGTCGAACAACTCCACCGCGGGAATCCGCCGACCACAAGGTACCGTCTCTCTCCGCAAGAATGCACTCGGGCCGCTGCAGACCCTGGCCGATGTACTGCAACTTGGATGGATCTATCTCAAAATCCAGAATGGGGTTCCGCATTCTCCTGCTCTCCATTTCGATTGCTTATTACGCAATAATAATTGCAGGATTAGCATTATCGCAGGAACAGAAATACGGAAGCAACTCCGGTTTCCTAAAGAGAAAAGACATCGCGGACGGCAGGCGCTCTACGCGCTTTGTTCTGCTAGCTCTTCGGATGTGCTGAGAAGCTCGCCAATCTTTCTGGCGCATTGAATTACCGATTTCGAATAGGAAGAATTATTCTCCTTCAAAAAGCGCGAGGCGGGGGCAGAGATCCCGATGGATCCCACAATCATTCCGTTATTGATGCGGATTGGAGCCGCCACACAGCGCATCCCTTCCATGTATTCGCCTTCGTCCAGCGCGTAGCCATTCTCGCGGATTCCGGAACACTCCTTAACCAGCGCAGGAAGGGTTTTAATTGTCGTTTTGGTATATTTCTGCAGCGGCTCAGAACCGAACATAGCCCGCAGTTCTTTCTCCTGCAGATCTGCCAGCAGCGCCTTTCCGTGCGCGGTGGAGTGAAGCGGGACCAACTCCCCAGTCTGCCCGGCTACCACAATCACATGACGAGCGTGGACTGAGTCTATAAATAGCGCACTCTTTCCCTCGCGAATGGCCAGATGAGCCGTCTCATTCAGCCCCTGAGCGAGCGCCTTCAGCTCCTGATGCGCTACTCGGACCAGCATGTTGCTCCAGTCATACTGACGGGAGAGCGTCCACATCGCCGAGCCGAGAATGTAGTCCTTCCGTCCAGCTGGAGTCGACAGAAAACCGCGGCGCCTCAGCGTCTGGGCCAGACGAAAGGCGCTGCTTCGATCGACCCCCAGCAGCTCCGACAACTCGCCAAGAGTGACTGGCTGACGCGACATCGCTACGGTCTGCAAGATAGTTATCCCGCGATCGAGACTCTGAATAAAAGGTACCTGGGCTACTTTTTTTGGCATGGATTCTGGTGCTCACGTTCGGAATCTGACTCCAATCGACCGTAGATAGTCCCGGCTCTCCTTTGCCAGAGTTGCGGAGGGGACAGGGGACGGGTCTTTGAAATCATTATCAAGTTCGACCATTACCATACCACTAATCTTTCGCCCCTCCATCACATCCAGAATCCCCGGAACATCGACCGTCCCTTGCCCCAGCGGGCAATATCCCAGGAGGTGACTGTCTTTCCCGTTGAAATCCTTCAGATGCATGTGCTGGACCAGTGGCAAAAAATCCTTGACTACTTTAAGAGCATCCTGCCCTCCCTTGGTCAGCTGCCCCACATCAGGACCGAACTTCAGATACCGTGTGTCCACGGCATTCAGAACGGCGTAGGTCTCGTCGCGCGATTCGATGCAGGTACCCGTATGTTGATGTAAAACCGGAGTCAACCCCTGGTCGACGACGGTCTTGGCAACCTCGTTCAACATGCTGATGATATTTGCTTTGTTGCCGGCAAAGTCATAAGTCTGCCGAGGAACCTGGTTCGGGCCTAAGACAAAAATACGTCCGTTAGCTTTCTTGATCAGGCCGCACCAGTTCACGGCCTTGTCCAGCTCCTCTTTCTTACGCGACGGCTCAGTCAGATTGATCGTGCAATATGCGGAGATCAGCGGGATGTGGTTCCGATCAAGAACCGGCTTCAAGCCGCCCTGATCTTCCGCCTTTGCCAGAACGTCTCCAAAGGTCTCAAAGCCATAGAACCCCAAGGAGGAGACAGACTCGATGGCCTGATCGACCTCCGAATTTCTCCACGTGATCCCGGTATACCCAATATGGATGTTTCTTTTCTTTGCCGACGCGGCAAAACTATGTTCTGTTGCAAGAGCTGCCGAGGCCAGCGCAGCGTTAGATAAGAAGTGACGACGGCTCAGAATGCGATTCAATGATTCCCCCCAGCAGATGCTCGAACTCGCTCTCGCAAACGCTCGTGCATAAATAGCAATCTATTTTGCATAAAACGCAATCAATACGCAAGACGCCCTCATCTTTCATCAGAGTTAAAAGACGTTTCACAAACCCCGTTCCTGACGATGCGGCCTATCTTGACGCATGCACACATGACAGATAAGATTTCCATGTTTGCATGATATGCAATGAACTTATCTTTTTATGCAACGAATATTTTTCTTTGGAAAGATGCACCTGGAGCGTTTTGATACGGTTCTAATCTGAACGCGCGGAGGAGGATCTCTTGCCGGACTATTCCAGCTTTGGCCTGAAAGACAAGATTGCAGTAGTGAGTGGGGCCTCGCAAGGTATTGGGCGCGCCATCGCATTAGGATTGGCGCAGGCAGGCGCCCATCTCGTGCTGGCAAAATATCCTGGCCCTCGAATGGAAGAGATTCAGGAGTTGCAGAAAGAGATCGAAGCGCTTGGTCGACAGGCCCTGATCGTTCCCACCGATGTAAATAAAGTAGCCGACTGTCAGGCTCTCATCGATAAGACTGTGGAGCGCTTTGGCCGAGTCGACATCCTCGTCAACAATGCAAGCTGGACCGGCACGGGCGATGCGCTTGACGTCACCGAAGAGGAGTACGACAAGACCTTCGACGCCACTGTAAAGAGCGTCTTCTTCGCATCGCAGGCGGCGGCACGCGTCATGCTGCCTCAGGGATCAGGCCGGATTATCCACATCGGCTCCAACTTCGGCGAGATCGCATTTAAGAAGCGCGCCATCTATGCTGCAGCGAAGGCCGCGGTGCATCATCTTGCCAAAGCTCTCTCGCTTGAATGGGCACATCAGGGAGTCCTCGTCAATACGGTTGCCCCCTGTATCACGGAAACTGAATCCCGCAAAAACATCCTCGGACGCCCCGGATATAAGGAGTGGGCAACCCAGGAGATGATTCCGCGGGGAAGATGGAATCAGCCTGAAGACCTCGTCGGAGCAGTACTTTTCTTGAGCAGTCCCTTCGCCGATATGATTGTCGGCCATACTCTGATGGTTGATGGAGGCTGGACAATCCATTGAACTTAGTCCGAATAGGCAAGAATTCGATTTCAAAGAAACTTAGATTCCGCTGAAGCAAAAAATAAAAGGACACGACATGAAGCTGAAGGGAAAAATCGCTGTTGTGACTGGGGCAGGTCAAGGAATCGGACGCGGAATTGCAGAGGCCTTTGCTGAGGAAGGCGCTGACGTCGTCATCAACGACCTGACCGCGGATGATCGAACAGAAGAGGTTGCAAGAAACATTCAGGATAAGGGCCGCCGAGCTCTCGTCGTACCCGGCGACGTCACTCGGCGCGCGGATGTTGAACGAATCTTCGATCGCGCATGGGAAGAGCTCGGCCCGGTAGATATCCTTGCCAATAATGCTGGAATCGAGACCATCATCCCATTTACCGAGATCACCGATCAGCAGTGGGACGAAGTTACCCAGACCAACCTCAAGAGCGAATGGATGTGCTCACAGGCGCTCTGCAGGCGCCTGATTGCGGAAGGCCGAAAGGGTTCCATCATCAATATCGGATCCATTCAGGCGGCCCGCGTGCTTCCCGGCCGCACGCACTATGCGCCCAGCAAACTTGCTATCGAAGCTCTTACTCGAAACATCTCCGCAGAAGTTGGAGTCCACGGAATTCGCGTCAACTGTATTCACCCCGGACTGATCGATACTCCGATGATTCGCTGGGTACTCGAGAGCCCCGACATCCTGCCTCATGTCGTCGCGCAGATCTCGCTTGGCCGTCCCGGTCTCCCCTGCGAGGTTGGAGTCGTTGCGGCTTTCCTCGCATCCGACGAAGCTTCGTACGTCACCGGACAATCCCTCTACGTAGATGGAGGATGGGTCGGCAAATAATCACGCCGGCCTGTCTTCCAATGCAGATCGTTTCTAATCAGACCTAGTGAATCTTCGCTAGGGCTTCGGGAAGCGCATAAACGTAATAGCCCTGTGTCTGCTTCTCTTCATCGCCACTTTTAGCAGCACTCTGACCTGCTGACGCTGCTTGCGGTTCGTCTCCAACGGCTCTCTTATTTGAATCGGGACGAGCGCTCATCCCGATATACTCTCTTCCATTCACCTCGTAGATTGTCGGGATACCCTCAGGTCCGGCCGGCATCCGAATCTCCGAGATCTGTTTGCCTGTGTCTTTGTCATAGATGTGCAGCTTGCTATCGGATTTCGTCCCAACGATGATGAGGCCTCCCGCTGTGACCACAGCGCCTCCACGTGGCCAGAAGCTTCCCGTATCGTGAATCCCCTTTGCAGCCAGCTCGGTGACCTCTCCCAAGGGAATCCGCCATTTGATCTCCCCCTTATTCATGTCATAGGCCGTCAGGTTCGACCATGGCGGGCTGATTGCCGATAGCCCCTCGCTCGAGTTCATATACCCATAGCCTGTCCAGTAACGCTGCCCTTCCGGGGCAAGCCTATCGGTCGGTTGAGGTGTGGTTAGGCGCGCCAGAATATCAGGTGCAAGATGGGCCTTCTCTGGCGCCTTCAGGTATGCCAGCAAGTGTTTGATATCCGTATCGTCGAGATCGGGAAAAGCCGGCATGGGCGGCAGACCGCTGCGCACCGCTTCGCTAACATGATCCGCTCCCACTCGATCGACAACTCCATCAAGAGAAGGAATCGCCGGAGGCTGCCCCTTCCGCTCTGCGCCGTGGCACGTCTGACAGTTTTGCACGTACACCACCATGCCCTGCGTCTCTGGCGATCCCGGAACCTGTCGCTTCGGTGGTTTGGCAGCCAGATGCAACAACGACGGCGCATCCTTTGAGACGACATAAAAAGTGCTCGTCGTTGGATCGACGGCGCCTGATCCCCAGTTAGCACCGCCGTTGTTTCCTGGGGTCTCCATCGTAGTTCCCAGCGTCGGCGGTGTAAACATCCCCTCCTGTCTTGCGGCCTCCACTTGCTTTCGGATCGCCTCGCGTTCCTTTGGATCAGCGATGTAGGGGTTCACCATATCCGGGGTAAACTTCTGCCGAGCAAAAGGAGGAACATGAGTCGGAAAGGGTTGCGTGGGCCAACTCTTCTCCCCCGGAACATCAGACGGCGGTACAGCTCGTTCCTCAATGGGCCAGATCGGCTTTCCGTTCGTACGGTCGAAGACGTAGACGAATCCATTCTTGCCTGCCTGAACCACGATATCGACCATCTTTCCATTTCGTTTGATGGTCAACAGCTTCGGTCCCGTCATCAGGTCATAGTCCCAGAGATCATGATGCGTCGTCTGAAAGTGCCAGATGTACTTTCCAGTCCGAGCATCCAGGGCGAGCAGACAATCCGAGAAGAGATTCGCTCCAGGTCGATCCGCCCCATAAAAATCATAGGTCGGTGAGCCTAGAGGGAAATAGACGATACCTCTCTTCTCATCGATGGCAAACTCGCCCCAGTTGTTCGTTCCACCCACATACTTGTACGCATCCTTCGGCCATGTGTCGTACCCCATCTCCCCCGGATGAGGAACCGTATGAAACTGCCACACCAGCTTCCCTGTAAGAACATCAAATGCTCGAAGATCTCCGGGAGGCGACTCGTACTCCTCACCAGTCGCCGATCCAGTGATGTACAGATTCTCGAAGACGCGACCCGGCGTTCCCGACTGAATCTGTCGAATGCTGGAAGGAACACGCCCCAGCCCCTCTCTCAAATCGATCGCTCCATCTTTGCCGAACGAAGGAATCTCCTTCCCCGTCTGCGCATCCAGAGCATGAAGCTGATTGTTCATCGAAAAAAAGAGCCGTCGGTCCGAACGGTCCTTGCTCTCCCAATAGGCCATGCCGCGGTGCGAGATCAGTCGAGGATTGTGCGTGTCATACACCCACACCTCTTTGCCGCTCATTGCATCTAGTGCCACAACGGTATTGTTCTTCCCGTAGACGAACATCACTCCATCGATGACCAGCGGATTGGATCCATAGCGAAAACCGTTGTTCCCAGACGGATAAAACCAAGCCAGCTGCAACTTCGCAGCATTCGATCGATCCACCTGCTTCAGCGCGGAATATTGCGCATCGCTGTTCGATCCACCGTAGCTGGTCCACGAAGTGAAGGTGGCCTTCCCGTTGGCTGTGGCCGCATCTACGCCTCTGGAAAAATGACGAAGAGACAGCGTAGTTATAGCCCCCAGCGCAAGGAGCCCCGTTCCCGCATATAGCTTGCCTGAAACTCGTCCCATCTCTGCCCGCCTCGTACCTTACTTTGGCTTCTAATCCGTCTTCGAAAAGGAGTTCATCCTACACAGGCAACTCCCAGCCTTTGCGAACCGGCCGCGCAAACATCGCATTTGCGCTTTCCGAGTTCCGGAACCTCTTCGCCTTCCCGTCAAAATGCAAAGTGGTACCATGATGCGCGATTGCGATATTGCCTAGCAGGCACAGCTCTGTAATGTGTCCGCCATACGCCCAGTTGCACGAAGGTTGCTTCCCTTGCTTTGCGGCATCGATCCATTCCGCCCAATGACTCAAGGGTCGCTGGATCGTCTTGTCGGGTCTGACAAACTCGCGATTGAGATCCTCTGGCAATAGCCACAGCTGCTTCTGCTCTCCCGGTTTGCTGCTGTACACCGGTCCATAAACCAGCACACCCTTCGTTCCGTACACGATGGCTCCACCTGTGGGCAGCGGCTCATCTTTCTTCCATCCAGGCGGCCTCGGCGGAGTGTCATATCCCCACCACTTCAAACTCACCGCCGGGCGAGTCCCTTTTGCGGGAAACCGGTAGTTCACATGCGAGACCCTGGCAAACATTTCCTTCGAAACCTTTTTTGAATAGGCCTCATCCGCATCGCCTTCGATCGTCTCCGGAAGATCAAGCTCCAACGCCCACACAATGGGATCCAGAAAATGGGGGCCATGATCGCCAAGAATTCCTGTGCCGAAGTCGTGCCAGTTACGCCATCGCAAAGGCAGGTACATCGGCTCGTACCTTCTCGATGGAGCCGGTCCCAGAAATAAGTCCCACTTCACCTCCGTCGGAACCGGAATCTGATCTTCCATGCGCTCTATGTCTGAATAAGGATTAATGTACCGCTTGCCTGCCGCCCAATCTGTCTGGAACACGTCGATGCGTTCCACCGTTCCGATCGCGCCCGCGCGCAGCCATTCCACAATCAGCCGAACATCCTCCGAAGCATGTCCGACGATTCCCGTCTGCGTCGCCTGTCGGGGAGAGCGTTGAGCCGCGCCCATCATCGCGCGAACCTCCTGCACAGTTGCCGCAAGCGGCTTCTCGCAGTACACGTGCTTGCCCATCTTCATCGCCGTGAGGGCCGCCTTCGCGTGCACATGATCCGCGGTACACACAACAACCGCGTCGATCTGCTTATCCATCTCTTCGAGCATCACGCGCCAGTCGTCAAACCGCCTCGCCCCCGGATACCCCACCGCCACCTCGGAGGCAGGCGTAAACCTGCCCGGCAATTGCGCGCGGGTGCGCCAATCCACATCGCAAACCGCAACAATGTTCTCTCCAGCAAGCTCCTTCAGATTGTTGGCTCCATAGTTGCCGATCCCGATAAAGGCAATATTTGCCTTATCGGAAGGAGAGAGCACCCTCCGAATTCCCCATGCCCGCGCAGCGCTCCATCCGCTCAATGCGGCCACGCCTGCAAGCATCTGCCGGCGCGAAACCATGTAAGGTCCTTTCAAAGAAGCGCCCTCCTGACATATTGCATAATTTGCAATATGATTTGCATATTACGGAGCAGAATCTTAGCAACGAGAGAATGGCATCGTCAAGAAGTTCGTCAGCTTTTCTCTCCATAACCGAGTGGAAGAACAAAACATTCGACCAGATTTGCTTTTTAACCCGTGCGTATTGCGCAAAACATATCGGCATAGCACTATTGGTCTCTGACGGGCTTGTCGAAAGAATTTCAATCACGTTAGCCTTGTGAACGCGCTCGCAAGACAAACGCGCTCTGCTCGAAAATACGGAGTCCTTTGCAATTGCTTACCGGAAAGACAGTACTCATCACCGGTGGCTCCCGCGGAATCGGCCGGGCTGCCTCGCTCTCCCTTGCCGCTTCGGGATGCAACGTCGCAATCAACTACTTCCAGTCTGAGAGAGAGGCTGCCTCAATCGTCCGCGAGATTGAAAGCGCCGGATGCCGTGCTCACGCCGTCCGTGCCGATATCTCAGTTCCTGACGAGGTTGAGGACATGGTCGCCCAGGTGCAGCAGAATCTCGGGCCCATCGATATTCTCGTCAACAATGCGGGCATCAATCCCTCGCGTCCCTTCCTCGAGCTTGACCTCAACGATTGGCGCAGGACCATCGATACCAACCTCACCTCGGCCTTTCTCGCTTCTCAGGCAGTCCTTCCCTCCATGCGCCAACGCAAATGGGGACGCCTTATCTTTCTCTCCTCCGTCGCCGCACAAACAGGCGGGGTCATCGGTCCTCACTACGCTGCCAGCAAAGCAGGTATGCTCGGCCTGATGCATAGCTACGCCAACCTGCTTGCGAAGGAGGGCATCACCTCGAATGCCATCGCTCCCGCGCTCATCGAGACCGAGATGATTCGCGACAATCCGGCAATTAAACCCGATCTCCTGCCTGTAGGCCGCTTCGGGCACGTCGACGAAGTCGCCGACATCATCACCCTGCTCGCCGCCAATGGATACATCACTGGCCAAACCATCAACGCCAACGGCGGCTGGTACATGAGCTGATTGCCCACCTTATTTTTCGAGACCAAAAGTGATCCCATCTTCTCTCAAGTCGGAACTCTCTAACCCGGCCACTTCACCGGACCAGGAGGCAGCGCTACAGGCTTCCCTGAGAAAACGATGGACCTATTTTCTTCCAGCGGCCTTCATCACCTATAGCCTTGCCTATCTCGATCGCGCCAACTATGGCTTCGGTGCAGCCGCTGGCCTCGCCGAGACTCTGCACATCACCGGCTCTGAAAATTCCCTGCTCAGTTCTCTCTTCTTCCTTGGCTACTTCACCTTCCAGATCCCCGGGGCTCGTTTCGCAAGAACCAATAGCGCACGCTGGCTCATCTTCGTCTCCTTGATCTTCTGGGGTACGCTCGCCGCACTCACAGGCGTCATACGACACTTCTGGTTGCTCGCGCTCGATCGTTTTCTTCTGGGAGTAGCGGAGAGCATCATCTTTCCTGCAATGCTTCTTCTGCTCACGCGCTGGTTCACCCGCGACGAGCGTTCGCGAGCGAACTCTATTCTCATCCTCGGAAATCCAGTGACCGTTCTCTGGATGTCCGCCATCACCGGATATCTCATTCAGGCCTTCGGTTGGCAGACCACCTTTATCCTGGAAGGCTTACCCTCCGTTGCCTGGGCCCTCGCCTGGATCCTGCTGGTTCGCGATCATCCTGCCGAAGCCACCTGGCTTGAACCCGCGGCAGCCAAGCGACTCGAAGAGAGACTCGCGCAGGAACAGGTCGCGCTTGAACCTGTGAACTCCGTTCGGGAAGCACTCCTTCGCAAGGATGTGCTCCTGCTCTGTGTCCAATACTTCTGTTGGAGTATCGGGATCTATGGCTTTGTCCTGTGGCTTCCTACCATCGTCCGCCAGGGCGGATCTCTCTCCATGGGACAGACGGGCCTGCTCTCCGCGATTCCGTATCTCATCTCGATCCTTCTGATGCTCCTCGTCTCCTATCTCTCCGACAAGTCTCTCCGGCGAAACTCTCTTGTCTGGCCATTTCTTCTGCTCTCGGGGCTTGGAATGTTTGGCTCGTACCTCTTCGCCAACCATAGCTTTCCAGCCGCTTTCGCCTGCCTCGCCCTCTCTGGCGGATGCATGTACGCCCCTTATGGCCCCTTCTTCGCCATGATCCCCGAGCGTCTTCCGAAGAACGTCGTCGCAGAGGTCCTAGCCTTGATTAATAGCTGTGGAGCACTTGGGGGATTTGCCGGAAGCTACCTCGTCGGCCTTTTGCAGACAGTTACAGGGAACTCGCGTGCCGGCTTTCTCTTCATGTCGCTGTCCCTGATATCCTCTTCTCTTCTTCTGCTCGTGCTTCCAAAACAGTCTCAGTCCAAAGCCACGAAAATTTGACATGACGCTTCGATCCGAAAATCTGCCCTCTACCACCAGCATCCTTGAGACTGATCCCTCTCTCTTTGCAAGTATCAAAACACATTCGCGAGGACCCGAAGGCGCGCTTCCCATCACTCCCGAGATGCTGCTTACTCAACCTTCCGGAAACCTCTTCGGTCTCACTCAGGACGCCGGCATGGGTTGGGAGCCATCGCGCCTTCTCGATCCCGAGTTCCTTATCCTCAGTACTCACGGCGGCCTTCGCGCCCAGGACGGAACCCCTATCGCCCTCGGCTTCCACACAGGCCACTGGGAGGTTGGCTTGCTCGTCGCGGAAGCTGCGCGAGAGTTCCGCAATCTTCACGCCATCCCTTTCGCGGGAGCATGTACCGACCCCTGCGATGGCAGGACTCAGGGCACCACCGGCATGATGGACTCGCTTCCCTACCGCAACGACGCTGCCATCGTCCTCTCCCGTCTCATTCGCTCGCTTCCCGCGCGGAAAGGCGTCGTCGGCATCGCCACCTGCGATAAAGGTCTGCCCGCGATGATGATGGCTCTCGCCTCCTGCGGTCCGTACCCCAGCATCCTCATTCCCGGCGGAGTCACTCTTCTCCCGGAGCAGGGTGAAGACGCAGGCAAGGTGCAAACGATCGGTGCCCGTTACGCAAAGGAACAGATCACTCTTGAATACGCGGCCGAGGTCGGGTGCCGTGCCTGCGCGAGTCCCGGCGGCGGCTGTCAGTTCCTCGGCACCGCGGCCACGTCACAGGTAGTAGGCGAAGCTCTCGGACTCTCGCTGCCACACACCGCTCTCGCGCCATCCGGCCAGCCCATCTGGCTCGACAGTGCAACTCGCTCCGCTCGCGCAATGATCCGCCTGCAACGACTGGGCATCGCAACTAACCAAGTCCTCACCGACGCTGCAATCCGCAACGCCATGGTGGTTCACGCAGCCTTTGGAGGCTCAACCACTCTCCTGCTGCACATTCCCGCTATCGCGCATGCTGCAGGACTCCGCCGCCCCACCGTGGAAGACTGGACCGTCATCAATCGCCAGGTTCCGCGCCTCGTCGACGCTCTTCCCAATGGCCCGCGCAATTTTCCCACCGTCCAGGTCTTTCTCGCCGGAGGAGTTCCCGAGGTGATGCTGCATCTTCGCGACGCCGGTCTTCTCGATACCTCTGTTCGCACCGTCACCGGAGAGACCCTCGACGAAAATCTGAACTGGTGGCAGCAGAGCGAACGCCGTCGCGCCATGAAAGCCAGGCTACGCGAACTCGACGGTGTTGGCGCTGAAGAGGTCATCTTCTCTCCCGAGACTGCGCGCCACAATGGACTTACCCCGACCGTCTGTTTTCCCGTCGGAAACCTTGCCCCAGAAGGCTCCGTCATCAAGAGCACCTCAATCGATCCCTCCATCATCGGCGATGACAATCGTTATCATCACGAAGGTCCTGCGCGTGTCTTCACCACCGAAGAGGCAGCCATCGCCGCCATCAAAGATGGATCCATCGGCAAAGGCGATGTCATCGTCCTCATCTGCGGCGGTCCCTCCGGCGCAGGCATGCAGGAGATCTACCAGATCACCTCTGCTCTCAAAAATCTTCCCGACTGCAAACACGTCGCTGTTCTCACCGATGCTCGCTTCAGCGGCGTCTCCACCGGAGCCTGCATCGGACACGTCTCACCGGAGGCGCTCGCCGGCGGCCCTATCGGTCGCGTTCTCGATGGCGACATCATCGAGATCGTCGTCGATCGCAATGCGCTGCACGGCACCATCAATCTCATCGGCGAAGGCGGCGAACAATTCGCTGCAGAAGAAGGCCAGCGTCGTCTCAGCGTTCGTCCTCCTCGCGAAGACCTTGCCCCACACCCCATGCTCCCATCACAGACCAGGCTCTGGGCCGCACTCATTCAGGCAAGCGGCGGTACATGGGGAGGCTGCGTGTATGACACCGACGCCATCGTCGCAACGCTTCGCCTCGGCAGCGAGACTGCAAAATCAACCCTCCAATCCACCACCGAAGAAGGAGCAAGATGAAGCTCTACCGCACAACCAATGGTTTCTACGCTGAAGATAACGGCACCTTCTACACCGTCGATGCCCCCGATTGGGATCAGCTCATCGCAAGCCCCGATGTCTACGACCACGTAAAGACGCATCTCAGCAAGCCCGTCCCCGCGTTCGATCCCAGTCAGCTCCTCGCTCCCGTCGGCATCCAGGAGGTATGGGCCGCAGGAGTCACCTATTACCGCAGTCGCGATGCCCGCATGGAAGAATCCAAAGATGCAGGCGGAGGCACATTCTACGACCGCGTCTACAGTGCAGACCGCCCCGAGCTCTTCTTCAAGGCAACCGGGCGCCGCGTCGTAAGCCCGCGTCATCCTGTTCGCATCCGCACCGACGCTCACTGGTCCGTCCCCGAACCCGAACTCACCCTGCTCGTCAGCGCAACCGGAGAGATCACCGGCTACACCATCGGCAACGATATGAGCTCACGCGATATCGAAGGAGAGAATCCGCTCTATCTCCCTCAGGCAAAGGTCTACGACGGAAGCTGCGCCCTCGGGCCGGCCGTGCTTCTCTCTATAGATCCGCTCCCGCGCACAACCTCCATTCAGCTTCAGGTTGAACGCGACGAATCCATCGCTTTTTCCGGAGCAACTACCCTCGCCGAGTTGAAACGCGATCCCAAGGTACTCGCCGAATATCTGTTCCGTGACAACAGCTTTCCCAATGGCGTCTTCCTCATGACCGGCACAGGAATCGTACCCGCAGACGACTTCACCCTCGCCAGCGGCGACATCGTTCGCATCACCATTGAAGGAATCGGGACACTCGAAAACCCGGTGGCCTGATGCGCCGGAGGTGCGAAGCGGAGAGATCCGCTTCGCATCCATCCAACCAGAACACATCAACCAACACCCCTATCCTCGCGTCAAACTCCCATTCACCAACCGCATAATTCCCAGAGGATTCGCCCGCTTCAGCTCCGCAGGAAGCGACGCGTCCGGGCAATCCTGATAGCACACCGGCCTCACAAAACGTTCAATCGCCTTCGTCCCCACTGAGGTCGTTCTGCTGTCTGAGGTCGCCGGGTACGGACCGCCGTGCACCATGGCATGACAAACTTCAACGCCCGTCGGATAGCCATTGAAGAGGATGCGACCAACCTTTGTCTCCAGCACGCGGATCAGGTCACCGGCGTTCGCGATGTCCTCCTCCGTACCATGGATCGTCGCCGTAAGGTGGCCGTGCATCTTCGCCGCGGCTTCCACCAGCTCATTCGCTTTTCCATACTGAATCAACAAAGTCGTTGGCCCAAAGATCTCCTCTTCGAGCGACTCGTGTCCCAGAAACTCATGCAGCGAGGCGCGGAATAACGTGGGAGTTCCGGCAGCGGCCTTCTCGTTCAGAGAGGTATCTGCTCCGGCGATCAGCTCCGCCTTACCGTCCTTGGCTCTCTCCTGAACTGCCTCCGTATACTTCTTCGCAATCCCCGGCGTCAGCATTCCCTGCTGCGTCAACGACCCCACGCCCGACCGCAATTGATCGGTAAACTGCTCCATCTCTTCGGCAGGCCCGAACACCAGTCCAGGCTTGGTGCAGAACTGACCCGATCCAAGCGTGAAGGAAGCCTGCAATCCCTGTGCAAGCGCCTCTCTGCGCTCCTTCATTGCGCCCGGAAGAATGAACAGCGGATTCGTACTCCCCATCTCCGAATAGCACGGGATCGGCTCATCACGCTCCGACGCCAGACGCATGAGCGCCTTCCCTCCCTGCTGTGACCCCGTAAAGCCAACCGCCTTGATTCCTGGATGCGTTACCAACGAAGTTCCGACTTCAATACCAGCATCGAACAGCAACGAGAACACGCCTTCCGGCAAGCCGCTCTCTTTGACCGCCTGCTGTATAAACCTTCCGACCAGCTCGCTCGTTCCCGGGTGAGCTGGATGCGCCTTAACCACCACAGGACAACCTGCCGCCAGCGCAGAGACTGTATCTCCTCCTGCAACAGAGAACGCCAGCGGAAAGTTGCTTGCTCCAAAGACAGCCACCGGGCCAAGCGCTCTGGACATCGATCGCACATCAGGCTTCGGCAGTGGCTTACGCTCCGGATTAGCGTCATCGATCCTGGCATCCACCCACGAGCCCTCTTCGATCACCTCCGCAAACAACGCAAGCTGATTCGTCGTTCGCGCAAGCTCTCCCTGGAGACGCGCCACGGGCAGCCCCGTCTCCAGATTCGCCCGCTCCACAATCGCCGCACCCTGCGCCGTCAATCCCGCCGCAACCTTGCGAAGAAACGCTCCCCGAGCCTTCCCCGTCGTTCCGGAAAAAGCAAAGAATGCATCGCTTGCCAGCCTGACCGCTGCATCGATGTCGCTCGCGGTCGCCGAATAAAACGGCGGCTCGATCTCTGTTTTCGTCGTCGGATTTATACCGTAAAAATTGGTCGCACTCCGGGAAGCAGTGCCGCTTCCGATCAGGGAAACTCCCGATAAAGAAACTTCAGTCGTTGACATCGATACGCTCCTTCATTACCCCTGTGCTTGTTTGCCTTTGGCCCCAGGCGAATCCCCACCATCGCAGCTCACCCACAAAGGCCACCTCAGTGTAAATCAGGCTGAAAACACCTGGCAGCCCGCTCGCTTCTCTCTCATTGAGGATTTTGTTTTTGCAGTTGTTTCGTGCAAACTCGAAGCATGGTCCGTGTAGGCGTCGACGAGAATCTATCCCCTGAATTACTGATTGATCTTCCCTCTGAAGTCGAGATCGTTCGCATTCCACGCAACGGCTCGGATCAACTCGATGTCGACTTCTGGATCCTTCCCTTCGCCCGCAGAGATGCCGGAGACACATTCACTCGCCTGCGTGGCGTCAAGGTCGTGCAATCCATGATGGCGGGTGTGGACTGGATCCTCCCGTGGCTTCCAAAAGACATCACGCTCTGCGATGGCCGCGGCATCCATGACATCTCCACCTCGGAGTGGGTCATGGCCGCAGTTCTGTCCTCGGCGAAACGTTTTCCTCTCTATCGTGACCTGCAGAGCCTCCGCGAATGGAGCGGTCAGGCCGCGGTAGCTGACGGCTTTCTCAACGAGCAGGGAGCCCAGACAGGACAATATCGCATCCTGGGAGACGATCTGTCCGGAAAGTCAGTCCTCATCGTCGGCTTTGGATCCATCGGCGCAGCCATCGAAGCTCGCCTCGCGCCCTTTGGAGTCACCATCGCTCGCATCGCCCGCAGCGCTCGCGAGACGCCCACAGTCTTCAGCGTCTCAGAGCTTCATCGCTTGCTGCCCGAGGCCGATATCGTCATAGCCATCGTTCCCTTCACCCCGGAGACAGAAAAGATGTTCGGCCGCCGCGAATTCGCCTTGATGAGACCTGGTGCACTGTTCATCAACGCGGCACGCGGTCCTGTCGCCGACACCGATGCACTGATAGAAGCTCTCGAAGCCAGAAAAATTCGCGCGGCGCTCGATGTAACCGACCCCGAGCCTCTGCCCCCGAACCATCCCCTGTGGTCTGCTCCTAACTGCTTTATTACTCCACACATCGCCGGCTCTACGCCGGAGTTCATTCACCGCGCCTTCCGTTTCGGCGCCGCTCAGGTGCGCAGATACCTCGCAGGTCAGCCGCTGGAGAACATCGTCTCCGACGCCGGTTACTGAGCACGCGAAGGCCGCGCCGGAAGGTCACGGCGCGGCATGAAATCTGAAAAACTCGGGCCCACCCGAACTAATTACATACGACGAACGCGGGGCGCACGAGGAAGATCGTCGTCGTGCTCCTCATCATCTTCCTCATCTTCATCGTCATCGTCGTCATAATAGCCTTCATC
>Ga0268266_10001807_pt1 | contig 24208 bp, 16 predicted proteins | sample KBSS13metaG_FD_190356 | JGI IMG/M metagenome (GOLD analysis project Ga0268266, IMG submission 190356) | Switchgrass rhizosphere microbial communities from Kellogg Biological Station, Michigan, USA - KBS S1-3 metaG (SPAdes) (version 2) | ecosystem: Host-associated > Plants > Roots > Rhizosphere... | reverse complement strand
CCGTCGTTGTGGTCGCCAACTTCTCTGACTGGGGCACAGATACATCCGTTCCCGGCGCCAACTATGTAGTAAACAATTGGCCCTCCGCACCCGCAGGAAAAAGCTGGCGAGAGGTCACTCAAAATCGTCCCGTCCCCAATGAGTGGATCGGCCGTGAGCCGATCTTCCCCTGGGAAGCAAAGGTCTACACAACCGTCTGAGAGAAAGAATCCTCTTCCCGCTGCGTTCACAATCGCAGAGAAATTCGCACTTCCGATCCGCGCGCTCCCGCCTTCAAAGTTCGCCGGAAGTCTTGTCAAGTCCCAAACAGGCTCAACCTTCACAAATCAAACCAGATCCCCGCTGCCGGTCAGTTCTCTTCAAATCGTTAGAATAGAAGTAGAAAGCCCGGGAGACGTTCCCGGGTTCTTTCATTTAAGTCCTTCCTTTTCAATATTTTGATACCTAAGTACCTTGTTTAGAAGATTTTGCGCTGTAACGATCGGGTAAACATAACGAAACAAGGATTTTAGCTTTGGGAACAGGGAGGGTACCCTCCGCCGCGCTGAGCTGATTCGCACCTCTGAAGCGAGCTGGAATGCGAGCTCGTTCCTTGGGATTACGCGCCTTTGTGGACAAGATTGCTGCACAGTCAAAGCAAAAAAACTGCAAAAGTGCTGTATTTAATGGTCTTTTCGCCCTCGCCAAAGAAACAGTTTTCTACTCGCCTGCGAAAGAATTTGCTCTTCTTCTCTGAGTTTCTTTCCAGACGCGCCAAAAAGAGCTTGCACAGTGCCCCAAATTACAAGTTTTGCCCCACTTGCACTTTGGGGCTAAACGTGCTTTATGCCTGTTCACATGCGTAGATCGCGACGAGAGTCAACACAAACATCCCCCGAAGGAGCAGTTAACGCACGAATTTAACTAGAAAGCCGGGATCACTTTCACTATGCTGAGCTGCACGTTTTCTCCATTGCCCAGTTTGTGTGTCGTAGCACTTCTAATCTCCTCAACCAGCACAGTCGCACAGGTAAATTCAGGTACTTCAAGTACAGACCGAATCACCGCAGCCCCTCTGTCGCAAACAGAAAAGCCGTGCCTTGAAGACGTGCTTTACGTCGCGCCGGATCATTCAGAAGCAGACTTTGCGCGGAATACCTGTACTCCCAGTACTCCCACATCGTCCAGCATGAATTCCTCTGCAGCACCGCCTGTAACTCATCCAGCCTCTGAAGTTGCGATCGTCAAAACCGAGATCAAAGTAGTCGCGACGCAGGCGGATAGCAGCGAAGGCTACGAGAGAAAGATCACCCCGCAAGAGATCGAAACCTCCGCCGGAACCTTCGGCGATCCGTCTCGATACATGCAGACGTTGCCTGGAGTTGTGTCGGACAACGATAAGTTCAACGACATTATCGTTCGAGGCGGTAACTCGCAGGAGACTCTCTTTATCGTCGACAACATCGAGATACCGTCGATCAATCAGCTCGCTCTCTCCGACACGACCGGAGGTTTGGTCTCCATGATCGACAACAAGGCGATCCAGCAGATGACTCTGCATACGGATACCTACGACAGCAAATTCGATCAGAGGCTTTCGGCAGTCGTAGAGATATCGACCGCGAAAAACACGCGAACGATCCCGCACGCCGAAGTGGAACTCGGAATGGCTGGAGCCGGAGGTTCCATCGATCACCCTTGGGGACAGAACGGATCTATGTTCCTCTCCGCCCGCCAGAGCATTCTTAATCTGATGACGAACGATATCGGGATGAACGGCGTGCCGATCTACACCAACGGCTTGTTTCGCGCCGACAAACGCATCGACGACAAAAACAACTTCTGGGGACTCTCTCTAACCGGAGTGGACTCTATCCTGATTCATCCCAATCCCAAGAATCGATGGGAGACGAATCCTTATGACATCGCGTACAGCGGGTGGAGAAACACGACGGGAATCAACTGGCAGCACGTCTTTTCAAATCGAGCCTTTGGCGTTCTCGGCCTCTCCAACTCGGAACAATCGCAATCGCTTCGTGAGAATGCCCAACTCATTGCAGACGCGACGATCTACGCCGAAGATACGAGAGACGGAATCACAAGGTTGAAATACGATGCAACGTTGCAGCCGAAGCCCTGGCTGACGATCACCGCTGGTGCCAGGACAGTGGTAAATCGGCTCAACTATCAGCTCGATCAACCGCTGGGACTTCAGAATCCCTACAGTGAGAACGCGGCGCCAATGAATGCGCTTTCGCTCCATCGCGACTTCTCCACCTTCTCTTCAGCAGAATATAGTCAGGCCTCCCTCCTGCTCCCGCACGGGATGAAAGTAGTGCTCGGTCAGAGATTTTCACAATGGGCGCTCCTCGGAAGCCAGGCATGGACTCCGAAGGTCCTGTTGGCCGCTCCGATCTTCGGCAGAATCGCGCATGTCGGTTACGCCGAGTACGCTCAGCTTCCGCCTTCCATCTATATCCTCTCGTTCAACAACCAGGCTTCGCTGCAACCGATTCGATCACAGCACATCACTGGCGGATTCGAAGCGATTCACTACCAACGCATTCGCCTTACGGTCGAGGCCTATCAAAAGCGCTATTCGGATTACCCTGTAGCGACTAATTACCCGCAGCTTTCGATGGCGAATATCACGAACACCTTCGGACAGGCCTTTCTCATGTTCCCCATGACCAGCAAAGGGAGGGGATTAGCTAGAGGCATCGAGCTGGGATTCGATTGCAAACTCTCTTCAAGATTTACTCTCCTCAGCGCCGTGACCTACTCCCGAAGCTGGTATTCGGGGCTGGATGGCGTTCTTCGCCGAGGCAGTTTCGATCTTCCTCTTGTCGCCAACATCGCCAGCAATCTTCGTCTGGGAAAGACCATCGTCATGTCATCCCGATACAGCGTGGCCTCGGGAAAACCTTACACGCCGGACAATCTTCATCTCAGCACATTGCAGAACCGGGATGTTTACGATCTCTCAATGATCAACGGAATGCGAGCACCGACATATAGTCGGCTTGACTTCAGGCTGCAGCAGAGTCATCCGATCAAGCGAGGAATGTTCACCTGGCATGTCGGTCTGCAGAACGCGCTCGGGACAAACAACTTTTATTCCTATGAATGGCGCCCGCGTGCGAAAGGCGCCGGTGTCCTGGCCCAGGAACAGATGCCCAGATTTCCGGACGCAGGGTTTCAATACGTCTTCTGAACCAACTCGTGTGAATCGATGCTCCGGCAGGTTTGAAGGAAGCTAAGTTTCGAGATGACGGCTTTTTCGGGTCGATTTCGAGAATTGAAAGGAGAGTATTTTTTTCCCTTTGCACCCATGTTCCCATGAATGTATATAGGTATCTCTCTCACTGGGCCCCAGATCAAAGCAATTGAAGAGGTTCGATGAAAAGAATCGTTTTCCTGCTCGTCGTAGCTTTCTCTGTCTTAGCACTCGCCGAATCCCATGGATATCATCGAGTGCCTAATGAGGCTCGCGAAACGGCGTCTTTGCGGGAACTGTCCTTAGCAGACGAAAACCTGCTGTATAGCGCAATTGGGTCCACAGTATTATCGGCAGGCGATGAAGGCTTCCAGTACGCACAGCGCGATAAATGCGATTTGAGTTGCCCGAACGCGCTGGAAGGCGATGTCTATCTCCCGGCCAAAATCAGGTGAGGATGCTCATTTCCTGAATCGTCCGCGAGCTTTAAACCGCCAAGTTGTTACCGAGTGTCATAAACTCCAACCTTCGACCTAATCTGTTATCGATTAGAGAGGTTTGGAGCCGATGAGCGGATTTGAACCGCTGACCTACTGATTACGAATCAGTTGCTCTACCAGCTGAGCTACATCGGCGCTTGAGGCTCCACTCAGGCCACCCACCCGGCGGATCGCAGACTTATCCCTGCATGGATAAGTCTACCGGGAATAAACCGGAGGTGCAACGGCCGGATGCCTGATGTTCCCTGCTCCGAATCGAGTACCCTCAATGCACCATGGATTTGTCCGTTCCTCGCCTCACCAGGCTGGCGCTCGCCCTCGTGGCCCTCGTTTCCGCGCCCGCCCTCTTCTCCGAACCACCTGCAGCCACTCTCTCCGCTCACCCTGACTCCATGACCGATACTCGAGAAATCATCGCCTACGTCTTCCCACAGGACCGCGTTCTTTCTCCCGAAGAGATCAATGGAAGACGTCTTACTCGCATCAACTACGCCTTTGCCAATATCAAGAATGGAGAGATCGTTGAAGGTTTCTCCCATGACGCTGAAAACTTCGCCATCCTTAATACACTCAAGCATTCGAATCCTGGTCTCCGAATCCTGATCTCCGTAGGCGGCTGGACCTGGTCTGGCGCCTTCTCCGACGTCTCCCTCACGGCCCAATCTCGTGAGCGCTTTATCTCCAGCGCTGTCCGCTTCGTCGAACGCTATAAGCTCGACGGCCTCGACGTCGACTGGGAGTATCCCGGTCAGCCCGGCAATGGCAACACCTTCCGGCCCGAAGACAAAAAGAACTTCACTCTCTTGCTCGCCGAGCTTCGCCAGCGTTTCGACCGAGAACAGACGCGCCTTCATCGCCGCCTGTATACCTCCATTGCGACCGGTGCCTCCACAAAATTCCTCGAGCACACTGAGATGGATAAGGTTCAGCACTACGTCGACACCGTCAACCTTATGACCTACGACTTCTACGTCGGCGGCCCGGCGACCGGCCACGACGCTCCGCTCTTCCATAATCCGACCGATCCCAAGAACGTCTCTGCTGACCGTTCCGTCAACGAGTACCTGCAGGCTGGAGTTCCCGCGCGCAAACTCGTTCTGGGGGTTCCTTTCTATGGCCGCAGCTGGGGTGAGGTCGCCAATAAAAACAATGGCCTCTTTCAGTCCGGCAAAGCAGCCCGTGGAGTTCACTTCTCCTATCCCGATCTTCCCAACCTTCTCGCCACAGGCTTCATCCGTCACTGGGACTCCGATGCCTCGGTGCCTTATCTCTATAATCCCCACACACGGGTCTTCGTCACCTACGAGGATCCTCAGTCCCTCGCAGCCAAATGCCGATACGTCAACGAACATCATCTGGCAGGCATCATGTTCTGGGAGTACTCCAACGACTCCACTGGAATCCTCCTCCAGGCTGTCCACGCCGGACTTACCCCACCTCCATCCCCTGATTCGTCTGTCAGCAAGGAGACATCAACCGGGAAAGCTTCCACCAACAACTAGCAACCATCCACTGAACTCTATGGCCACTGCTCAGATCGGAACCCAGACCGCCACCACCATCCAGGCCCCGCGGGTCGCCTCCATCGATATCTTCCGCGGCCTCACCATGATCGTCATGGTCTTCGTCAACGACTTGGCTTCGGTAAAAGGTCTTCCCTGGTGGAACTACCATGCTCCCGCCAAAGTCGATGCCATGACCTACGTCGACATGGTCTTTCCCGCGTTCCTCTTCATCCTCGGGATGGCCATTCCCCTCGCCACTGAACAACGTTTGCGCAAAGATCCCTCACAGGCGCACCTTTGGATCCATATCGTCTCCCGCTCACTCTCGCTCCTCATGCTGGGGCTCATCCTCGCCAACGCCGGAGCCGGCGACCTTGCGCTGATCCACATGCCGTCCTATCTGTGGGCTATTCTCGCCCTGCTCGGAGCCATGCTCTTTTGGATGGTCTATCCCCGCAGCGAACGCCATCGGACCCTCGTCAAGATCCTCCGATTCTCTGGACTCGCCCTCATGGTCCTGATGTTCGCCATCTTTCGCCGCACGGCAAAAGACGGCAGCGTGGCATGGATCCGCACAGCGTATCCCGAGATCCTCGGGCTCCTCGCCTTCGCCTATCTCACCACCTGCATCCTCTATATCCCCACTCGGCGCTGGCGCTGGTCTCCCTTCGTCTGGCTTGTCCCCCTCACCGCCTTCTGCGCTCTGTGCACTGCCCATTGGATCGAGTTTCCCCACCACGCCGGGCTCTACCTCTGGCCCTTCGGCAACGGCTCAGACACTCTCATCTCCATGGCCGGAGTAGCGACGTCCACACTCTTCGTCGGCTCACAAAGTCACCGCTGGCCCACCCTTCGTTCTAAAGCCACCACAGCCCTTGCCTTTGCCGCGATCACGCTCGTCGCCGCCCGCCTGCTCACTCCACTGGGAATCTCCAAGATTCGCGCCACACCCACCTGGTGTCTCTACAGCATCGGATCCAGCATCCTCATCTTCCTTCTGCTCTATTGGGTCTGCGATGTCCACCGACACACCCGATGGGCCGTCTTCACTCGCGCTCCGGGGTCGAATACACTGCTGACCTACCTGCTCCCCGACCTCTGGTACTTCATCCTCGGCGTCCTTGGCATCACCTGGTTTCGAACCCACCTCGCATGGGGATTTCCTGGGGTGGTCCGCTCGATCGTCTTCACTGCATTCATTGTTGCGATCGCAACTCTGCTGACACGCCTGAAAGTGCGCCTGCAGCTCTAAGCACCTTCAAACTTGTCCTCTTCGCTGTGGCAGTACGGGAACAAAGCCTGCCCCAAGGAGGCACGCTTCTTTGCTACAGAAGATCCAAAGTCAAGTAGCGGATCGAACTCTTTAGCTCCCCAGCCAATCTGGCAACCAGCTCCTCGCGAGTTGCCGTATGACGAAACAGCCTCATCGTCGGATACCACGGAGTGATCTCACCCCACATCCCCCAACGCCAGTCAGCCGCCTGTGGAAGAATTAGCCAGACCTGCTTGCCGATCGATGCCGCCAGATGGGCGACAGCTGTATCGACAGCAATCACCAGATCGAGACCCCGAATTACCTCTGCGGTCTCCAGAAAATCCTGACGCCCCTCCAGAGCACACTCCATTGCAAGACCGGACAGCATTGGAAGATCGTCGGCCGGCACAACCTTCTGAAGCGAGACCATAGTGACACCGTCGACTTCCCACAGGGGAAGCAACGACGAAAGTGGCACCGTGCGAAAACGATCCCTTTTGTGTTTTGGGTTCCCTGCCCAGACCAGGCCTACCCGGAAAGATCGTGCGTCGTCGTTAGAAGTATCGTTACGAACTGCTGTCAACGACACGGGAGAGGGAATCGAATCCATCGTTGTTCCCAGGAGATACGGGAGAGACATAAGCGGGCAATGCACATCGAAGGGCGGGAGCGCATCGATCCCTTGTTGCAGACAGCTCTGGACTCCATCAAGATCTGCAAGAAGACGATAAAGCCCTGGCTGCACCTCAAGCAGAACGACCCCACCCAGTCTCACGACATCTGGGATAAAGCGGACGAATTGAATCGTATCGCCGAAGCCCTGTTCCGCATGGAGGAGGATGACCTTGCCATCGAGCGGCTGCCCATCCCACATCGGCTGAGAAAAGGGACGTATGCTCTTGGAAAGTTCCGGAGAGCGCCAGCGCCATTCATACTCTTGGAATCCACGTTCATAGAAGCCTATCGACAGCAGCATCTCTGCCAGCACATGATGAGCCTCGAAGTGAGTCGGGTCGAGCTGGAGGGCTCTCTCCAGGAAATCGATCCCACCCGGATTATTTTGCCGGGCCATATTCAAACCCACATTTACGAGATACTCGACAGATTCCGGCTTAAGAGCAAGGGCTGCGCGAAAACGCGTGTCCGCCTTCGCAAATTCTCCCAACCCTTCCAATGCAGTCCCTAGATCGTTATGCGCCTCGTGATTCTTGGGATCAAGGTAAAGGGCCCTCTCGAAACAAGGAATGCTCAGTTGGAAATGCTTGCCTTGAACAAGGGCATGCCCGAGCAGCTGATGGGAGACAGCATAGTTCAGATCAAGCTCGACGGCTCTTGAGAAAACTTGCATCGCCTTCTCAAACGTCCCGCTCTTCAGATAGGCGATCCCCAGCAGGACGACCGAATCTCTGTCCGAGGGGAGACACCGAACCCCTTGCTCATAAACGGGCACGGCAGATTCGAACAAGTCCTGCCGCATGTAGACGTTTCCCAGATTGATATACGCCTCATGGTTCGATGGCGCGCGCTTGATGGCCCTCTGATAACTTGCGATGGCCCCTTCCATATCTCCCTGCCCGAAGCGGGCATTTCCGAGAGCATTCAGCGCCTGTGAAGATTCGGGAGCGAGCGCAAGAGCTTTCTCGTACCATTGCGCCGCCAGAGAATGCTTACCTTGTGCAATCGCGAGATTCCCCAGCCCAAAGTAAGCCTCAAAGCTCTTCGGCGAGCAGCGAAGCGCTGCGTGGAAGTTCCTCTTCGCCGCACCCCACTCTCTTTGAGAGAGCTCCAGATTTCCCAGATTGATATAGGTGTCCGTTGACAGCGAAAGAGCAAGGGAGCGCCTGAAGCTGCGCCTCGCTGCTTCGACTTGTCCTGTTGCAAGCAGGGCGTTCCCAAGATTGTTGTGATAAGGACCAAACCGACCGTTGACCTGTATAGCCCGACCGATCAGCTCCACCGCCATCTGCGAGTGGTTCATCTGATGCATCAGAACACCCAGAAGATGAAGCGCATCTGCATGCTCCGGTTCCGCAATCAATATCTCCCGGTAGAGATGTACTGCATCGACGAAGGCGCCGACTTTGTGGCGTTCGATGGCTTGGTTAAGCGTGGTGGACATGAGTTTCCACACCTCCGACCTAGACCATCGTGCACGTTCAAAGCCAACGCCATGCGTGGAGGATTAGCTTTGATTAAGAAACAGGGGAACGTTCGTCCACCATCTACTGCATCGGAACAAACTTCCCTTCGCAGCTATAAGGCTGAGCCTGCTTCGGAGCCGTCGGGGTCACCACCTTAATATCTGTTCCGCTGAAATCGATATTGGTCCCGCCCGGCCCGAGCGTCACCGTCGCAAAGTGGCCGTGAACCTGCGAAGGCGAGATATCCTCCACCCGCACATTATCCAGAGTCACCTGAGTCTTGTGCGCGTCATTCAACCCCGCGATCAGAACATCGCCGTCCGTCGTGCTCGTCATATTCTGAATCGTGATTGCCTTATAGTCCGGAATCCGATCGCCTTTATACTTCGGATCTTCAAACGGTTCCGCCGTCTGGTTCGTGTAATAAGGACTGATCGCAATCGGATTCTTCACATCCCGCATGCAGATATTCCGGTACATCAGGTCATGCACCCGGCCGCCTCGCGTTACGTTGCTCTTGATGCGAATCCCGCTCGTCGTGTGATCCTCTACCAGCCCATCCACCAGCAGGTCGCTCTGCCCCACATACGTCTCGCTCCCGATCGACATTCCATGCCCGGAATAAAAATGGTTGTCGATCACGCTCATATGCGTGACCCCCATCTTCACCGCGATATTGTCGTCCCCGTTATCGATCCAGCTGTGCGCCACCGTAATGTTGCTCGAGCTCCCCGGATCGATCCCGTCCGTATTCCTCGCATCCGTTCCCTTCATCGTCGGCGTCAGCAGATGCACACCCCACGCCGTAAACCCATTCGTCTGATTCACGCTCACATGAAAATTCGTAGAGTTGTGCAGCGTAATCCTGTACATCACAAACCCGTCCGCATGCGAAGCCACAATCATCCGCGGGTTGAAATAGCGCTCGTTCTTCGGCTCTGCCTTCCGCGCCATCTCCCACCAGCTGTAATTTTTGTGCAGAATCTTCGCGTAACCGCGCCCATCGATCACGCCGTCACCCATAATCCCTACATCGTGCGCATTGTTGATGCCGATCAGCGGACGACAACCTCCCTTTGCAGGTGCGGGCTTCTGCGCAGCCGGAAACGTCGCAGGAGTCTCCGCCGCAATCGTCCCGCACACCCCCGTCGTTGCACCTTCGCCCTTCACCTCATACATCGCCGCATCGCGCGAGCCATACAACGTCACGCCCTTATCCACCAGTAGCGTCACACCCGTTCGCATCTCAAGCGGACCTGTAAGAAACGCATCTCTTCCTCGCGAGCCCACTAACTCCACCGCTCGTCCCGCCTTGCAGTGATCCAGCGCCTTCTGTATTCGTTCCGTGTCGAGCTTGCCTTCATCCGCCTCTGCTATGTCATTGCTTACCGATCTCAGTTGGGCCTTCAGCTTCGTGCACGACGATGGAATCTGAGGCTCCGTCACCTTCCGAGTGTCCTGAGCCCCGGCCCCAGCGAGTGAGCACCCAATCACAGCTCCACATAGTCCCAAACGAAACAACGACATTGGTCTGACCTCCCCGTCTTTTTGGACGATAACCCTAAAGCATACAGCAACTTGAAGGCGAAGAACCGCGTCGGTCTCGGGACCTGCCCCAAACATCTTCAGACGCGAAAAGAGGCCGCCCGGCAACAGGGCAGCCTCTTTTTAGGGAGAATAGTTCCAACGGAGGCAAAGCCATCAGAACTTTCTGGCGAAATACTATGTTTGGCAAAATGGCGTGTCAAGGTTTAAACCGAGAAAGGATAAATTGCCGTTTTTCAGTTAGTTAGCGGAGTTATCAACTAGATAACCTCCCCTTGCATATTCGCCTAATTTTCGCTTATAGACGTCCGATTTTTACCTAAACAAACATTAAATCAGCCGCTTAGCTTTGCTGCTGCACCAGTCAAGGTGCACTTCCGCACTAGCCCTTCGAGCCAACTCCGCTTCCATCGGCCTGAATCGGCGAAGGTCTTCCGCTCAGATCGATCCGCAGGAACTCAGGCTCCGTCGCAGCAGGCTTGCCCTGCAGCACCCGGATAGCCGCCCTGCCCGCACCCAGCGAAAGCCCAAGCACGACTGCCGCGAGCGCTCCAAAGCCGCAGAAGATGGCAATGCTCGACAGCAGGCTATAGGTCTTGCGAACCTCCACGTGGAACTCCTGCGGCATTTGCTTGTTCCACGTCAGCTCCACCTTTGGGCGAATCCCCTCAACCAGCGCCTTCGCCTCTACCACCGGCCAATCTCCGGTCGTAACCGTCACCAGCGTTCCCGCCCGCCGCATCACCACCGTGCCAGCCTGCTTGCCCTGGCGATGGATCTCCGCCTCGATCGCTCGCAGCCGATCGCCCGCAATCTCGGGAGTAGGGTAGAGCAGCATCGTCAGCTTTCCTCTTCCCAGATACTTCGCCGTCAATGCTTCAGCGGCTTTATCGAAGCCCAGAATCTCCCCCGGAAGCGCTCCGCCCATCGCCTCGTAGCTCACCGGGCCCAGCGCATACTTCACCGAGCTTCGTTCCAATCCCTTCTGAGGTAACAGCGTCGGCAGTGTGGGAGCGACCCCCTTCGGTCCGCTCACCTTCGGCAGCCCTACTTGGATCCTGTTCAGGAGCTCCTCTACCTTCGCTCCGTGTCCACCCGTCGCCTCCACCAGACTCGCTCCACTGCGGAACAGATAGCGGTCACCACTCTGGCTCGTCTCCTCGCCCAGTCCTACTCCTCGATACGCTGAACCAGCCCCCTCAAAGTAGCTGTAGGCCGCATGCGCTCCCGTGGCATCTACAAATTGCCGCGCGGTCACCGTAACCGCCGGCCCTGAGCCCAGGCGATACACAGCGTGCTCACTATTCTTCAAGCCATCTTCAGTAAGAACTGTCTCCAGCTTTGGATCGTTTGCCGTCGGGACAGCGGCTGCGCTATCAGGCTGCCGAACCCAATCACCCACCTTCTGCGGAAGCAGAGGCGCAGGTGGCTCCACCAGCATCGTCTTCGCAGACTGTGCCCAGGCCATGCTTCCGCCTGAGATCGCTGCACCAGCAACCAAGCTCAACACCACCCGACGCATCTCACGCTTTTTACGAAGCCAGCCCGAAACCATAAATATCGCCTGCTACCGGCAGATTACACCAGTACGCACACCCCACGCGAACACGTGGAGCCGCATCTCTATAGAGACACCGCTACCTCCGAAAACGCTCCCATCTGAACGATGGTAATAAGCAGAAACGCCACAGATGCACAACTTCAGCTGCGCATCTACCCCCGAACAGCCTCCCACCGCGCCTCGCCATACTCCGCCATGCTTACAGTTCCAGACATCTTGTTCCCTTCCACTGTGCCCTTAAATCGGCAGGTCAGAGGGTAGCCCGTCACAGGCAGCGTGCTGACAAGCGAAATCTGATTGGCATGGATCGTACCTTTCAGCGTGGTGTTGTAGATCTCGCCGTGATGTTCGCCCGTAAGGTCGTTGGCTTCCTGCTTCAGCACAAAATGCTGCTCTCCGGTTCCGCGCAGGTAGTGCACCGTAACTGCCCAGCTTCCATCTACCGCCGCAGGAGCGCCTGAAGGCACCACCGGGTTCTCAAAATGGGGCGGACTCTTCAGCAGCGTGTAGATCTTGTCCGCGACAATCTTCACCTCGGCCGGAGTCATGATGTAGCAGTAGATCGTCACCGAACTGTTCATATTGTCCGGCCGCATTCCCGTTCCTCCCATCACAATGCGCGGCGATCCTTCGTCCAGCAGCCTCGTCAACTCGGTTCCGGTGATGCCGGTCGCATTCGCATCCCAGCGGATCCGCACACCCGGACTGCGATCGATCGAGCCTGTAGGAGCCGACGGAAGCACCTCCGCCTTTACCGAGGGCAATCCCTGCATCCGGTCCGCGATCGACTGCACCCAGCCCGTCCACATCTTCTGCTCGGCCTCGTGATCACGCTTCCTCCACGCGCGCACCGCAGCCAGCAACCCCATCGTCTCTTCCTTGCTGCACTTCATCGCGCGGCCATAGTTGTGATGAGGCGCACCCTGGAAGTAGGCCGCCTGGCAAAGATCCTTTTTGCCGATCAGCAGTCCTGACGACTGCGGCCCCCTCATGCACTTTCCACCCGAGTAGGCCACCAGGTCCGCGCCTGCCTCGATATGCGGATTCGGTAGGTCCAGCTCCGTCGCCGCTGCATCGACAAATACCGGAACTCCATGCTCTTTCGCAATCGCGGCGAGATTCTTCGTGCTCATCGGCGTGTTGTCCCACCGGGGATTGGCCAGGATGTACATCATCGCCGTGCGTTCGCTGATCTTCGCGCGCAACTCCTCCGGAGAAGCAAACTCCACCATCTCAACCCCGCACATCCTCACGCCAATGTCATAGGGATTGCGCGAGCTCGTGGGAATCACCACCTGGTCCTTCTTCTTGATATAAGGAAGCGCCTGCGACTTTTCGACATCCGTTCCCGCGATGCAGGCGACTGTTGCCAGACAGGTCGCCGCCGCCGTCCCCGTCGTCGCGATCCCCCACTCCGCGCCGGCCAGCTTCCCGAACTCCGCACCCACCGCGTCCATCAGCTCGTCCAGCCGCACATGGTAGAGCGAGGCGTTATACATCGCCTGCTTCACCTCTGGCAGCGACGTCGATCCGCTGATCGCTGTAATCGTGCCCCGACAATTAATCAGCGGCCGTACACCGATTCGCGTGAAGAGGTTGTCCTGGAAATTCCCATCGGTATGAGGAAGCTGATCCGCTGCCAGGATCTGGCCTGCCATCAAAGCGCCTGAAGAAGCTGCTGTCGCTCCTTTGAGAGGAGCCGACAGCGCACTCAGCCCTGGAGCCATCACTCCTCCAGCCGAGATCAAACCAGTGTGCTTCAGGACATCACGCCGCGACCAGCCCTTCTTTCCTATCATCATGCGCTCCACGAATATCGTTTTCTGAATGTCAACCACTCTACGCAACTCGATACCCGCCTCAAACAGACAGATGACCTACATTCTCATTATTGCGGGCTTGCTCGGTAGGGATAATCGCCTTAAAGGTTGACGCAGACACCTCGAAACGAAACGACGTCGGAAATAGCAAGCAAAGCGTTTTCAGCACTTAGCCGCCTTGAACAAAGCATCATCCGAGCTATGAGAGTCATCTTTAAATCTCATGACCGAGAACTCGTCAACCCGCACATCGAGAGTGATCCAGGCCAGCCCTGAGAATCTTTACAACGCCTTTCTCGATCCCGAGATTCTTGTCACCTGGCTGCCTCCGGCACAGATGACCGGCAAGATACATCACTTCGACGGACGGGTAGGTGGTGGGTACACGATGTCTCTCTTCTATCCGCCGGAAGAAAAGAACTTCCACGGCAAGACCACTGAAAAGGAGGATATGGTCAACGTCCGCTTTTTAGAACTCGTCCCTCCATCGAAGATCGTCCAGGCTATCAGCTTCGTTAGCGATAATCCGGATCTTGAGGGGGAGATGACGATGATCGCGTCTTTTGAGAAGCTCTCCTCCGGAACCGAAGTGATCCTTCTATTCTCCAATCTTCCACCCGGTCTTCGCCCCGAAGACAATGCAGCTGGCGCGGAGATAAGCCTCAACCAGCTTGCGCAACGCTTCGAGTCTTCCACTGGGGTCAATAGTCTCAACGACCAATAGCCTCAATTCAATTCTGAGCAAGGTTTTGATACGGACCAAATTTCCCGCTGGAAACAAGAATCATTAAATCGAGAAGTCTCATATAACGGGCGATTACCGGTGGTAAAATTTAACTAGAAAGGAAGGACCCCTGATGATATCGATCAAGCGCTTTGTGCCACGTTCCCCGGCAGGTTCCGCGCGTGTTGTCCTTCCTGGCGAAGCGAACGCGTAACTCGCTACCTCCAAACATCCTGAACTCCTCGACCTTCCTCCGCCATTGATTTGGGGAGTTTCGTGTCTCACCGTTCGGGTGTTTCACCCTTTGTTTGATCCAGCCGACTGCATCTTGTGCAGTGGCCCTGTCCGCGGATCTACCGTGTCCGCATGAAAGACGACATGACTGCCTCCAGGAACTCCGCCATCCGTGATGTGCTTACCTTTCTATTTCGCCATTGGCGTCGCGAGAAGACGCTTGTGGCAATCACCGCTGCCTCAATGGCAGTGGCAACGAGTGCCGATCTTCTAATGCCGGTGTACTCCGGCCGCTTGATCGACGCGATTTCAACATCTGTGTCCACGCGCTCTTACGGTCTTCATGCCGCTCTCCAAGCGGTCGTGTGGATGGCGGGCCTGGGCATCGTGCTGGTTGCGGGACGACACGCTGGATTCCTTGGAATCGTGCGGCTAACGCTTCGATTGATGTCGCGCTTTGCCAGCGATGCGTTCTGGAGGGTGCAGCGTTTTTCAACCGACTGGCACGCAAACAACTTCTCCGGTTCGATCGTCCGGCGCATTACCCGCGGCATGTGGGCGACTGACCTGATGAACGATACGCTGCTGCTGGCACTGTGGCCGGCGGTGCTGGTGCTGATCGGGTCGTCTCTGTTGCTGGGTGCTCACTGGCCCATGATGGGGGCGATTGTTTCGGTAGGTGCGGTGCTGTATATCGCGCTGTCGATCACGCTTTCTTTGCGCGTAGTCGCTCCGGCGGCGCGGTTGTCGAATGCGCAGGATACCCGCATCGGCGGAGCCATGGCCGATGCAGTGACCTGCAATCCCGTGGTGAAGGCCTTCGGTGCGGAGTCGCGCGAAGACAATCGCCTGGGCAAGGTGATCGATAAGTGGAGACTCCGCACCTTCAGGACGTGGACACGAGGAACGTGGAGCGGCACAGTGCAGTTGCTCGTGCTGCTGGTCCTGCGCATCTCGGTGATTCTGTATGCCCTGCTGCTGTGGTGGCAAAAGCGCGCTTCACCGGGCGATATCGCATTCGTGTTGACCAGCTACTTCATCATTCACGGATACCTTCGAGATATCGGCCAGCATGTAGCGAACCTGCAGCGCAGCGTAAACGACATGGAGGAGATGGTTGCGATCGAATCGCTTCCGATTGGCGTGATGGACCGTGGAGATGCTCGTCCGATTCGGGTCATAGAGGGGGACATTCGCTTTGACCGCGTGACCTTCCAGTATGGCGCGCATGCGACTCCTCTGTTCGAGAACTTCTCGCTGCATATTCCGGGCGGCCAGCGTGTGGGACTTGTGGGTCATTCAGGCTCGGGCAAGACTACCTTCGTGAAGCTGCTGCATCGTCTTTATGACATCAACGGCGGTCAGATCCTCGTAGATCGACAGAACATCGCCGACGTAACGCAGGACTCGTTGCGTTCCCAGATGGCGCTGGTTCCGCAGGAGCCAATTCTGTTCCATCGTTCGCTGGCAGAGAACATTGCGTATGGTCGGCCGTCGGCGACAAGGAAACAGATCGAGGAGGCAGCACGGCTTGCGCACGCAGATGAGTTCATTCTTCGGCAGCCCAAGGGCTATGCCACGCTTGTGGGTGAACGCGGCGTAAAGCTGTCAGGCGGTGAGCGTCAGAGGATTGCTCTGGCACGCGCCTTCCTGGCGGACACGCCGGTGCTGATTCTGGACGAGGCGACTTCGAGCCTGGATTCGGAGTCCGAAGCTCTGATTCAGGAGGCAACGGAGAGACTGATGGTCGGCCGAACGGCCATCGTAATTGCGCATCGTCTTTCAACGGTGCGGATGCTCGACCGCATACTCGTGTTCGATCGTGGCCAGGTTGTAGAGGAGGGCACGCACGAGTCTCTAGTGACACGGAGCGAAGGGACTTACAAGCGGTTGTTCGACCGGCAGGCCCTGGGCCTGTTGGTGGGAACGGAAGCTGTACCGGAGATGCAGGAATCACAGCAGGATGAGGCGCTGTATGGATACGGCACGGATTAATCCGTGCCGTACTGCTATTTCGTGCGGGGTTTGTGACGAAATGAACTGCAGCCGGAAAACGGTTGAGATCTACCTCTACGTCACAAGAGGATCGTGAGGAGGATTTGCCGATGATGGATGTGAACGATCCGAAAGTAGTAGCGGAGATTGCTGAGGCGAGACGACAGAACGAACAAACCGTAGAGCAGCATCCCGTAGTCTCTCGGGATGAGTGGTTGAAGCAGCGGCTTGCACTGATGGAGAAAGAGAAACGGTACATGAGAATGGGCGATCAGCTGGCCGCGGAGGTGCGATCGTTGCCATGGGTCAAAGTGGAGAAGAACTATGCCTTCACATCACCGGAAGGAGAACTAACGCTCGCAGATCTATTCAAGGGACATCGCCAGCTTTTTGTGAAGCACTTCATGATGGAGCCGGGACAGAAATGGCAATGCGAAGGCTGTTCGCTCGAGTCGGATCACGTTGACGGACTGTTGCCTCACTTTGAGCATCACGATATGTCCTACGTGACAGTAGCCCGAGCTCCCATTGAGGAGATTGAAGCGATACGCAAGCGAATGGGTTGGAAGTTTTGCTGGGTGTCCTCTTATAAATCTGAATTCAACTATGACTTTCATGTGTCCTTCCGGCCTGAGGAGGTTGAGGCAGGACAGACGATCTACAACTTTCGCGACCGAAAGATCGGTCCCGAAACCTTCACTCTCTCCGGGCATAGCGTGTTCTATAAGAACAACAAGGGAGAGATCTTCCATACGTACGGCGCGTTTGACCGTGGGAGCGAGCAGTTCATGGGCGTCTACGGCTACTTCGACGTTCTTCCTAAAGGACGCGAAGAATATGGCCCAACTCATTCACTTCCGGACTGGGCCAAGGTGCACGATCAGTATGAAACAACGGGGAATGGGCCTTGCGGATGCGGACATGGATGAGCGTGATCTCTCCCGCTAGTACTTTACGGAGCAACTGAAAATTCACCCGGGCGCCTTAGAATTCACTTCCGCGAGGCACACACAGGGCACATGTGCGATCCTATGGCCCTGAGATTTTTATGGGAAAGAATAAACTTCTTCTCGCGTCACTCTTGTTCGCGGCGATGATGTCACTTGGCTTGCAGGGTTCAGCGCAGACCGGTGCCGATGGCTGGCAGGCCCGATTGAAGCAACAGCTTCCTCTATTAGGTCATCGCAACTGGATCCTGATCGTCGACTCGGCATACCCTCTTCAGACATCGCAAGGAATCGAGACGATTGAGACTAACGCCGACCAACTTGCAGTAATGAAGGCTGTACTTACAGCGGTCGACCACACCATTCACGTCAGACCTATCGTGTATCTGGATGCGGAGCTCCCTTTTATTTCGGAGCAGGATTATTCGGGAATAGGTGCTTATCGCGAAGAGCTGAAGAGATCTCTGCAGGGTCGGCCGGTGAGATCGCTTCTCCATGTGCAGATTCTTGGCAAGATCGGCGAAGCGGGAAAGACTTACAAGATTCTGGTACTGAAAACGACCATGACGACACCCTACACTTCCGTCTTCATTCAATTGGACTGCAAGTACCTGAATGACGCGGGCGAGCAGAAGCTGCGCCAGGCGATGAAAGCCTCTGCCCGATAGGATCGACAGATCTGACCGCCGGATACTTAGGAACGCGCACCGGTCATGACCGCTTTGCACGATTCCGCGGTCGAGGGATCAACGACTTCAGTGATGACTGCAATGGAGTCTGCCGCAAAGCCTCCTAAGCGAGCGTGCTCCCGGATGATCTCTTCATTGGGAGCAATGAAGACGCAGTAGACCTTGTCTGGCGTGACGAAGGTTTCAAGCCACTGGATCTGCGGTCCAAGTTCGCGGAGCACAGCACAGGAAGTCTGCGAAGCCGCCTGAAGCTGCGATGGCGTCAGGTCGCCCGCGCCGGGCATAGCTCTCTCAATCATGTACTTCGGCATAGGTGTGGTTCCTTTCCGACTGCGGGCGAAAGTATAGCACTCAAAATTGAGACGTCTCAAATGGAATCGGCAGCCGCAGACACCGGAGGCGATATTAGTCGTTGAAACTCAATTCGAATTACATAGCCTCACCGGCGATGGCCCCTGGCATCTTTGTGTCATGCGAGTGTGTTGCCGCCATTGACTGAGACCTTCTGCCCTGTAATAAAACCCGCTTCGTCACTCGCAAGGAACGCAACGGCTTTGCCAACATCTTCAGGAATCCCCATCTTCCCGACAGGTAAGTTTCGCCGATACTCTTCCATCTCTGTCGGCGAGGTTCCGGCGTGGCGCTCCGTTGGGATCCAACCCGGAGCAACCAGATTGACGGTAATGCCTGCGGGAGCCAGCTCGCGCGCCCAGGAGCGGGTCTGTCCCAGCTGCGCACCCTTGGCCGCAACATAGTTGGCAAACTTCGGATTTCCGAGCTCAAAGACTTCACTCCCAATCTGGATGATCCGTCCGAATCGACGCTCCCTCATGCCGCCAAGAACCTGCTTCAGAAGCAGGAGTGGAGATTTCACGAAGAATTCGAGCTGATCGAGGTAGCTCTGCCATGTCTGCTCATCGATCGAAAGCATCGGTTGTGGTCCGGTCGCGTTGACGACGAGGATATCGATTGGACCGAGAGTATTCGTCGCCTGGGCGATCATAGCTTCTATCTGCGCCTCGTCTCGTACGTCAGCCTGGATCGCCATGGCCTGGACCCCGAGGCCCTGTATTTGCTGGCAAATGTCGTTGGCTGCGCTGCGACCATTGAAATAATTGACTACGACGTTATTTCTTGAAGCGCCGAGCTCCAGCGCGATGGCACGTCCAAGACCACGCGAAGCTCCGGTTACCAGAGCTGTCCGTTTCATTGTCGATTGCTTCATCTTCGAACGTCCTTCTTTGAACACATTTGATGCGCCTCAAGCGATGATCTTCGTGGAAGCTTTTTTATTACAGCAACCGACATGGGATAGGATCATCGCAACAAAACACTATGAAATCGTACAAGAACATGACCCGCCTGGATTTTCTAAAGTGCTCAAGTCTTATGACTGCGGGCTTAACTTTTCTTCCTCGCACTGCATGGGCTACGGTAAAGAGCTCGGATGGAAGTAATCAGGTAAGGATCGAAAAGCTGGCGGAATATCAGATTGTTGTGCCCGATCGCCCAAACCCGATAGAACAGCAGGCGGCTGAGAAGTTACAGCATTCCATAGTTGAGATGTCGCATAAGAATTTGGTGGTGAAAAAGGAAGAAGAGTATCGGAGCGGTCCTGCCTTCTTCATCGGGCACACGCGATATGCGAAGACGAGGAAAGTTGATTTCGAACAACTGAAAGAAGATGGATTTGCTTATCATCCTGCCGGAAAAAATCTGATCATCGCAGGCGGCACGGGGAAAGGTACGCTCTACGGTATCTATGGGCTACTTGATCTGTGGGGCTTCCGGATGTATACGTCCACAACTCTCGATGTTCCGAATGCGACATCCATAAGCATTCCGAAAGACCAGATGGTTGTCGTTCCCATAGTGAGCTACCGCACCACATCCTACCGGGATACTCGCGACTCGGACTATACAAACTGGCACAGGCTTTCTTCGCGGGACGATTGGGGACTGTTCGTCCACACCTTTAATGAGCTCGTCTCCCCCAGCCAGTACGGCAAAACGCATCCTGAATACTTCTCCCTGGTCGACGGCAACCGGCTACCGGGCACGCAGCTATGCCTCTCCAACCGCGAGGTACTCTCTGTGCTGATCGCCAATTTGAAAGAAAAGATGGCCGCGAAGCCGAGCGCCAACTATTGGTCGGTCAGTCAGAACGACAACGATCAGTATTGCCGCTGCGGACCTTGCAGCGAACTCAACATGAAGTATGGCGGCGTGCCAAGCGGCTCCATCCTGTATTTCGTAAATGATGTCGCCAAAGCTTTTCCTGATAAGACGATCTCTACTTTGGCCTACTGGTATTCGAGGACACCACCCCAGAACATACAAGCCCAACCCAACGTCAACATCATGCTGTGCAACATTGAGAGCAGGCGTCAGGGACCAGTGTTCGAAACAGATCCGGCCTTTTCTAACGAACTGATTGCCTGGGGAAAGCTGTCAGGCAACATTCTTATCTGGGATTACAACATTCAGTTCTCGAATCTGGTCAGTCCCTTCCCCAATCTCCACACCTTGAAACCCAATATCAAGTTCTACACGGACCACCACGTAAACTCGCTCTACATGCAGGCAAATGGCCAGGCTGGAGGTGAGATGGCCGGCCTGAGAGCCTATCTCATCTGCAAATTAATGTGGAATCCGGATGCCGATGACAACGCCCTCATGGATGAATATCTAAACGGCTACTACGGAGAGGCCGGGCGTTACATCCGTCAATACATCGACAAGATGCGTGAATCGCTTCTAAGCAGCGGCCTGAAGCTGAACATCTTCGGCAGCCCTGAGGATGCGAAGGATGCCTATCTATCCGCAGACATGATGAAGGTCTACAACGCACTTTTTGATCAGGCGGAAAAGGCGGTAGCAAACAATCCGCAGTTACTCACACGAGTCAAAGTAGCGCGGCTACCGATCATGTACGCAACGATTCAGATCGGGCGAAATGAGGTGGACACACTACGGAGCATGTTCGCGCACACACCAGAGGGCAAGGTCTTCGTAAAACCGGAGATGAAGGCGCTCGTCGGTCAGTTCGTCAGCGGATGCAAGGCGGATGGAGTAACTCGAGTGCGCGAGAGAACCACTCCACCCGACGATTACCAGGCGTCGTACGACAGAGTCTTCACAAAAATGGCGGAGATGCAAAGTTCCAAGTCGTTGGGGAAGACAATCACTTCCGTCACGCTCCCTGAAGGTGGAGCGGCTAAAGCACAGCACCTGACCGACGGAATCTTCGGTTCCTGGGAGTCCTGGAGCGCACCAGATGTACATTGGGTGGCTTACAAAGGTGAACACATGGACTTCATCCTCGACCTCGGAGAAACCATGGACATTCAGTCCATCAATATGGATTTCCTCAATGCGCAGGCTCAGCCCGATTGGAACCTGCTGGTACTGCCTGCCTTTGTCTCCTATGCCACGTCAGTCGATGGAAAATCATTCGGCGATGCAGTAAAGGTCAGCAATCCGAATAACCCAAACCCGAAGGAAAACCCGGATATAGCCACCATTCCGGTCCATTCATTCCGTGCCGCTCTGGGAGCGCCGGTCAAAGCCCGTTACATCAAAGTCCACGGAGAAAGTATTCTTCGCATGCCTTCCTGGCATATCCGGGCCGGACATCCGGCTGAGATTTATACCGACCAAATCATGGTTGAGTAAACCAACGAATCACCATTCGCGAAATAGAGCGACGAAGGAATCATTGAGCAAAATACCGGTTGACACCAACAAGTCGGCCAGTGGCGCTCCACTCGAGAAGGTATAGTTTCTTGCATGAGATCTCTCTTGTTGAGTTTGTGCCTGGCAGCGACCATACCCGCCACCGCACAGTCGGTTGAATCCAGCGCCTACGCCCCGCCCAAACAGTCGACAGTCCTCGCCACCACCTTCGTCGACTGGGACTCCATGGTTCCTGCCTCTACCAAGACCGGCCAGGTGCGCCATGTCTTCGACAACCCTACCGTCGCCATGGACAAGCTCGAATTGCACATCACCACCCTCAATCCCGGCATGGAATCCCACCCAGCCCATCGCCACTCCTGGGAAGAGATGCTTCTCATCAAGGATGGCGACTTCGAACTGACCATGAACGGCCGCAAGCAGCACGCCGGACCGGGGGCCATGGTCTTCTTTGCAGCCAACGATCCTCACAACGCTCGAAACGTAGGCAACAAACCCGGGACCTACTACGTCATCAACTTCGTCACGGACCTCTCGCACTCCACTTCCGATAAGTCTGCCGCGCAACAAGCCTTCCCCGGCAAGCTTTCCTCTTCCGTGATGGACTGCAACAGCATGCCCTCCACTCCCACACCCACAGGTTCCCGCGTCGTCTGCGTCAATTCCCCTACCCTTACCTTTCTCGCTCTTGAAAGTCACATCTCCACCCTCAACCCAGGCCAGCAGACAGCCGCCAATATCATCGATGCAAACGACGAGATCGTCGTCATCAAATCCGGCCAGGTTGAGGTTACCGTCAATGGCATCGCCTCCCGTATGAATGAAGGCTCGCTTCTCTATTGGGCTCCTAACGACAAGCGCACGCTGCGCAACATAGGCTCCACGCCCACCTCATATCAGGTCATTCGCGTCACCTCGGCTAAATCGCCAAAGGCCATCGCAAACTAACCGGCTGATTGTAGGCACAACTGAAGCCGAAGTCTTCCGTAACAAAAACGCCTCCCATCCGGGAGGCGTTTTTGATGGTTGTCTTTGCGGGCTCAAATCGATTGATTCAATACTCGATTCAACCGCTGCACAAAGGTGGCAGGATCTTTCAGCGGCACACCTTCAAGCAGGAGCCCCTGGTCGAAGAGGAGCCATGCGGCATCTTCCACATTGGAATTGTCCGGGTTGGCCAGAAGCTTTTTGACGATCTCGTGATCGGGATTGATCTCGAGAATCGGCGCAGGCTCGGGTAGCTCCTTCTGCCCCATCGCGCGCATCATCTGGCGCATGCGGGCGGAGGGCTCGTCTTCATCGGAGACAATAACCGAAGGACTGTCGGCAAGGCGTGAGGAAGCGCGTACCTCTTTGACAGCCTCGCCCAGCGTGGCCTTGAGCTTTTCAAGCAAAGGCTTGAGAGACTCCGCTTTTTCGGGCTCGGCCTCAGTCTTCAGGTCCTCGCTGGCTGCGCCTTTGTTGACGGCCTTGAGGTCAGTATCACCGTATTTATCGATGGTAGAAAAGACGATCTCGTCGATGTCATCGTCGAGAATGAGGACTTCGATGCCTTTCTTCTTGTAGATCTCAAGCAGAGGCGAGTTGCGCAGGATGCTCTCATTGCCACCGGTAATGTAGTAGAGAGCCTTCTGCTCAGGCTGCATGCGCTCCTTGGCTTCAGCAAGCGAGGTGAGGCCTTCTACCTTGGTGGACTTGAAACGGATAAGGTCGAGCAGCGTCTCGCGATTCGCATAGTCACTGTAAAGGCCTTCCTTGAGCGGGCGGTTGTACTCGGCGATAAATTGCGAGTACTTCTCAGGATCGTTGGTGGCGATGGTCTTCAGCTCAGAGAGGATCTTTTTGACACTTGCGGTCTTGATGCTCGTGAGCACCTTGTTCTGCTGCAGGATCTCGCGCGAGACATTGAGCGGCAGGTCTTCCGAATCGATGACGCCGCGCACGAAGCGAAGATACTGCGGAAGCAGTTCCTTGGAGTCGTCCATAATGAAGACACGCTTTACGTAGAGCTTGACGCCCGTCTTGTAGTCGGTCTGGTAGAGATCCATCGGCGCTTTAGCGGGAATGAAGAAAAGGGTCGTGTACTCAAGCGTGCCTTCGGCGCGAGTGTGGAACCAGAAGAGCGGATCCTCCCAGTCGCCGGTGATGGACTTGTAGAACTCTTTGTAGTCGTCCTCCTTGAGCTCCGACTTGGAGCGCTGCCACATGGCACTGGCGGCATTCACCTGCTCTGTAGTGCGGGTCTTGATGGACTCCTTCTTCTCGGCATTCCACTCGCTCTTGTCGTAAGTAAGGAAGATGGGGAAGGCGATGTGGTTGGAGTACTTCCTGACGATCTCCTGCAGACGGTAACCGTTGGCGTACTGCGAGCCTTCGTCGTTGAAGTGGATGAGGACGGTA
>Ga0268266_10001806_pt1 | contig 24227 bp, 20 predicted proteins | sample KBSS13metaG_FD_190356 | JGI IMG/M metagenome (GOLD analysis project Ga0268266, IMG submission 190356) | Switchgrass rhizosphere microbial communities from Kellogg Biological Station, Michigan, USA - KBS S1-3 metaG (SPAdes) (version 2) | ecosystem: Host-associated > Plants > Roots > Rhizosphere... | reverse complement strand
CGGCATGCAGGTCAGGCGCTCGCCCATCTCTTTCAAGGCTTTGGGATCGGTAACGCGGGTTTCCAGTTCGAGATTGTCCCACACACCGTTCACCACCACGGCCGGGTCCAGGTCGCGGAGCACGGTGCGGATGTTCTTGGCCAGCTGGCGGATGAATTTCGTCCGGACAGGTCGGCTTTTGATGGTGATCTCGGGGAAGACTTTTACGATTAGTTTCATGAAAACAGCGCGCGAACGGCCAGCCGAAAAAGGGGGGCGCGGATTATAGCGGAAATTGCTCAAGGTTTAACCAGTTAATGTGCAGAAGGTTTTGCACGCACCAAAACAGGTCATTTTCGTTTTACGACGCTACATTAAAGGGCGAGATTTTCCGCATTCAGGCGCTTTGCACCTCAATAAGCGTGAATCTGGGGCAAAAAACCCATGCTGGGGCACTGGCATGCAATTTGCTCCCTTGTGAGGCAGGTTGCCTTGGCAGAGTATTCGCGCCGGCATCACCCAAATTCAAGGGCATCCACTACCAAGCCCGAAGCCACCCGGAGGACATATGTCGAAGACGGTTCAACTCATCAAAGATCATGACGTCAAGTGGATTGATCTGCGCTTCACGGACACCAAAGGCACTCAGCACCACGTGACCATGCCGGCTCGCGATGCGCTGGATGAAGACTTCTTCGAAGTCGGCAAGATGTTCGACGGTTCCTCCATTGCTGGCTGGAAAGGCATCGAAGCCTCCGACATGATCCTGATGCCGGTTGACGAAACTGCCGTTCTCGACCCGTTCACCGAAGACGCCACCCTGATCCTGGTGTGCGACATCATCGAACCTTCGAGCATGCAAGGCTACGACCGCGACCCACGTGCGATCGCCAAGCGCGCCGAAGAACACCTGAAAGCCACCGGTATCGGTGACACCGTGTTCGCTGGTCCAGAGCCTGAGTTCTTCATCTTTGACTCGGTGAAATTCAAGTCGGACATCTCCGGCTCGATGTTCAAGATCTACTCCGAGCAAGGTTCGTGGATGTCCGACCAGGACATCGAAGGCGGCAACAAAGGTCACCGTCCAGGCGTCAAAGGCGGCTACTTCCCGGTGCCACCGTTCGACCACGACCACGAAATCCGTACCTCCATGTGCAACGCACTGGAAGAAATGGGCCTGACCGTTGAAGTTCACCACCACGAAGTGGCGACTGCCGGCCAGAACGAAATCGGCGTCAAGTTCAACACCCTGGTGAAGAAAGCCGACGAAACCCAAACCCTGAAGTACGTTGTGCACAACGTTGCTGACGCTTACGGCCGTACCGCGACCTTCATGCCGAAGCCACTGTACGGCGACAACGGTTCGGGCATGCACGTACACATGTCGATCTGGAAAGACGGCAAGAACACCTTCGCAGGTGAAGGTTATGCCGGCCTGTCCGATACCGCTCTGTACTTCATCGGCGGCATCATCAAACACGGTAAGGCCCTGAACGGCTTCACCAACCCGGCGACCAACTCCTACAAGCGTCTGGTGCCAGGCTTCGAAGCTCCGGTAATGCTGGCCTACTCGGCTCGCAACCGTTCCGCTTCGATCCGTATTCCTTACGTGTCGAGCCCGAAAGCCCGCCGTATCGAAGCACGCTTCCCGGATCCGGCTGCCAACCCGTACCTGGCCTTCGCTGCACTGCTGATGGCCGGTCTGGACGGTATCCAGAACAAGATCCACCCAGGCGACGCTGCCGACAAAAACCTGTACGACCTGCCGCCTGAAGAAGCGAAAGAGATCCCACAAGTTTGCGGCAGCCTGAAAGAAGCCCTGGAAGAGCTGGACAAGGGCCGCGCGTTCCTGACCAAGGGCGGCGTGTTCTCCGACGACTTCATCGACGCTTACATCGCGCTGAAATCGGAAGAAGAAATCAAGGTTCGCACCTTCGTACACCCACTGGAATATGAGCTGTACTACAGCTGCTGATCCGGTAGCGCCGCGTTACGTGGCGTGAGTGAAAGAGGCCTCCTTCGGGAGGCCTTTTTTATTGCCCGCGATTTATGGCATCACACCGATCCCTGTGGGAGCGAGCCTGCTCGCGATAGCGGTGGATCATTGGAGGTAATGCTGACTGACACGACGCCATCGCGAGCAGGCTCACTCCTACAGGGGATTTTTGGTGTCTGAATGATCTCGTGATGTGTGCAGGCTTGGGCCAACCGCCGCGTCTGTCCTATGCTGCACCCCATCGCTTTCAATCCCGGTCGATTTCATGGGTCGCACCTTTTTCTACATTCTGCTGCTGATCGCCCTGCCCGCCACTGCGCAGATCTACAAGTACACCGACGCCAACGGCAACACGGTGTATAGCGATCACTCGCCGGACGGTGTGCAGGCGCAGCCCGTGGAGTTGCCGCCGCTCAATCGTGTCGAGCCGCAGGCGCCCGGCGCACCAGCCGCGCCCGAAACCGACAACCGTGAACCTGTGCGCAACGCCTACGACATTCTTGAACTCGCAGGCCTGCCCACCGAAGAGGCCGTGCGCGCTAATAACGGCACGTTCACCGTCCAAGTGCTGATCAAGCCGCGCCTACAGCCGCCGCATCAGTTGAGGCTGGTATTGGACGATGAGCCTTACGGTCAGCCGAGCAACGTGCCGATCCTGCAACTGGTGAACGTCGATCGCGGCGAACATCGCCTCGCGGTGCAGGTGATCGACGGACAGACGATCATCCAGCAGAGCCCACCAGTACCTCTCAGCGTGCAGCGGGTGCACAAGCCATGATCCGCGCATGTTTGTTCGTCGTGTTGGCGCTGATGACGCTGCTGGCCTCAGCAGAGGTCTTCACCTATACCGATGCTCAGGGCAATCGTGTCTACACCGACCAGCCCCGCGGCAACGCCAAACGGGTGCCCATCGCGACCAGCAATCGCATGTCGGCCAATCCCAGCGCCGCTGCGCCGATTTCCACGGCGAAAAAATCCCCGGAACAGCCGCCCTTCCACTACGACATGCTGCGCATTCTGGTGCCCGAGCCCGATGCCACGATTCGCAGCAGTGCCGGCGAAATCATCGTCAGCGTCACCAGCGAGCCGGGCCTGCAAAAAGGCCATCGCTACCGGCTGTTGCTGGATGGACAGGCCACCGGCGAACCAGGTCTGAGTCCGGTGTTCCCGCTGAACAACATTGATCGTGGCAGCCATAACCTTTCAGTGGAAATCCTCGATGCACAGGGGCGAACGGTCGAACGCACCGCCAACCAGCCTTTCCACATGCAGCGCATTTCTCTCGCGCAAAAACGCCAGATCAAACCCTGCGTCGCCGAAGACTACGGCGTGCGCCCGGAATGCCCACTGAAAGACAAACCGCCTGAGCCGAAAAACCCCTTCCTGCGTTTCTTCTAACGCCGTTCAGCTTTGCGCACTATATTGGTGCAATAGATTGCACCGTACCCACAATCCAACCCATTTTGGTTCGAAACTTCCCGTTCGAGCTGGCACCCTGCCACTCAAACGAGCGTCAAACGCCTGTTTCAGGCGTTTGACGCTTCTTTTCAGAGCCTTGGTTTGGTTTTTGCATTTTCCGTTCACCGACGCTTGCTTGTTGCGCACGCTCCGCCCCCAAAAGAGGCTCCGATGACCATTAGCGACGCAATCCACCGTTTGCTGCTCGACAACCTGACCACCGCCACGATCCTGCTCGACGCCGAATTGCGCCTCGAGTACATGAACCCGGCGGCGGAGATGCTGCTCGCCATCAGCGGGCAGCGCAGCCATGGGCAATTCATCAGCGAGCTGTTCACTGAATCCACCGAGGCGCTCAATTCCCTGCGCCAGGCGGTGGAACAGGCGCATCCGTTTACCAAGCGCGAAGCCATGCTCACCGCGCTCACCGGCCAGACCTTGACCGTGGATTACGCGGTGACGCCAATCCTCAGCAATGGCGCGACCATGCTTCTGCTGGAAGTCCATCCGCGTGACCGCTTGCTGCGGATCACCAAGGAAGAGGCACAGCTGTCCAAACAGGAAACCAGCAAGATGCTGGTGCGCGGTCTCGCCCACGAGATCAAGAATCCGCTCGGCGGCATCCGCGGCGCAGCACAATTGCTGGCCCGCGAGCTGCCGGAAGACAGCCTGCGCGATTACACCAACGTGATCATTGAAGAAGCCGACCGCCTGCGCAATCTGGTCGACCGCATGCTCGGCTCGAACAAGCTGCCGTCGCTGGCGATGTGCAACGTCCACGAAGTGCTCGAGCGCGTCTGCCAACTGGTCGAAGCGGAAAGTCAGGGCTGCATCACCTTGGTGCGCGATTACGACCCAAGCATTCCCGACGTATTGATCGACCGCGAGCAAATGATTCAGGCGGTGTTGAACATCGTGCGCAACGCGATGCAGGCGATCAGCAGCCAGAACGAGCTGCGTCTGGGCCGCATCAGCCTGCGCACCCGCGCCATGCGCCAGTTCACCATCGGCCACATCCGCCATCGCCTGGTGACCAAGATCGAGATCATCGACAACGGCCCCGGGATCCCGGCGGAACTTCAGGAAACCATTTTCTTTCCCATGGTCAGCGGACGCCCGGACGGTACCGGGCTCGGTCTGGCCATTACCCAGAACATCATCAGCCAGCACCAGGGCCTGATCGAGTGTGACAGCCACCCAGGCCACACCACGTTCTCGATCTTTCTGCCACTGGAACAAGGAGCCACATCGACATGAGCCGTAGTGAAACCGTATGGATCGTCGATGACGACCGTTCTATCCGTTGGGTTCTGGAAAAGGCCTTGCAGCAGGAAGGCATGACCACCCAGAGCTTCGACAGTGCCGACGGTGTGATGAGTCGTCTGGCCCGTCAGCAGCCTGACGTGATCATTTCCGACATTCGCATGCCGGGTGCCAGTGGTCTGGATCTGTTGGCGCGAATCCGCGAGCAACACCCAAGGTTGCCGGTCATCATCATGACCGCTCATTCCGATCTGGACAGCGCTGTCGCCTCCTATCAGGGCGGCGCGTTCGAGTACCTGCCGAAGCCGTTCGACGTCGATGAGGCGGTGTCGCTGGTCAAGCGTGCCAATCAGCACGCCCAAGAACAGCAAGGCCTGGAAGTCGTGCCGGCGTTGACCCGCACCCCGGAAATCATCGGCGAAGCGCCGGCGATGCAGGAAGTGTTTCGCGCCATCGGGCGCTTGAGCCACTCCAACATCACCGTGCTGATCAACGGTGAATCCGGCACCGGTAAAGAACTGGTCGCCCACGCCCTGCACCGCCACAGCCCACGCGCGGCCTCGCCGTTCATTGCACTGAACATGGCGGCGATCCCCAAGGATCTGATGGAATCCGAGCTGTTCGGCCATGAGAAAGGCGCGTTCACCGGCGCGGCGAACCTGCGTCGCGGCCGTTTTGAACAGGCTGATGGCGGCACATTGTTCCTCGATGAAATCGGCGACATGCCGGCTGACACTCAGACTCGACTGTTGCGCGTATTGGCCGACGGCGAGTTCTATCGTGTTGGCGGCCATGTACCGGTCAAGGTCGACGTGCGCATCATTGCGGCGACGCACCAGAATCTGGAAACCCTGGTACACGCCGGCAAATTCCGTGAGGACTTGTTCCATCGCCTCAACGTGATCCGCATCCACATCCCGCGCCTGTCGGATCGTCGCGAAGACATTCCGACCCTGGCCAAGCACTTCCTCAGCCGCGCCGCGCAGGAACTGGCGGTCGAGCCGAAACTGCTGAAAAGCGAAACCGAGGAATACCTGAAAAATCTGCCGTGGCCGGGCAACGTGCGTCAACTGGAGAATACGTGCCGCTGGATCACCGTGATGGCGTCCGGGCGCGAGGTGCATATCAGCGACTTGCCGCCGGAACTGTTGAGCCTGCCACAGGACTCCGCACCAGTAACCAACTGGGAACAGGCGCTACGTCAGTGGGCGGATCAGGCATTGGCGCGCGGCCAGTCGAGCCTGCTCGACAGTGCGGTGCCGGCGTTTGAGCGGATCATGATCGAGACGGCGTTGAAGCATACCGCCGGACGTCGGCGTGATGCCGCGGTGTTGCTGGGTTGGGGGCGCAATACCCTGACGCGCAAGATCAAGGAATTGGGTATGAAGGTTGATGGTGGGGATGATGATGAGGGAGATGAGGGTTAACGCTTAAGGATTGTCGTGTACTCAGGATCGATCCCCCTCACTCCAGCCCTCCCGAAACGTCGGACCGCCCCCAAGGGGGAGAGGGGAAAGGGAGCCGATCTCGGGTGGTTTCGAAACCTGAGTTCGGCTCGGTATCTCAGGTCGGCGTAACTTGACCGGGCGACCCGGTCAGTCCCCTCTCCCTCTGGGAGAGGTTCAGGGTGAGGGCCACCGTGCACCGCATCAATGCACAATGACCCGTGATCGCGCACAGCCGTATCGCCACAACCACTCCTGAAAACACTGAAGAACCCTTTATTCAAAAACACGAAAGCCCCGAATTCCGGGGCTTTCGCGTTTCTGATCAGCTTTTTTGTTTCAACATTTTAAAACCTGGCACGCCCCCTGCAATACCTCTCACAGGTGATTCGATTCACCACCCGTTTCGGGGACCTTGGTACAGGCAGGCCGGGGATTCCCCTCTTTACACCGGGCGCACACCGCAACGCGATGCGTCCACCCTTTTGGGATCCTTGGTACAGGCAGGCCGGGGGTTCCCTCTTTACACCGGACCGACGCGCATAGCGAAGTCCGCCCGTTTTGGGAACCCTGATACAGGCAGGTCAGGGATTCCCGCTTTTACACCGCAGTCCCGGGGTCAGTCGAGCCTCGGACGCTTGGGTAGATGATGCAAGGGCTGATTCTGTCGCCCGGGATCAAGTGCCTTTATTTCCTCCTCCAGCCTTTCCAGCATCTTTCCTGGACTCGTTTCCTTCCTGGCTACGTCCCTGAAGCGAGACCGTTCAACAGCGCCTGCCTTTTCGAAACTTTCGAGAAACGCCCAGACCCGGCGCTCTAATAGCTGACGTTCTACGAAGAATTCAGGCGTACGGCTCAGATTTCGAATCCGCGAGAACAAACTGCTTTCAGAAAAGCTGTTCAACCTGTCCCAAAGCGCCAGTTTCTCTGGAGCTTGCGCGTGTGGCACATGTCGTAGCCAGAGATCCGCCGACGTATCAACGCTCTCTACTCCCAACCAGATATCGGTGCCCGTTTGTCGACGCGCAAATATCAATCGCCGCAGGGACGCGGGGTCTGTAATAGGATTTCCGGTCAAGTTGAAGCCTGCTCGAAGTTCCACTGATTCGGGAATCGATCTGATTCGATTGTTCGCGAGATTCAATACTGTCGCGGGAATTTCAGACGTGATGCCGTCGGGAAACTTGTCGATTTCCGTGCTGGAAAGATCAAGTTCCCGCAACTTGCTCATTCCTTCGAGCGAAGGCGCATCAAACAGCGAATTTTCGCCGAGTTTCAATACTTCCAACCCTTTGGGGCCATTCTCGGCGCCCAGCCCGTCAGGGAGCTGACTGATACCGGTCTGCGTCAGATTCAAAACCCGCAACTCGGACATCCCGGTAACGTCAGGCGCACGCCCTAAAAAAGGATTTCGTTGAAGATCCAATACCTGTAACCGCGACCATCCGGCCAACTCGTTTAGTCCGGCAGGCAAGCCGACAAGACTGGTATTACCCAGTTTCAACACCCGCAACTCAGTCATATCGCGTATCGAAAAACCATACCCGAGGGGATGGCCTTCTAGGTTCAGCTCGCGCAAACGTGACAGCTGTTTCAATTGTTCAATATCGGCTCGCGAAAGGTGGAGCAGAGGGTTACTCAAGTCCGCCACGCGCAACTCCGTGAGCCGTCCGACTCCGTCGGGCAGTCCATACATCATTTGGCCTGACGTCCTCAGTGTTTCAAGGCTGGGAAAACCGGCGAAGAAATCCTGCGGTGTTTGTGACGAAGAACCTCTCAGAGTAAGAGAAACAACGGAATTGATGGGTGTAGAAAAAAGTGGGGCCCTTTGCATCGGCCATTCGCTTAGATCGATATCCATCCTGAAACCCGCCATTCGCCCGCCGCGATAGATTCGCCCCCAAGGGTCGAGCTTGCTGCCTTGCCACTTGTACAGTTGAATCAGCTTGGCACTCAGTGACAGTCGACTCGCGTAATCGGCGCCGGGAGAGTCCTTGAGGGCATTCGTCCAGGTGCTGAGCTCACGCTCCAACTGCGGCAAACCCAGTTGAATGCGTTTGAGTTCAGTCTCTAACGTCTCCTTGTCACCAAACCGGGATACAACGTCATCCGCTTGTCGATCGGACAGTTCCGGAAGGTTTTTTTTCACCTGCGCTCGAAGGGTCAAGTCAACGCCCTCCCGTGGATGCCAGAAACCGCTGTCAATGTCGCGCACCAACTCGGGGCCGGAAGGATGCCGCTCATTGGGCAACCGTGCTCGATACGTTGCATCGACCGGATCCATTGCGACCAGAACAGTGCCGCCCTCTGACAGATCGACGTAATAACGCTTGTTAAACGCCCTGAGGCCACGGCTGTCGGCATCTGGAAGCGTTATTCCTGGGCCGATCAAGTAATTCTCCAGTAGCGGCGCGGCTACCGGATATGGGAGGTCAACGGCAGTCATTTGAACCAGCACGGCCGGCTCCGGGCGGACGACATCAGCGTGTGTATCGCGGGATGGCCCGGTTCGCAGCTGCAGGTCATCGAGCGCAAGACCTGAGTCGACGCTTCTGCGGATCGATGGATCGGGGAGCGAAGTATCCACATCACCGGGGCGGCTCGGGCTACCGGGAACATTCACGTGGGTACTGCCACTGCGAGGTGGTTTTACTGGCATGTTTTTCATCCTTGAAGAACTCGCCCTTGGCATTCACGCAAGGGACGATGGTTTCGGCATCCTGCCGGTTAGTGGTCCTGGCCAGCTTCTTTTCAAAACTGCTGACCGCTGATCCCGTTCAAGCGTTCTGTCGAGCTCCCGCATAAACGCAGTTCTCGGATTGCCGCTTTCATACAGGCCGTCACTTCAGCGTCATCCAAGTTTTGGGTGTTTTGGCAACTGATGGAGCGGCTGATGCTGCCACGTCGGGTCAAACTTCTTTATTTCCTCTTCCAGCCTGTCCAGCATCTTTCCTGGGCTGGGCTCGGTGACCGCCATGTCCCGCAAAACTTCCTGCTCGCCGAGACTGGTCTTTTTGAAATGCGCGAGAAACGACCAGACGCGACGCTGTAAAAGCGGACGTTCGACCACAAACTCCGGTGTGCGCACCAGCTCAGCGAAGCGTCTCATCATTGTCGAATTCTCTTGATCGGCAAGTGAGTTCCACAGGGCAATTTTTGTAAAGTGTTGCGCCGCAGGAACATTGTGCAACCAGTGATTGATCCCCACACCTGGATGTCCTCTATCAAGCCAAACATCGCGGTCTGTCTGTCGACGCGCAGCAATCAGTCGTCGCAGGGAGGTCGGGTCGGATATCCGCGCGCCATCCAGCTCAATCCCCGTCCTCAGTTCAACGGTCTCGGGGATCGACAGGATCGAGGTCAAGGAAAGATCCAGCCGTGTTTTCGGCACCTCGAAGGTGACGCCTTCCGGGAAATGCTGGATGAACGTCCGGCTGAGATCCACCTCCACCAATGCGGGCATTCCTCTGAGCGTCGGCGCCACGACAAGCGGGTTGTGCGACAGGTTCAGTACCTCAAGCCGCGTCGGACCGTTGGGAAGACCAAGCCCGACGGGCGGCTGACTTATACTGGTATGCGACAAATTCAATTCGCGCAATTCGGACATCAAGGTGACGTTGGGTGCATCCCGCAACTTCGGATTGTGATACAGATCCAGCACCCGTAAACGCGACGCGACGGGCAAGAAGGTCAGTCCGGAGGGAAAAAGTTCCAGATCACAGGAGCGCAGGCGCAGTACCCGCAACTCGTTCATCCCCATCACTGAGAGCCTGGGCCAGATACTGCAATTGGAAAGGCTCAATTCCTGCAAACGGCTCAAACCGGTGAAATGTTGCTGACTGATCGACGGCAGCCAGAGGGAGGTTTCGCGTATTTCCAGAACTCGCAATGCTGCGAGTACGTTGATCTCGGCAAGCAGCCCATTGTTCTTACCGCTGAGTCCGTGTACTTCGAGGGTTTCAATGTGCGAAAACCTCGAAAACAGATTTCCCAGGTTGTTCGATGTGGTCCCCTCTAGCCGAAGAGCAACCACAGAGCCAAGTCGCGTGACGAAAACGGGAAGCGTCAGGTTTCCGCGGTGCCCCAAGTGCAAATCCAGCCTGAAACCGACCAGCCGTCCGTCTCGGTAGACCTTTTCCGAAGCTTCCCCCTGCCATTTATACAGCCGACGCATGCGAGCACCGATATCCAGTCGTCGAGTGCGCTCGGCGCTGTCGTTACCCTTATAAGCACTCTCCCACGCAGTTATCTCACGGTCCAATAGCGGGAACTCGAGCTGCATTCGCTTGAGCTCCACCTCTGCCGCCGTCGATTCACCGAAACGCGCAATGAAGTCATCGGCATGTTGATCGGTTGCATCGGCAAAGTAGCGTTTGACCTGTGCCCGCGTGGTTGCAACCGCCGGTGGCAGGATTGCCGAGGGGCCGGGGCTGTCGAGCCAGGGTCGATGAAAGTTGAGCGGGTTGGCGGGGGCGGGGTCATTGCGTTGCATGCCTCCCCTCAATCCAGTGAGGATGGATACCCAAGTACCCTGCTCGTTTCGAACGATGGCTCGGGTTTCACCGCTGCGACTGGCGCGGTAAATATTGGCGCTGTCCGTGGCAACAGGATCCTTGGGATTGACCAGACGCCACACCCTGTATTCGGGACGGGATGCATCAAGATCCTGCATCACCTGATACACCTGTTCGTCGATGGCTACGTAGAGTTTGCCATCGTGATGTATCAGGCCGTCGCTGCCGGGGGCTACGCCGTGCAGATCAAGCCCGGTACGAAAGACCTGCAAGCTTGCGTCGGCCAGAGGAGTGGTGTGTGCGTTAAAGTCGTTGTGCGGATGCCAGATGCCGCTCTCGATGTCACGCAACAGCAATGGTCCGGACGGCAGCAACTCGCTTGCCAGTCGAGCGCGATGAAATCCCGTGTCCGGGTCTACCCCGACCAACACGATGCCGCCGTCAGGCACATTCACATACTGGCGATTTTTGTACACCCTGAAGCCGTCGCTGTCGGCGTCCGGCAGCACGGCCACTGACTTTATCCCGTAATTCTCCAGCGACTTGTACATGACCGGAGGGGTTTCAGCAAGGAGCGGCGCCGGACGAATCTCGACCATCGGCACCGGCATGCTGGTATCGCGGCCGGCATCATCGCCAGGTGAGCTGTTCCGCAGCTTCGGATCATCGACGCGAGCCCAAGGCGTCGTGCCATCGCGGCCGAGCGTGTCCGCCTGTGAAAAATCCTTGTCCGCACTTCGATTCGGCTGCGTGTGAACATCCGTATCCACGCGAGTGCTGCCACCGCGAGGTGGTTTTAATGGCATATTTTCATCCTTGAAAAGACGTCCCTGGCATCCAGGCAAGAGACGAAGGGGGTCGGCATCCTGCCGTTTGAAAGTGCGAACGATAGCGTGCGCTGGTGTTGAATGGAGATCGGAAAAGTAGACAGTCTCAGTGGGAAACGACACCCAAGAGCGTCGGAGCGAACATCTGTAAAAATGACGCTACTAGCGTTCTTGCAAGCGGACTTCCAGGCGCCAGCGATCATCGACTTCGCTGCCGACCCACTCGCCCAGCAGCGGCCGCGCCGCCAGCACCGTCAACAGCAAGCCGCCGTCACTCTTGCGCGTGCGCCAGTTCACGTCCTTGCCACTGAGTTTGAACTGGCCGTTCTGCGCCGGGCCTTCGGCCTGAAACAGCAGCGCCACGGTGCCATCGATGATTTCGCCGTGCAGCTTCGGCTCGTTGTTGAACCACACCACCAAGCCGCCATCGCGCACTTCAACTTGCTGCAGCACGCTTGGGTCCGGCGTGGTCAGGCGACCGATCATCAAACCGATCATCACGCCGACAATCGCCAGCGAACCGATCACCCGCGGGAATAGTTTCGAACGGTTGTCCACAGGCGGCGTAGAATGCCGCTCATCTTTACCTTCGGAGCCGTGCATGTTTCACGTCATCCTTTTTCAACCAGAAATTCCGCCGAATACCGGCAACGTTATCAGGCTGTGCGCCAACAGCGGCTGCCACCTGCATTTGATCGAACCGTTGGGCTTCGAGATGGACGACAAGCGCTTGCGCCGTGCCGGTCTCGACTACCACGAATATGCCACGCTGCAACGTCATGCGGATCTGGCCAGTTGCCTGGAGAGCCTGGGCAATCCACGGCTGTTCGCGTTCACCACCAAGGGCTCGCGGCCGTTTCATGATGCCGCGTTCGTCCCGGGTGATGCGTTTTTGTTTGGCCCGGAAAGCCGTGGCCTGCCGCCGGAAGTGCTCGACGCGCTGCCGCCGGAACAGCGCCTGCGCCTGCCGATGCGCGAAGGCTGCCGCAGCCTGAACCTGTCCAACACCGTGGCGGTCGCTGTGTACGAAGCCTGGCGCCAGAACGACTTCAAGTAACACCGCAAAACAAATGTGGGAGCGAGCCTGCTCGCGATTACGGAGTGTCAGTCAACTTTGATGTGTCTGACAGACCGCTATCGCGAGCAGGCTCGCTCCCACATGGGGTGTTGCTAAACCGTCTTATTGAACGGTTGGCGTCTCGCCGCTTTCCTGCATGCGCTGCAGCTCTTGCGCGTACAGGGCGTCGAAGTTCACCGGGGCCAGCATCAGGGCCGGGAACGAACCACGGGTCACCAGGCTGTCCAGGGTTTCGCGCGCGTACGGAAACAGAATGTTCGGGCAGAACGCACCCAGGGTGTGGCTCATCGAAGCCGCGTCCAGGTTCTTGATCAGGAAGATACCGGCCTGTTGCACTTCAGCAATGAAGGCCACTTCTTCACCGTTTTTCACGGTAACCGACAGGGTCAGCACAACTTCGTAGAAATCGCCTTCCAGCGCTTTCTGACGAGTGTTCAGATCCAGCGCGACAGCCGGATCCCACTGCTGGCGGAAGATCGCCGGGCTTTTCGGGGCTTCAAAGGACAGGTCGCGTACGTAGATGCGCTGCAAGGAGAATTGCGGTGCGGTTTCTTCTTCGCTGGCTGCAGTGTTCTGTTGGTCAGTCATCTCAGATCCTTATCGATCTTGGGTCTTTTAGGGAGTGCTGTACGTGGGTGCAGCCGTTCAGGCCTTGAGCAGCGCGTCGAGCTTGCCGGCGCGCTCCAGGGCATACAAATCATCACAACCGCCGATGTGCTGGCTGCCGATCCAGATCTGCGGCACGGACGTGCGTCCGGCTTTCTGGGTCATTTCGGCGCGCACCTGCGGCTTGCCATCGACCTTGATCTCTTTGAAGGCCACGCCTTTGTTCTCGAGCAGGTACTTGGCTCGCGAGCAATAAGGGCAGTAATCGCTGGAGTAGACGATGACTTCGCTCATATCACTTCACCAGCGGCAGGTTGTCGCCTTTCCAGCTGGAAATCCCGCCGGACAGCTTGGCGGCGGTGAAGCCGGATTTCATCAGTTCGCGGGCGTGGGTGCCGGCGGTCTGGCCCAGGGCGTCGACCAGAATGATGGTCTTGGCCTTGTGCTTTTCCAGCTCGGCAACGCGCGCAGCCAGTTTGTCCTGGGGAATGTTCACCGCGCCAACGATGTGGCCGGCAGCGAAATCCTTGGCCGGACGGATGTCCACCACCACGCCTGCATCTTTGTTGACCAGTGCTGTCAGCTCGCCGGTGCTCAGGCTTTTACCGCCGCCCTGCATCGTGTGCGCCAGCAGCAGAGCCAGCAGTACGACGAAGATACCGACAAGAATGTAGTGGTTAGTGGCAAATTCAATCAGGTGAGCAACCATCGAAGGAGGTTCCAGGGCGTTAAAATGTCGGCCAGTATACACAGCCACTATGGTCGGCCAAACCCCGTCCGGCGGTGACGCGGTCGGAACTTAGCTTTAAACTCCAACTCCCTTTTCCATCGCCCTCTTCTTTATTAGCCACGAGTGGATTCCATGACGACTACGCCTAAACCTTTGGTCCTGATGATTCTCGACGGCTTCGGTCACAGCGACAGCCCCGAATCCAACGCCGTTTTCGCGGCGAAGAAGCCTGTTCTCGATCGCCTGTGGGCCAGCGTGCCGAATGGCTTGATCTCGGGCAGCGGCATGGACGTCGGCCTGCCGGACGGCCAGATGGGCAACTCTGAAGTCGGCCACATGAACCTCGGCGCCGGCCGCGTGGTGTATCAGGACTTCACGCGCGTGACCAAGTCGATCCGCGACGGCGAATTCTTCGAAAACCCGACCATCTGCGCCGCGGTGGATAAAGCCGTGGCCGCCGGCAAGGCCGTGCATTTCATGGGTCTGCTCTCCGATGGCGGCGTGCACAGCCACCAGGATCACCTGATCGCCATGGCCGAACTGGCCTTCAAGCGCGGCGCCGAAAAAATCTACCTGCACGCCTTCCTCGATGGCCGCGACACACCGCCGAAAAGCGCCGCCTCGTCGATCGAACTGCTCGATGCGACCTTCCAGGCACTCGGCAAGGGCCGCATCGCCAGCATTATTGGTCGCTACTTCGCCATGGACCGTGATAACCGTTGGGATCGTGTCGCTCAGGCGTACAACCTGATCGTCGACGGCAACAGCGAGTTCAACGCGGCCACTGCGCAGGAAGGTCTTGAGGCCGCTTATGCGCGCGGCGAGAGCGACGAATTCGTCAAAGCCACGTCCATCGGCGAACCGGTGAAGGTTGAAGACGGCGACGCCGTGGTGTTCATGAACTTCCGCGCCGACCGTGCCCGCGAGCTGACTCGCGTGTTCGTCGAAGACGACTTCAAGGATTTCGAACGCGCACGCCAGCCGAAACTGGCCGGTTTTGTCATGCTGACCCAATACGCGGCAAGCATTCCGGCACCGTCGGCATTCGCCCCGGGCAGCCTGGAAAACGTGCTGGGCGACTATCTGGCGAAAAACGGCAAAACCCAGCTGCGCATCGCAGAAACCGAGAAATACGCGCACGTGACCTTCTTCTTCTCCGGCGGTCGTGAAGAACCGTTCCCGGGTGAAGAGCGCATCCTGATCCCGTCGCCGAAAGTCGCTACTTACGACTTGCAGCCGGAAATGAGCGCACCTGAGGTGACCGACCGCATCGTCGACGCCATCGAAAACCAGCGTTACGACGTGATCGTGGTCAACTACGCCAACGGCGACATGGTTGGCCACAGCGGCGTGTTCGACGCGGCAGTGAAGGCTGTTGAATGCCTCGACGCCTGCGTCGGTCGCATTGTCGACGCCCTGGAGAAGGTCGGCGGCGAAGCGCTGATTACCGCAGACCATGGCAACGTCGAGCAAATGGCCGATGAATCCACGGGCCAGGCGCACACCGCGCACACCACCGAGCCGGTGCCGTTCATTTATGTCGGCAAGCGTGACCTGAAAGTCCGTGAAGGCGGCGTGCTGGCGGACGTGGCGCCGACCATGCTGAAACTGCTGGGTCTGGAAAAACCGGCGGAAATGACCGGCACCTCGATTCTGGTCTGACCCGGTCCAGAAAACACCGCAAAACCCTGTAGGAGTGAGCCTGCTCGCGATAGCCATCTGACAGTCGACTACTCTGTTGAATGTAAGTACGCCATCGCGAGCAGGCTCACTCCTACATTGGTTTGTGGTGTTTTTCAGGCCAGTTATCACACAGCCCCAATTGGGCGTTTTTTTTGCAGCCTCGGGCGGGCATACTAGGCCGTCCATTACCCTGGTGCCGCCCGCCTCTATGCTCCGCGTCCTGATCGCCCTCGCTCTGACCTGCCTGCTCCAACCGGCCTTCGCTGACGAGCGCGCGCAAACCCAACAGCAGTTGGACGCCACGCGTCAGGACATTGCCGAGCTGAAAAAGCTGCTGAGCAAAGTCCAGGAAGAAAAATCCGGCGTACAGAAAGAACTCAAGGGCACTGAAACCGAGCTGGGCAAGCTGCAGAAGCAGGTCGACGCGCTGCAGAAAGAACTGCAGAAAAGCGAATCCGAGCTACAGCGACTCGATGCAGAGAAAAAAAAACTCCAGAGCGCGCGCACTGAACAGCAGCGACTGATCGCCATTCAAGCCCGTGCGGCCTATCAGAACGGCCGGCAGGAATACCTCAAGCTGCTGCTCAACCAGCAGAATCCCGAGAAATTCGCCCGCACCCTCACCTATTACGATTACCTGAGCCAGGCCCGCCTGGAGCAGTTGAAGAACTTCAACGAAACCCTGCGCCAGCTGGCCAATGTCGAAAAAGACATTGCCGCCCAGCAAGCACAATTGCTGGTGCAGAAAAGCAGCCTCGACACCCAGCGCGACGAACTGGAAAATGTTCGCAAGGAACGCCAGCAAGTTCTCGCCAAGCTCAACGATGACGTGAAAGCCCGCGATCAGAAACTCGCCGCCCGCGAGCAGGATCAGGCAGACCTGTCTAAAGTCCTTAAAACCATTGAAGAAACCCTGGCCCGTCAGGCCCGTGAGGCAGAAGAAGCGCGGCAGAAAGCGCTGATCGCCCAGCAGGAAGCGGAAAAAAAGCGCTTGCGTGAGGCGCAGGCTGAAAACAGCGACGCCCCACGAAAACCCGCCAGATCCACTCCCGGCGCGCTGGTGTCCAGCAGCGGCGAGACCTTCGGTGGCCCTTTTGCTGCAACCCGGGGAAAACTTCCGTGGCCGGTTGATGGTCGACTATTGGCACGCTTCGGCGAAAGCCGTGGCGACGACGCCCGCACCAAGTGGGACGGCGTGATGATCAGCGCCTCTGCCGGCAGCCAGGTGCATGCCGTACACGGGGGGCGCGTAGTGTTCGCCGATTGGCTTCGCGGCGCCGGGCTGCTGGTGATCCTCGACCACGGCAACGGTTTTCTGAGTCTTTACGGTCACAACCAGACGCTGCTCAAGTCGGCCGGTGATGTGGTTAAAGCCGGTGAGTCCATCTCCACTGTCGGAAACAGTGGCGGCCAGGACACATCAGCGCTGTATTTCGCAATTCGTCAGCAGGGTCACCCGAGTGATCCGGCGCAATGGTGTCGTGCGCAAGGATAAGCGCACCGCCTAATTAAGGAGTTCGTTCGACATGCTGCATTTGTCCCGCCTTACCTCGCTGGCCCTGACGATCGCTCTGGTGATCGGCGCGCCTCTGGCGTTCGCCGCGCAACCGGCCCCGGCCGTCGCTCCGGCAGGCACAGCCGCAACCTCCAAGGCACCGCTGCCGCTGGAAGAGTTGCGCACCTTTGCCGAGGTCATGGACCGGATCAAAGCCGCTTACGTCGAGCCGGTGGACGACAAGACCCTGCTGGAAAACGCGATCAAGGGCATGCTCAGCAACCTTGACCCGCACTCGGCCTACCTGGGCCCTGAAGATTTCACCGAGCTGCAGGAAAGCACCAGCGGGGAGTTCGGCGGTCTGGGCATCGAAGTCGGCGCCGAAGACGGTTTCATCAAAGTCGTTTCGCCAATCGACGACACCCCGGCGTCGAAGGCCGGTATCCAGGCCGGCGACTTCATCGTCAAGATCAACGGCCAGCCGACGCGCGGCCAGACCATGACCGAAGCTGTCGACAAGATGCGCGGCAAGATCGGCCAGAAAATCACCCTGACGCTGGTACGCGATGGCGGCACGCCGTTCGACGTGACGCTGGCACGCGCGGTGATTCAGGTGAAGAGCGTCAAGGCACAGCTGCTTGAATCGGGCTACGGCTACATCCGCATCACCCAGTTCCAGGTCAAGACCGGCGATGAGGTCTCCAAGGCCCTGGCGAAGATGCGCAAGGACAACGGCAAGAAACTCAACGGCATCATCCTCGACCTGCGCAACAACCCGGGCGGCGTGTTGCAGGCAGCGGTGGAAGTGGTTGACCACTTCATCACCAAAGGCCTGATCGTCTACACCAAAGGCCGGATCGCCAACTCCGAACTGCGCTTCTCGGCCACCGGCAAAGACGAAAGCGAAGCGGTGCCGATGGTGGTGCTGATCAACGGTGGCAGCGCCTCGGCCTCGGAAATCGTCGCCGGCGCCCTGCAGGATCAGAAACGCGCGGTAGTCATGGGCACCACCAGTTTCGGCAAAGGCTCGGTACAAACCGTGCTGCCGCTGAACAACGACCGTGCACTGAAGATCACCACCGCACTGTACTTCACGCCGAATGGCCGCTCGATCCAGGCTCAGGGCATTGTCCCGGACATCGAAGTACGCAAGGCCAAGATCACCAGCGAGGCCGATGGCGAATACTTCAAGGAAGCCGACCTGCAAGGACACTTGGGCAACGGCAACGGCGGCGCGGACAAACCGACCGGGTCTGGCAGCAAGGCCAAGGCCATGCCACAGGATGACGATTACCAATTGGCCCAAGCCTTGAGCCTGCTCAAAGGGCTGAGCATCACGTCCGGCCGTTGAGGATGTCTTTGCGTTTCGTCTTCGTTCTGTTGTGCTGTCTGGCGGGTGCTGTTCATGCAGAGCCCGCCAGCACCAAACCACACAAAGCCTACCTGACACTGATCATCGACGACCTGGGGCAGAACCTGCCCCGGGATCGCCGCGTGCTGGCCCTGCCCGGCCCGGTGACCACGGCGATCATGCCTGATACCCCGCACGCCACTGAATTTGCCCGCGAAGCCCATCGCGCCGGCAAGATCGTCATCCTGCACATGCCGATGGACCCCGCCACCGGGCCTTATGCCTGGCATCCGGAACTGCCGATCGAAGAGCTGGAAAAACGCCTTAACGCGGCGTTCAAAATGGTCCCCTACACCGCTGGCATCAACAATCACATGGGCAGCCGCATGACTGCGCAACCCCTAGCGATGGCGTGGCTGATGGGCGAATTGCAGCGCCGGCACAAGTTCTTCGTCGACAGCCGCACCAGCGCACAGACTGTCGCCGCGCAGCAGGCGCAGAAGATCGATCTGGCGAGTGTGTCGCGGGATGTATTTCTGGATGACGAACGCACTGAAGCAGCGATCTCCGCACAGTTGCAGACGGCGATCAACCTGGCGCACAAACAGGGTTCGGCGGTGATGATCGGGCACCCGTATCCACAGACATTGGCAGTGCTGGAGCGCGAACTGCCGAAGCTGAAAGCTCAGGGAATCGAGTGGATCGACATCAGGCAGATGATCAGCCTGCGCAGCAATCGTGCCATGCTCGGGCATGGTAAAGACGGCATCTATCGGTAATACCCGGTCACATTGACTCATACATAGTTACCGCAAGAAACCCTCGCCCTTTCCGGATAGTAAGACCTGCAACAGGTCGCGACTCACCCCGAGTCGTTTTTTACTATCAGGAATGACTATGACCACAACTGACACTACTCCATTGCCTGCCAGGCAAATGGAACCGATCAGGCTCGACAACCTGCTGATCAATTTCACGAGCGAATTTCTGCGCATGTGGGATACCGATGGTTCGCGAGCCAAGCCTGCTGCGTTCTGGCGCCCCACCCCCGCCCCCGATTTGCTTCCCGGTTACTTCCCGCTGGGCGACGTGGTTGCACCAGGTCTGGGCAACATCAATGGCAACAAAGTGGTGGCCGTGGTGTGCGAATCGCCGACGCCCAGTGTCGACGCTGGCAAAGGTAAAGCCTTGCGCAGCCCCGATGATTTTGAGTTGATCTGGCGGGATTCCGGTTCGGGATCGAAAAAGGACGGCGCTGTCTGGCGCCCGATTCCGCCCGCAGGGTACGTGGCACTGGGATCGGTATGCTCCAACGGTCACGAAAAACCTTCGCTCAATTCGATTCGCTGTGTTCGCGCCGATCTGGTGATTGCCTCGAGCGCCAGCGACCCACTGTGGAACGACAAGGGCAGCGGCGCACGACAAAGCATCAGCGCCTGGGGCGCGCTGCCACCAGCAGCAGCATCCGGTGAGATCTACCTGGCTCCCGGCACTTTCGTGGGATTCAATGGTTATTCGAAACCGGCGGATCTTCAGGTCCACTCGCTGCGTCTGCAGATTCCGCTCATCATCAATCCACGGCCTGTGGCACCTTTGCTTTGCGGGATAACACCGACTGCACTGGACCTGCCGCAGCAGCCTACCTTCATGGCCAGCCTACCGTGGTTCACGGTGAAGGACCCGCTGCTGGCCCCCCTTGAACAACTGCACACGTCGCCGTTCTATACACTGCAGCGCACCGATAAATACGTGCTCGTCGGTCATGCTCACAACAGCGAAAGCACCAGCCAGACATTTCGCTGGACGGCGTACCGCGAGCAGCGAACCGACGGCCTGCGCGCATTTACCAACAGCACTTCAGTCGAGTTTGGAGCCCAATGGCAAACCAATGTGCGCACTCCTTTCCTGTTTTCGGCAAGGCTGGGGCATGAGTTCACACAATGCGAAATGCACTCGAACGAATGGCTCAACACGGCGGCCATTGAAGTCGTCGCGGTGGTCGACGGCGGAAAGTCAGTGGCGGCCTATCTGATTCAAAGCGACTACGGACTGCTGCGTGCCGACGGCACAGCCGTGGCAAACCTTTTCAGCTATACCGCCGGCAGCAGCCTGCACATCAGCCAATACACATCCGAGGTACCCGAAAACATTGTCCCTGCCACGCAGCCGGTCGCAACAGAAACGCCCGTAGATATTGCCGAAATGGAGCAAACACCCACCCCTGCGTCGACTGAGCAGGACGTCGTGAGCGCTACAGATAGCGCCCCATGATCTCGTCCACCACGCCTTCTTTGCGTAGCTGATCCAGCGCGGCCTGAAGCCTGGCAACGACGTCGTCGGAGACGTCCTTGTTCAGCGCCAGATACAGTTCCGCGCTGTTGAAGCGCAACACCGTTTTGAGGCCGGTGACACCGTCCTGCCGTGCCAGATAGCGCCCGGCAGGATCACCGGTGGCCCACAGGTCGATCTGGCCATTGACCAGTTTCTTCGCGTTGTCCTGATCACGCAGCACCACGATTGGCTTCAGGCCTTGTTTGGCCAATGTCTCGGCAATTGCATCGCCCTTGTAGGCGCCAACTTTGTACTTGCGCGCGTCATTGAGGGTTTCGAGGGTGATCTTGCTGTCAGCCTTGGCCAGCATGATCCAGTCGTCCGGACCGATCGGGCCGACCCATTTGAAGAGTTTTTCGCGATCCGGCAGGCGCGCCATCACGAAGGCGCCGTACCCAGGATTTTCCAGAGCGAGTTTGTAGACGCGCTCCCATGGGAAACGCAACGTCAGGCTGTAGGTGATACCAGCACGCTTGAACATCTCGCGGACGATGTCGGCGGCGATGCCGTTGATGTTTTCGCCTTTGGCGAAGTTCTTGCCATCTTTCGCCATGTTGTAGGGCGGGAAGTTTTCGGTGAGGAGCACCAGATCGGTGTCGGGACTGTTTTCGGCGCGGACAGTGTTGATGAGCAACATTGATGTGCTGGCGAGAACAAGAAGCAGGCGTTTGATCATGTCGGGCTACCGAAATCCATGGCGTGCCCAAGAGTGCCTTGGGTGCGCCATGCTGTCCACTGGCCTGTATGGTTTTCCATCCTGACCCGATTAAAAAGCACCAGCACGTGCTGAAGAAACAAAAAAAGAGCATGCGAAAGAACAGTTTTCAGCCGTATCAGAGATGCCTGCGGCATTCACCGACCTCACACTTTTAACTTGCAGATAACAGCACTCACAACAAGTCACATTAGCCAGCACATACCAAACAGCACAACGAATTAAACTCACCTGCGAAACACAGCTGCTCCATTAATTCCTGAAATACGGTCAAGGATTGATCATGACTAATAAAGTCCGAATATTTTTTGCGTGTTCAACAATAGCACTGGCACTTCCCTTAATCTCCTGCGCAGGCACTACAGCCGAAGCGCCGGAAGCAATTCTGCTAAGTAACGCGGGTGGCGACTTCAATCACTGGAACGGTGTTGGCAAGATCTTCAAAGACGATAGGCCTTATTGCAGCGCATTCCTGCTCGATACTCGTGGAACAGGTAAAGAAGCAAACGGGCCTGCTTACGTAATGACCAATGCGCACTGCACTTCCATCAGAGTCGGCACAATTGCTGACATTGCTTATCAAGGTCAGATGCAGTTCAATTTTTTCCATGACACGCTCGCAGGCGCCAAGCGTTATGACATCAACAAGGTCAACTGGGCCAGTTTCGCCAGTACGGATATCGCAATATTGCAGTTAGGCACCTCACTGGACAGCCTGCTGAAAGACGGAATAACCCCACTCAAGCTCGCGGCGGCAGCGCCCCGCAACGTCAGTCAGGTGAACCTGGTAAGCGCGCCCGCCAATGCAGCCGGCCTGAGGCTTTCGACCTGCACACAAGAGCCGACCCACACCACCCTGATCAAGTATTTGAACATTCACACCGACTACCAAAAGCAGAACTGCAAAGGAATTGAGCCTGGCTCATCGGGCGCCCCGGTGATCGATGCTGAAACGGGACAAGTGACCGGCATATTATCCGGCACTACTTACGGTATTCCTTCGGATGACTTGTGTTTCTGGCATGGTCTGTGTGGCGATAAAAAGACACCATCTCTATTGCCGCATCAGGCGAGCCAAAGTTTTCCTGTCGACTATCTGACTGGTTGTTTCGCCAATGGAACATTCCGTCTCGACACAGAAAACTGCGCACTCACTCCAAACTCAAACTTTCAGCTCAGATCAAACTCAAGAGCAATTACAGATATCGGACTGCACAAAGCGCCCACCAGCACCAGCCAACCAACACCCAAGTGGGATATCAACTTTTCCATGAGTACCGAGTTCTATCGCTTCAAGACTGTTCGTGATGCACAGGCTTGTTATTCACCTGACAACTACAGCGACCGAATCAATACAACCAGCGCAAAAGTGCAATCAGAGATTGGCCGAGAAGCCGGACTGCATTATTTATGCTTGATTGGCGTGAACTCAATCGATCAACAAGCCGATAGCCGACTGCTTGGAAACGCCCAAATCCTCGCAGCAAGAGTCGTAACGCCCGTTCCGATGCAACTACCCGCGCCGACGCTCACCATTGAGCCAGACGGAAATTATCTTTTTATAAAGTACCGTGAAGAGGCAGATCGCAATCTCTGGACCCAGATCTACACGGGCCCGGCAGAAGAAACCAATTGCTCCGAGATCAATCCTGAGCACTACAGCAAAGTCGACGACGGGTTTTACACCCCCGTTCAGGCGCTGCCATTGACGCTATGCAGTTACACGATGGATCGAAACCTGAGTGTTTCAGAGGTTCGGACTGATCACCTGCACCCTACGCAATCCCGGATAGCAGAATGAATCATGTGGCGGGTCTCGCTCGACGCGAAGTCCGCCACAGCACCGATGGCCATCTAACGCATCACGATCCCGCGATGCGCCATATAGGCCTTGGCTTCCTGCACGGTGTATTCGCCGAAGTGGAAAATACTCGCCGCCAGCACCGCACTGGCATGGCCCTCGAGAATGCCATCGGCCAGATGCTGCAGGTTGCCGACACCACCGGACGCGATCACCGGAATGCCCAGCGCATCACTGACTGCGCGGGTCACACCGAGGTCGAAACCGTTTTTCATGCCATCCTGATCCATGCTGGTCAGCAGGATTTCACCGGCACCGAGGCCTTCCATTTTCTTCGCCCACTCGACCGCGTCGAGGCCGGTTGGCTTGCGCCCGCCGTGGGTGAAGATCTCCCAGCGCGGGGTTTCACCCGGACCAGAAACCTTCTTCGCGTCGATGGCGACGACGATGCATTGCGAGCCAAAATGCTGCGCTGCTTCGCCAACGAACTCCGGGTTGAACACGGCCGCAGTGTTGATCGACACCTTGTCCGCGCCGGCATTCAGCAGATTGCGAATGTCCTGCACGGTACGCACGCCACCGCCGACGGTCAGCGGGATGAAAACCTGGCTGGCCATGCGCTCGACGGTGTGCAGCGTGGTGTCACGGCCATCGACGCTGGCGGTGATGTCGAGAAAGGTAATCTCGTCGGCACCCTGCTCGTCGTAGCGACGAGCGATTTCCACCGGGTCACCGGCGTCGCGGATGTTTTCGAACTTCACACCTTTGACGACCCGGCCGTTGTCCACGTCCAGGCAAGGGATGATGCGTTTGGCCAGCGCCATGGTCAGTCCTCAGCCTTGGTACGAATCGCAGAAAGCTTGCGCTTCGGCGACGTCGAGGGTGCCTTCGTAGATCGCCCGGCCGGTGATGGCGCCGATGATGCCCGGCGCCTTGGCGTCGAGCAGCGACTTGA
>Ga0268266_10001805_pt1 | contig 24257 bp, 1 predicted proteins | sample KBSS13metaG_FD_190356 | JGI IMG/M metagenome (GOLD analysis project Ga0268266, IMG submission 190356) | Switchgrass rhizosphere microbial communities from Kellogg Biological Station, Michigan, USA - KBS S1-3 metaG (SPAdes) (version 2) | ecosystem: Host-associated > Plants > Roots > Rhizosphere >... | reverse complement strand
CATACCGACGAAAACGGCACGGTGACCAGTGACCAGGTGACCCGGACCGATGGAACCTCGACCAGCGACACCTACTATGCGGACGGCAGCAGCTCGGCCACGATAACCAGAGCGGACGGCAGCTACAGCAAGGTCAGCAACGATGGCCAGGGCGACCTCGCCACGACGAAGTTCAGCGCCGCAGGTGTGAAACTCAGCACCACCTGGACCCATCAGGACGGCAGTACAAACACCATCACCTACAATCCTGACGGTAGCGTTGCTTCCACGAGTAATTCGGTCGCGGGTAGCAGCAACACCGGCGGCCACGCGATCGCAAGCAGCGACCCGAACGCCATCCAGTTGCCGGATGCTACGGCCGGCCAGCCGTGGACGGTGACGCTTGCATCCACATCCGCCGACGACGACCAGTTTTACTGGCAATTGGTCCAGGCGCCGGCCGGCGTGACTTTGTCGCAGTCTTCGAGCGTCACCAACGGCACCCACGGCGGTTATGTCAACCAGGCCACACTGAGCTGGATCCCGGGCGCAACCAACAGTGTCGACAACGACATAGTCGTGCGCGTTGAGGACGGGCGCGGCAGCGCCACGCTCGTGCACTACACGCTCTACCTGCAGGGCGGTAACAACCCGCCCGTGATCGCTTCGGTCGGCGCCGTCAGCGGTACCGAGGGGCAGGCAATCTCGATTCCGATTTCCGTAGCCGACGCCGATGGCGATCCGGTGGCGACCACCGTGCGCAACCTGCCGCCCGGCGCGAGCTTCGACGCCGTGAATAACCGGCTTGTCTGGACGCCGACCTATGGTCAGGCGGGCACCTACAACATCACCGTCGTCGCCACCGACGGTAAGGCCGTAACCACCCAGACTTTCGCCATCACCGTCGCGCGGGGCTACGCGAATCCGGCTCTGAATCCGATACCCGCGCAAACCCTCAACGAAGGCACCGCTTTCGGCCTGCAACTCGGCGGGAGCTTGCCGGGCGGCCTGACCAGGCCTGATGGAACCGTCATCACGCTCAGCTACAGTGCGGCCAACTTGCCTGCCGGCGCCACACTCGATCCCAAGACGGGTTGGTTCTCGTGGACGCCGGGCTACAGCCAGTCCGGTCCGATCACTGTATCGATCACGTTAACCGCGACAGCAACTGTGCCCGCTGGCGCAGGCGGCACGAGCAACCCTGTACGGACCACTGTAACCCGGGACCTGGTGATTAACGTCCTGGCGACGCCGGTCGCTCCGCAGTTTGCGCCCGCGCAGACCTATTACACGCAGGAGGGTCAGCCGCTCCAGTTGTCGGTGTTCGCCTTCGACCCGGCCAATCCCAACTATCAGCCTGGCGTCAGCGCCACGATTGGCGGTCCGGCTATTGACGCCCAAGGTACGCCTTCGGTGACCTACCAGGTTACGGGCTTACCGCCGGGCGCCACGTTCGACCCCGTTACCGCGATGATCAACTGGACACCCGGCGCCAACCAGGCCGGCAACTACAGTGTGACCGTCACCGCCACCAGCAACGGCGATGGCACTGGGGTCTCGTTGTCCAGCACTACGACCATCCCGATCGTCGTCGAACACGTGATTCATCCGCCGGTCATTGCGCAGATCGCGAACGCTTCGGTAGCCCAGGGTGCGACGCTCACTATCCCGGTCAGCGCAACCGACGCCAGCGGCAATCCCGTGACATTCACCGTCAGCGGCCTGCCCCCCTTTGCTACGTTCACACAAACCGGCACAGGCCCGAATGCTACCGGTACGCTTTCGTTCGCCCCCGGTACCTACATGCGTGGGGACTATACGATCACCGTGACAGCCAGCGACAACGGCGGCGGCGACTCGAGCAAGGTGCAAACGTCGTCGACCACCTTTGTCCTCTCCGCTACCAGCTTCACTGAGCCGCCGCAGCTCACCGCGCCGCGCCAGGTCGTCGCCGTCCCCGGGCAGACTCTGATCATTCCGCTGGTCGCCACCGACATGGATCAAGACCCGCTGACTTTCGCCGCGCAAGGCTTGCCGGCCGGGGCGCAAATCGTGGCGGGCGGGCAATACGGCCAGGCCAGCCTGATCTGGACTCCACCCCTTGGCGCCACGCTCGGCGCTTACAACGTCAGTCTCACCGTGACCGACAGCGGTCTGCCGCCGACGAACACCTCGCTGCCGGTCGACTTCGTACCGGTACCGAACGTCATTGCTGTCGATCTCAACATCGTTCTGAAAGCCAGCAATAGCGCGCCGCAGGTCCTGCAGGTGCAGGCCAATGGCCAGACGGTTGCCACTCAGGCAGGCGCTGCCACCATCAGCGCCGCGGAAACGCAGCCAGTCTCCGTCACCGTCCTGGCCAAGGACCCGGACGGCGACTACCTGAACTGGACCGTCGCAAGCTTGCCGCCCGGCATGACCCTCACGCAAACCCCCGGGAGCAATGGCCAGTCACAACTGACACTCAACTGGACCCCCGGGGTGATCGCCTCGCAAGGGTCCACCCCCGGTAACCCCGCAGGGGTCTACACGGTGACGATCAGCGCCGGCGACGGCCTGGCGCAGGTCACGCAAACCCTGACATTCAACGTGGCTCACGTGGACCAGGCGCCGATCATGCAGGCGCTGCCGACGCAAATCGTCGACGAAGGCAATACGGTTGGCTTCAACGTGCTCGCCAATTCGCCGGACGGCCGCGTCCCGCTGTTGAGTCTGGTGCAGGACGCCAATACACCATCCGGCGTCAGCTTCGATCCCAAGAGCGGCTATTTCGAATGGACGCCACCGGCGGATACGGTGGTTGCCTTCGGCGCAGCCAGCGAGATATTCAACTTCACGTTCGCCGCCACCAATGGCAGCAAGACGGTTTATCAGACCGTGACCGTGCAGGTTGTGCACGTCGATCGGGCGCCGCAACTTGCCGTGTCCAATCACTCTCTGCAGGTCGGACAGGCATTCAATCTCGCCATCATCCGGGGTGGTAATTCGTCCGCTGCAAACTCGTCGGACGCGATGGTCGTCAACGATGTCGATGGTGCCGCGCAAACACAGGCGCTCACGATCGCCTTCAATAACCTCCCAACTGGTGCGGTCTACAACGCCGCGGCCGGCACCTTGAGCTGGACTCCAGGACCGGGCCAGCTGGGTGATTACCAGATCACCGCAAACGTCACCGATACTTTCGGCACCACGACTACTCGAGTCTTCACGCTACGCGTGGCCGCCAACGCCACCGCCAACGCTCCGACGGTCTCCATCAACACCACGCCCTCGATGGCTGTTCAGCCCGGCGCGACTGTGTTGACCACGGTACGCGCTACTGCGTTTGGCAACATCGCCAGCGTCACTGTGGCTACCAGCGTTGCCGGCAGTGGCACCTGGACCAATGTGCAGTTGAATGCGGCAGGGCAGTTCACCGTCACATCGGCGGCACCGGGAGTCATACTCGTTCGCGTGACCGCGACCGACGTGGACGGAAACAGCACGACTCAAACTGGCAGCATCCTGGTCGCCGACCCGAAAGCCGACGCCGTGCCCACACTCGCCTGGGGCGGTGCGCTATCCGGCGATTGGGGCAGCGGCGGCAACAACCTGCCGCCCGAAATCATCATCCAGCCGGTTCTGCTGCAAGCCCAGATCGCCGACGCTCAATTGATGGGCTGGCAACTACAGATCGCTCCTGTCGGCACGTCCCTGTGGAGCACGATCGCCACCCAGCAGGACTACGCCGTCAAAGCGACCGGTCTGGCCAACCTGGCCACGCTCGACCCGTCGACCCTCGCGAACGGTGTCTATCAACTGCGCCTCGTCGCGCAAAATCTGATTGGCGGCTCGAGCGAGATCGACAGCCGTGTCGAAATCAACTCGACCAGCAAGAACCTGACGCAGGCCACGGCAACGGATGCAGTGTTCCAGTTGGGCAACCATGACTTCGCGTTGACCCGCAGCCTGCCCACGCTGTCCGTTGGCAACTCCGGTATCAGCAACGACTTCAGCAACTGGCAGCTCCCGATCCTGTCCACGCATCTGACCAGCGACCAGCCTGCCGCGAACAGCGACGGCAGCACCGCCGCCTGGACCAGCGGCGCGCAGGTCTGGCTGGAAATTCCGAGCACGTTGGGCAGCCCCAACGCGTCCACGCAGTACCTCAGCTTCACACTAGGCACGCAGACGCAGGCGCTCAGTGCGGCGCCCGGAGCTCCCACAGTTGCTCATCCAGTGTTCACCTCCAGCAACGGCTGGACGCTGAGTGCAATCGATACCGATGCCAACGGCAACCCGACGGGCGGCTCGGTCAACCTGCAGATGGAGGGCAACAAGCTCTACGACGAGGCGGCGGGCACGCCCTGGCAACCGGCCGGTTACCTGCTGACCGGCCCGGATGGCACGCAGTACACGCTGGACACCAACGGCAACATCACGCAAATCACCTTTACCGATGGCCAGAAATGGCAGGTCAGCGACGCCGGCATTGCGTTGGTAGGCAACGATCCGACCGCTCGCGTGAGCTTCGGCCGCAATGCGAGCGGCCAGATCGTGAGCGTTTCCGGTCCCGGCCAGACCATTTTGTACCAATACGACACCCAGGGTCGCCTGGAGCTGGCGAGAAACCTTGGTGGCACCGGCTTTGGTACCACCTATGGCTACAACACCGACGGCAGTCTCGTGGTCGCGCCGGGCGGAACCATCACGGCCAATCTCGGTGAAGCGGCCAACTGGATCACGACCGGTCCCAATGCGGTCTCCAGCCCAACCAACACCTGGACCGGCACACTGGGTGCGACGCCCATCAACCTGAGCTATTTCGTCCGCGATGGCGAAATAGCGTCCACGATCAAAACACAGGGCGTTGCGGGCAGCGTCATCCTGGCGGTGCGCACGCAGGGCAACGTCAATCTGAGCTCGCTCGGCGCCACCGTGCTCAGCTCCTCGGTCGTTGGCAATGTCACCACCACGCTCATCAGTGTCACGACCGCCGGCATGAAGCTGTTGTCGCTGGTTGGCACTGGGACGGCAAGTGTGAGTATTTCAGTCGCTGGCGACATGAATCACGACGGTACGGTGGATGGCACCGACGCCTCCCTGCTCGCCCAGGCCATCGCCACGGGTGACCCCAGTGCTGACCTGGCCGGCACCGGCCAGATCGGGGCTGCCGACACCGAGATCCTGGATGCCAACTATGGCTTTGCCGCCGCGCTGGCGCCGCAAGCCATTCCCCAGACCCGCCCGGCGATCACCACCCATACCAACCTCGTCGGCAGCGTCGCGCTCGCCTCGCTCGCTCAGGACAACCAGGGCAGCCCGATATTCTGGAGAATCCTCGGCGCCACCAATGGCACGGCGACCATCAGCGCCGACGGGCAGAGTCTGATCTTCAACCCCGCCCATGGTTATTCCGGACCGGCTACCGTCACGTTGCAAGCCGACGATGGCTTTGCGGCCAGCGCTCCGATCATCGTCAATGTCAATGTCAGCGGCGCGGCTCTGCAAAACATCCACGTCACGCGCGTGCCGAGCATGACACTCGGTAGCGCGGAAGCGCTGCAGGTAACCGGCGACTTTACCGACCAGCTCGGAGTACTGCTCACCGGTGACTACCTCAGCTTCCAGTCGAGCGACGGCAATGTGATCTCGGCCGACGCCAATGGAGTACTGCGTGCCAACAATGGTGGTATCGCCACAATCACGGTGAGTGCCGACGGCATCACCGCGGAAAACGTCATCACGTCGAGCGTGTCCCCCACGCCTCCGCAGGCAGACGACAACGGCAACGAGCTCAACGTATACCCGCTCTCGATCGAGCTGCCGGCTGGAGTGGGGCAGCGCCAGATCGACGTGCACACGCTGACCGGTGACAGTACGCTGGGGACCACACTCAACACGGCGGCCAGCGGCACTCTCTACTACATCAGTGATCCAAGGGTCGCGAGCATCAGCGCTGACGGCCTCGTTACCGCCAAGGCTGGCGGCGTGGCCATCATCACCGTCATCAATGGCGGTTTGCAGGCAACCCTGACATTGGAGGTGCAGCCGGCTGTAGTGGGTCCCACGGTCGCGACTGTTACCGATGGAGCCGTAACCCAGGATACGAATGGCGACACGCTGATGATCGGCGCTGGTGCGCTGAGCTCTGCCACCCTGGCATCGATTGACACTCTCAACCTCAACAACCTCGACATTGGCTTGCCCGCGCCGTCGGTGCTCAACGCACTGGGCGCAGTCACTATCAACCTCAGCGGCGCAACAAGCAGTCAGCCGCTGCAATTGGCTGTAAAGGTCAACAGCTCGACGCCGCTGGCCGCCGGAACGCAGGTGATGTTCTGGCAGGAAGGTACGATCACCGACGCGAATGGGGTGACCCACAAGACCTGGTGGCTGATGGACAACGGCGTCATCGGCAGTGATGGCCTGGCGCATACCTCGAGTCAGCCGTATACCGGCATCACCACCAGCGGCAACATCCTGGTGACCGGCACTACGTACGTCGACAACAACACCGGCGCTGAAAAGATCTCCGGCGCGGTTCTCAACTTCAATGCCCTCTGGTCACAGCTCTCACTGATGGCGATAGCGCCGACGCCGATGATGGCGGTTTCCGCGCTGGGACTCTTCGGGGCAATGTCTGACCTCACTGCGGTGTCGTATACGCTGCAGGGCTCGTATCAACTGCAGATACCGAAAGGCGCGCTCCTGCCGAATTCGACCGTTTCGATTCCCGCGCCGCCGAATCTCCCCGCGACCACTCCGGCTATTACCGGGGTGCAATACAATTCGACAACCCGGCAATTGACGATCACGGGGCAGAACTTCATTCCGCCAGGACAGTCACCGGACAACTTCAAACTGCGAGTCTGGCTGACGCCGACCGGGGACCAGTTGTCCGCGCCTGGTGAGGCTGGCACGGCGCCGGTCAACGGCCTGATATGGGAGCCGTTCGACGTTACGCCGTCCAACGGTCCGTTGGTCATCACACTGCCGGCGGGCGTGGCGCTTTCGCAGCACGACATCTACATCGAACGCGCTCCCCTGATATCGCAACCGCCGGGCTGGTACCAGAACGTCATTACCACCGGAAGCCCCGACGGCAACGCGACTGGCCTCTACACAGCCGCGATGTTGCTCGTGCCGACCGCAGGCCCCGGGGTCGGGGTTGGCACCCTCGGTGCGAGCGATGCAACTTCCGTTCTGGCCGCCGCAGAGCAGCTATGGATCAACGCACACATTCCGGCATCGGCTTTCACCGGCGTCACTGTCAGCATCGGTACTCTGCCAGCCAATGTCGCCGCCGAGACCGCCGGAACAAACATCACTCTGTCCGCCGATGCGGCCGGCTGGGGTTGGAATACGGATCCCAACAGCAGCCCGGGCGCCAACAAGCTGGATCTGCTCACGGCATTGCTGGAGCAGCTCGGTAACATTGCCAATGTTTACGGCAACGGCAGCCAGGATGACGTGATGAACCCGGTGCTCAAGCCCGGTGTGCGGCGTCTGCCCGGGCCGTTCGATATTCCCGGCAACCCCAGAGTGGTCGTCAATCCGCCGCCACCGTCGCCGCAGCAGGTATACACCCTGCTGCAGGGCAGCGTGTCGGTCTACAGCGCGTTGGTCGGTGCCGCGCCGAGCACGCTGACACTCGATACCCTGGTTACCACGGCAAACTCCATCGAAGTGTTCCAGCCGGGGACAAACCTGCAACCGTTGCTGCTGAAGACGGTAACCGTAGACAATCAAGGAAATCCGCTGAAATTCTCGGGTTCCTACACCCGGCAGATCGTATTCAGCGACGACGGCACGCTGGCCTTCATTGCCGGGCGCAACGACAAAATCTACGTTTTCGATACCGAAACGCAGGACATCGTCGCCACCTACACGGTACAGGGATCATCCGCTCCGATCAGCAGCCTGGCGGTCAACGACGGCTGGCTGTACGTGGCAGAGGGCAGCAATTACGGCAACGGAGGGCAGCTGGTACGCATCAACGTTGACGAAACCAGCCCCAACTTCCTGAGCAAGCAGCAAACGCTGATCATACCGGACGTGTCAGCGCCCTACGGTTTCGAAGGGCTGGCGGTCAACGACGGCAGATACCTCGCCATCACCGCGCCTGCCGGACGTATTCCCACCGGCCTCGGTCCTGTGCCGGCGCCGGGCAATGTGTACGTGATCGATCTCTATGGAGTTGGGACCAACGACAACATCGACCCCTCCGACGTCGCTGCGTTGAATTTGTCGGACTACCCGAGCGCGTACCTGGGCAAAGGCCCTCTCTATATCACCAGTGGCGATGATACCGGCCAATTCCTGGTATCCAATTCCAAGGACTTCGATAGCGGTCTGGCCGGTATCAGCTTCGGCATCAATTCGACCGACGGCACACTGACCGGTAGCTCCGCCCTGGTGGATTCGGCATTGACGCCGGCGGCGACCAATCCCAGCTGGCTCCAGGCGAAAGACCAGCAGAACATCCAGCGCGCCGCGGGCACCGTAATCGTCAATTACCAGGGTCAGACGTATGCGCTGGTAGCCGACTACAACTTTATCTTCAACGACCCGCACTACAACGAAGACGACAATTTTGGAGTCGGAAAACAGATCGGCGGCAAGATCGGTGTCATCCAGGATCCGTTCGGCACCAACGGTGGCCCCGTTTACCTTGGCGCGACCACTCCGATCCCTGGCGTCGCGCTCAACCAGCTGACGCTCGATCAAAACGGCATGCTCTATGGCGTCGGCTTCGTCGACGATACCTCCGGCCACTATTTGCCCGGCGAGCTGATGTACGACTCGATGTTCGTCTGGAACTCCGGGCAGTTGATCCAGGCGGCGCTGGATGCCCAGCAAGCCGGTCGTGCGACGTCGATTCCCATCGATCGAACGAGCGCGCTGAGCCCCCAAAATCCGGCCGTGACCCCGGCTCGGTACGATGGGACAGGCCTGACCGCAGCGGATATGTTCGGCTCGATTTACGGGATCGGAACGTATTCCGCTCCGCAAGGCGCGCAAGAGCTTACCCTGCGAGATCTCCCGTCTCTGCAGCAACTGGATCCCGGCGCGCTTGCCGCTGCCGGCGGCACCAGGCTGCCGGCCAAAGATGTGAACAACGACACCCTGGATACTTGGGCACAGCGGCTGGAAGCCGAAGCCACTGTCGTGTTCGAGGGCATTTACGCAGCGTTGCGCGTCCATTTCGGTCTGGACGATTCCGAGCAAGTCGCGGCCGTAAAGTCTGCCAACTACGTGCTGCAGACCGTGACCTACGGCAACGATCAATCGGCCGGCACGGTTGTAGCCAAAGTGATAGACGGGTTCTCGAGATCCCTGTTGGACCTACCGCTGGCAGCCCTCGACGTGTCGATCCGGCTCGACGCCCTGTTGCACGCCTGGGGCACCGGCACCGTGCCGCCGGACGTGCCTTCGTTGAGCAGCTATGCGCAGGCCTACGATGCCGGCGCGACGCAGGCCGACCTGTTCAGGATGGCGTTCACGAATACGCTGATGGCCTCGCCGGTGGGGGTGGGTTTCGCCAGTTACAATCTTACCAACGCGATCATCAATCAGGACGCCGAGGGAATTCTGGCCAACTCGATCGGGTTGGCATTGGGCTTTGCCGCGGCCGCGAACTCCGGCCTGGCGCCAAAGAGCTCCGAAGTTGCCCTGATGCAGAGGTCCATCAAATCCATCAATCTGAACCTGCAAAGACTGGAGCAGGGAGAGGTCACGGCGTCGGCGCAGAACTATTACACAACCGGACCTCGGGTCGCACTGGAGAAGCAGGCCCCGATCAATCAGGCCCGCTTGCCGCAGTTTGGTCCGATCGATGCCAATCCGCCCAAGGCCAATGTTGCGTTACCCGCGCCGTTTCAGAACGGCACCGCTGCCACCCCCGCCGACCTGGCCGCGGCACTGAATGGCCCTTGCTTCGCGGCGGGAACATTGGTTCACACCAAGGAGGGTCTGAAGCCTATTGAGGAGATTCGTGTCGGCGATTGGGTGATGTCGCAACCTGAAAATTGCGACATGTTGCACCGTCGCAGGCGGCCGAAGGAGGAGTACACCTACCGGCAGGTGACGCAGACCTTCGTGCACGACGATAAGCCGATTTTGGATGTTACCTACGTTCAACCGGGTGCGGACAACGTAAAAGCCCCGCTGCGAGTGACTCCGAATCATCCGATCTGGTCGAAAGGCCACGGCTGGATTGCGGCCGAGCAACTGAAGGTGGGCCATACATTGGCCATCGGCTACTTTGGCAATGTCATAGTAACCAAGGTGCGACCGACCGATGAAACGGTGCGCGTCTACAACATCGAGGTGGATGAGTTCCACACGTATTTCGTGGAGCCCTTGGGTGTGTGGGTTCACAACAAGAGCACTCAGGTAGCCGGCACTGTCATCGGCCAGGTGAAACTGCAGTATCTGGGCGACCTGCGTACCCTTACGACCAAGCAGTTCGTGTACGAGGATGCGAATTTCGAGAATGACCTGGCGGCAGTTGATTCGAATTCAAATACCGGAAAGGTCAGTGAGCTGCTCGCCAAGCCGATCATCGAAAATGCCACTGACATTCAATTCAGCAGCATCATCAAGAATAAATCAGACAACGGCCCGGACTTGTTCGCCATCGTGCCGCCCAAAAACGGCAACCCGGGCCAGGTCATCATTCTGGATGTCAAAGGATCGTTGGTCGGGGGACAGCCAGGTGTGAAGACGGTTGGCCTGGACGCCAGGGCGAAGCAATGGATCCTCGAGGGGAGCGATGGAACGCTCAGCAACAAGCCGATTTCTGCGGAAGCGCAGCAGGAGCTCTTTACGGCACTCGATCTGCTGACCGGCGATCCGCCCTATCAGCTCGTCACCGGACTGGTGAATGTCGACCTCCCGCCTGCCGGAACCACCGGGGTAATGCGGGTCGAGTATGTTCCCAATCCGCGCCCGTATCAGGAGGTCCCGGTCGAGGGAACTGTTGCCAATCCGCAATTGTTGACCTCGCAGGGCATCAGTGATGAGGTCGCCGCGGCCAGACAATACTGGCTCAACGCGGGTGCGCCGGCCGCGGTGTTGGACAGCGTAACCTTCGGTATCGGCAATCTGCCCGCGGGTGTCGCGGCCGAAACGGCAGGCAGCCAGATCACGCTCTCCCTCAATGGGGCAGGTTGGGGCTGGTTCGTCGATCCGAATCCGACCTCGGAAGCGGCATTCAGCGCAACCAGTGTGCCGACTGAGTTCACAGCGACTGCCGGAGGCCCGGCGGCGGACAAGCTGGACCTGCTCACCGTGCTCATCCACGAAATGGGCCACGTGCTCGGCTTGAGCGATGTTTCCGATGCCGCCGACAATATGGCGACATACCTCGCGCCGGGCATGCGCCGCCTGCCGAGCGCCGACGATATCGCGCAAATGCTCACCGCAGCGGCGCAGCAGCTCCAGAACACCGGCAGCCTCACGTCGGGCATTGCGCAAACGATCGTCAATCCGCCCCCAACGGTCGTGCAGCCCCGCCCGTATGTCGTCGGTACTGCTCAGATCACTCTTGCCAACGGCAAGTTCACGACGGGCCTCACCGACTGGACTACTACCGGCTCGGTTACGACCGATGGCAGCGGGAATGCGATTCTCGCCAACAGCACCAGCGCCGACGCCCAGCTGTCGCAGACCTTCAACATCGACAGCAGCGACCGCTACCTCGAGTTCACGGTCACCAACGGACTACAGAAGGGCGATGGCAGCGGTCTGCAAGATGCGTTCGACGTTGCGCTGGACAACGTCACCACGGGCGCGTCCCTGGTCGGCACCGATGGCCTGAATAACAGCGACGGCCTGCTGAACATTCAGGCGGACGGCACAGAAAGCCGTGCCTCGGTCGTCAGCAAGACGGTCAACGCCGATGGCACGACGACCTACGTGATCGACCTGCAAAGCGCGCTGGCCGGCGGCGCCTTCACGACAGGTGAGGCCACGTTGTCGTTCGACCTGGTCGGCTTCGGCAACTCACAGAGCCAGGTCTCGATACGCGATATCCAGCTGATCCAAGGCCTGGTGGCGCTCAACGAGAGCGCCAGTGTCAATGAGGACGGCAGCGTCAATCTCAACCCGTTGGCCGGCGACCCGATCGGCACCGGCGCAACGCCGGTGCTGCAACTGGTCAGCAACCCGGCTCACGGCACCCTGGTCACCAATGCCGACGGCACACTGACCTATACACCGGATACCCACTACTTCGGTACCGACAGCTTCCAGTACAGCTACACGGTAAACGGCAGCACCTCCAACGTCGCCACGGTCAACATTGCGGTTAACGAGGTCGCTTACCCCCCGACGATCGCGAACAGCAATGCCACCGTCACAGCGGGTGTTCCGTACACGTTCAACCCATTGACCGGCGCGAACGACATCAACGGCAACCCGATGACCGCGGTGCTGGATACCCCGCCTGCGGACGGCACGCTGGTCGTCAATGCGGATGGCACCTGGACCTACACCCCGAACAGTAGCTACTCGGGCGCGGACCAGCTGGTCTACCACGTCAACGACGGGATGGCGAACTCGCAACCCGTTACAGTCAGCTTCACGGTGCAAGCGCAACAGGGTCACCATGCCCCGGTGGCGCAGAACGGCTCGGTGCAAGTGCAGGAAGATGGCAGCCTGGTCATCAACTTTGCCAACTTCGGCACCGACGTCGACGGCAACCCTCTGCAGGGTGTCATCACGACCCAGCCGACGCATGGTACTCTGACGCAGAACGCCGATGGCACGTATACGTACAGGCCGAACCAGTACTACTACGGCAGCGATTCCCTCAACTTTGTCCTGAACGACGGCTTCCTCACTTCGCAGCAGGCGACGTTGAGTATCACCGTCGCCAAGGTGGAGATCGCGCCGACGTTGGCCAGCAGCACGGTGTCGCTGAACGAGTTGGGCAGCACTACGCTCAATCCGTTAGCGAACGCTACGGACGTCAATGGCGATCCGCTCACCGCGAGCGTTGTGACGCAACCCACCAACGGCACAATTACGGTCAACGCCAACGGCACCTGGACCTACACGCCGAATCAATACTTCTTCGGCACCGATACCTTCACTTACGTGGTGAATGACGGCACTGCGAGTTCCAACGTCGCGACGGTCACGCTGAACGTCGCCAAGGTAGAGATACCCCCGACGTTGGCCAACAGCAGCGCCACGCTCAATGAGGACAGCAGCGCGAAGCTGAACCTGCTGGCCAGCGCGACCGACGTAAACGGGGATCCGGTTACGGCCGTAATCGTGACACAGCCAGTTCATGGCGCGGTCACGCAGAATGCTGACGGCACCTGGACGTACACACCGAGCCAGCACTTCTTCGGTACCGATTCGTTCACCTACGTGGTGAACGATGGCCAGGCAGCGTCGAATCTGGCAACCGTCACGCTCAATGTGACTCAGGTGATTCATGCGCCGGTTGCTGCGAACGACAGCGTCAGCACTGTCTCAGGGATGCCGATCAACATCTCGGTGTTGGCGAACGACTTGGATGTCGATGGCAATCAGATGACGCCCGTCATCGTGAGCGGAACCAGCAATGGCAGTCTCACCGTGAATGCGGACGGGACGATTCTGTACACGCCCAATAGTGGTTTCGTCGGAACGGATACATTCACATACCAGGATCAAGACGCGAACGGTGTATCGAACGTCGCCACGGTGACCATCACGGTGGCGCAGCCGGGTGCGTTGACCGTTAGCGGTTCGACTGTTTCGATAAACGAGAACACGACGTATGTGTTCAAGTGGAGTGACTTCCATATCACCGAGGCGAATGCCCCCACGCTGTACGTGAAAGTCAGGCCGCTGGATGGCTGTAGCGGCGGACAGTTGCAGGTGCTGGACTCGAATGGCTGTTGGGAGGAGGTGGGTAGCTGTGTGCTGCTGTCGAGCACCGACATCGACGCGGGCAAACTGCGATTCGTACCCGGGGACGATGAGACTGGGTTCAACGGCTATGGTGGCACCGGGCTTGGGAACATGGCCCATGACTACGCGTCGTTCACATACACCGGGTTCGACGGGCTGGTCGAAAGCGATCCGGTGAAGATGACTGTCGACGTGATTCCGGTCGCGACGGCTCCGACGCTTTCAATTACGCAGCAGGTCTCGAACGTTGATTTGGACCTGTTCCGCACCACCTGGCAGTCGGTGGCCGATCCCGATACCAATGCGACGCAGGTGAATCAGTCGACGCTGGAGGGATGGACGGCCGTTGGCGCTTCCGGATTCAAGGTCTGGAGCGATGAAGACGTCACGACGGCGCCGGATGGTACGAGCTTCACGCTCAACAATGGCTCGTGGCCGGGTGAGAATTTCCTGGAGCTCGCTGGAGGCACGGGCATCTCGCGCACGATCGACACGGTCGCCGGGATGCAGTACTCGCTGTCCTACAACTTCGCCAGCCTGCCGCAGGACACCAGTGGATCGGTGACGCTGTATGTTGACGGCCAGCCGGTCCAGGTATCGTGCCCCCCGACGAGTCAGAGTGACACGGGTCTGGACTGGAACGAGATTCGTGTGTCGTTCGTCGGCACCGGCGGTCCGCAGACCATTCAGTTGATGAGTGGCTCCACGGGCGCGATGCTCGAGAATGTCTGGATGGCGCAGGAACCGGTCAACACCGGCTATCAGGACACGGCCATCCGGCTGCAAAATATCGAAGCCAACCTGGTGGATGGCGGCGGGTCGGAAACGCTGTCCCTGACGCTACAAGGTCTGCCAGTTGGCGCGGTGCTCACGGATGGCACGAACAGCTTCACGGCGACAGCGGACCAGACTAGTGTGGACATCACGAACTGGACCCTGTGGAACCTGTCGATCACCCCACCCAGTGGCTTCTACGGTTCGATCCCGCTGACGGTGACGGCGACCGCACTGGTGCCGAGCAATGGCTCGACTGCCAGCGTGAGCCAGAGCCTCGAGGTGACCGTGCGTGCAGCGCCCATGGCGCAGAGCTCGACAGTCACCACGCTGGAGAACACACCGTACGTGTTCAAATGGAGTGACTTCAATATCAGCGATGTGCAGACCACGACACTGTCGGTGGATCTGAGCACGTGGTGCCAGGGTGGCGGTCACCTTGAGTATTTGACGGATGGAGGCTGGCAAACCGCGATCGATGGATTGACGGTCACGAAAGCGGATCTCGATGCGGGCAAGCTGCGCTTCGTACCGGATCAGGACGCGACCGGATACCCCGGCTACGGCGGTACGGGTCTCGGCAACCTGCAGGGGACCTATACGTTATTCACCTACCAGGCCTTTGACGGCGGCATGGATAGCGATCCGGTCGCGATGAATATCGATGTGGTTCCGGTCGCTACGGCGCCGACTCTGTCGATTTCCGGGCAGGTGACCAACGTCGCTCAGGCAGTAGTGACCACGACCTGGGGGTCAGTGGGCAACACGGATACCAATGCGACGCAGCTCGCGCAGTCGACCCTGGAGGGTTGGACGGCGGTGAGTGCTTCCGGGTTTACAGTCGGGAGCGGTGGCGATGTCCTGACAGCAGGCGACGGTACGGGATATACCGTTACCAGGGGGCCCACACCCGGCAACAATTTCCTGGAGTTGGCTGGGGACACGGGCATCGAGCGCACGGTGAACACTGTCGCTGGCATGCAGTACACGCTGTACTACGATATGGCGAGCGAGCTGCAGGACAGCAGCGGGTCGGTCACGTTGTACGTGGACGGTCAGCCGGTTCAGCAGTGTGGTCCGGTGAGCCAAAGCGGCACCAATCTCGACTGGCAGCAGGGGCAGGTGTCGTTCATCGGGACCGGTGGCCCACAGACCATCCGCTTGGTGAGCGGAGCCCAGGGCGTGATGCTGGGTAATGTCGCCTTGGTGCAAATCCCGGTGAACACCGGATACCAGGATACGGCGATCCGGCTGCAGCAGATCGATTCCTCGCTGGTCGATCGGGGCGGGTCGGAGACCTTGTCGCTGACCATCAGCGGACTTCCGGTCGGAGCGGTGCTGACGGATGGCACAAACACCTTCACGGCGACCGCGGACCAGACTAGTGTCGATATCACGAACTGGTGGGGCGCGAACCTGTCGATCACTCCGCCGGCCGGTTTCTATGGGGCAATTCCGCTGACGGTGACGGCGACCGCGACGGTTCCGAGCAACGGCTCGACGGCGAGTGTGACCCAGAGTTTGCCTGTGACGGTGCTGGCAAAGCCCGTTGCGCAGTCCTCGACAGTCACCACGCAGGAGAACACGCCTTACGTGTTCAAGTGGAGCGACTTCAATATCAGCGATGCTCAGACCACGGCATTGTCGGTGGATGCGAGCACCTGGTGCCAGGGTGGCGGCCACCTGGAGTACTTCACGACCGATGGGTGGGAGCAGGCCTATAACGGCATCCTCGTGTCGAAGGACGAGATCGATGCGGGCAAGCTGCGTTTCGTGCCGGAGCAGAACGAGACGGGCTACAGCGGTTACGGTGGCAGCGGCTTGGGGAATCTGCAGGCGACCTACACTCTATTCATGTACCAGGCGTTTGACGGTGATGCGCTGACCGACCCGGTCGCGATGAACATCGACGTGATTCCGGTGGCGACCGCTCCGACCATCTCGATCTCGCAGCAGGTCTCGAACGTTCAACTGGACGTGGTGCGCACCAACTGGCAGTCGGTGGCCAATCCTGATAGCGGCGCGACGCAGGTGAATCAGTCGACGCTCGAAGGTTGGACGGCGGTGGGTGTGTCCGGATTCAAGGTCTGGAGCGACGGAGATGTTACGACCGCGCCTGATGGTACGAGCTACCCGCTCTACAATGGCTCCGGGCCGGGCGAGAACTTCCTGCAGCTCGCGGGAGGCACAGGCATCTCGCGCACCATCAATACGGTTGCCGGGATGCAGTATGCGCTGGTGTACGACTTCGCCAGCATGCCGCAGAGCAGTGATGGATCGGTGACGCTGTACGTTGACGGCCAGCCGGTCCAGGTGTCGTGTCCCACGACGAGTCAGAGCGACACGGGTCTGGACTGGCGCGAGGCCCAGGTGACGTTCGTCGGTACCGGCGGTGCGCAGACCATTCAGTTGATGAGTGGCTCGACGGGCGTGATGCTCGAGAACGTGTCGTTGGCCCAGGAGCCGGTCAACACCGGCTATCAGGACACGGCGATCCGGTTGCAGCAAATCGACGCCGATCTGGCGGACCGCGGCGGGTCGGAAACGCTATCCGTAACGGTACAAGGTCTGCCGGCAGGTGCGGTGCTCACGGATGGCCCGAACAGCTTCACGGCGACTGCGAACGCGAACAGTGTTGACATTACGCAATGGAACAGGGGGAACCTGTGGCTCACCCCGCCCAGTGGCTTCTATGGTTCGATTCCGCTGACGGTGACGGCGACGGCACTGGTGCCGAGCAACGGCTCGACCGCCAGTGTGACCCAGGGCCTGTCGGTGACCGTGCTGGCGGCACCTGTGGCGCAGAACTCGACCGTCACGACGCTGGAGAACACACCGTACGTGTTCCAGTGGAGTGACTTCAAGGTCAGCGATGCGCAGAACACGCCCCTGTTGGTGGATGTGAGCACGTGGTGTCAGGGTGGCGGTCACCTGGAGTATCTGACGGATGGGGGCTGGCAAGCCGAGATCGACGACCTGACGATCACGAAGGCAGATGTCGATGCGGGCAAGCTGCGCTTCGTACCGGATCAGAATGCGACCGGATACAGCGGCTACGGCGGCACCGATATCGGCAACCTGCAGTCGATCAACACGTTCTTTACCTATCAGGCGTTTGACGGCGGCACCTGGAGCGATCGGGTCTCGATGTATATCGAGGTGGTTCCGGTGGCGACGGCTCCGACGCTGTCGATTTCGCAGCAGGTTTCGAGTGTCCGATTGGATGTGGTTCGCACCAACTGGCAGTCGGTGGCCAATCCCGATAGCGGCGCGACGCAGGTGAATCAGTCGGCGCTCGAGGGTTGGACGGCGGTTGGCGCTTCCGGATTCAAGGTCTGGAGCGATGGCGATGTCACGACAGCGCCCGATGGTACGAGCTACCCGCTCTACAACGGCGCCGGGCCGGGTGAGAACTTCCTGGAGCTCGCTGGAGGCTCGGGCATCTCGCGCACGGTCAATACGGTTGCCGGGATGCAGTACGCGCTGATCTACAATTTTGCCAGCACGCCGCAGGACACTACTGGATCGTTAACGGTGTCGGTTGACGGCCAGCCGATCCAGGTGTCGTGTGTCACGACCAGTCAGAGCGATACGAATCTGGACTGGCGTCAGGTTCAGGTGAATTTCGTCGGCACCGGCGGACCGCAGACTATTCAGTTGATGAGTGGCTCGACGGGCGTGATGCTCGAGAGCGTGTCGTTGGCCCAGGAGCCGGTCAACACCGGCTATCAGGACACGGCGATCCGGTTGCAAAATATCAACGCCAACCTGGTGGATGGCGGTGGCTCGGAAACGCTTTCCGTTACGCTAGGAGGTCTGCCGGTTGGCGCCGTGCTCACGGATGGCTATAGCAGCTTCACGGCGACTGCCGACCAGGGCAGTGTGGACATCACGAACTGGGACTGGGTGAGCCTGTCGATCACCCCGCCCAGCGGCTTCTATGGTTCGATTCCGCTGACGGTGACGGCCACGGCACTGGTGCCGAGCAATGGTTCGACCGCCAGTGTGTCCCAGAGCCTACCGGTGACGGTGCTGGCGGCACCCGTGGCGCAGAGCTCAACAGTCACCACACTGGAGAACACACCATATGTGTTCCGGTGGAGTGACTTCAATGTCAGCGACGCACAGACCACGGCCCTGTCGGTGGATTTGAGCACGTGGTGCCAGGGGGGCGGTCACCTGGAGTACCAGACCAGCGGAGGTTGGCAAACCGCGATCGATGGACTGACGGTCACGAAGGCGGATCTCGATGCGGGCAAGCTGCGCTTCGTGCCGGATCAGGATGCGACCGGATACAGCGGCTACGGCGGCACCGACGTCGGCAACCTGCAGTCGATCAACACGCTCTTCATGTATCAGGCGTTTGACGGCGGCACGTGGAGCGATGCGGTCGCGATGAACATCGAAGTGGTGCCGGTGGCCACGGCTCCAGTGCTATCGATATCGCAGCAGGTCTCGAATGTTCAATTGAACCTGTTCCGTACCAACTGGCAGTCGGTGGCCAATCCCGATAGCAATGCGACGCAGGTGAGTCAGTCGACGCTCGAGGGTTGGACGGCGGTTGGCGCTTCCGGATTCAAGGTCTGGAGCGATGGCGATGTCACGACAGCGCCTGATGGAACGAGCTACCCGCTCTACAATGGCTCCTGGCCGGGTGAGAACTTCCTGGGGCTCGCTGGAGGCGCTGGCATCTCGCGCACGATCAACACGGTCGCCGGGATGCAGTACGCGCTGTCATACAACTTCGCCAGCATGCCGCAGGACAGCAGTGGATCGGTGACGCTGTATGTTGACGGCCAACCGGTCCAAGTGGATTGCCCCCCGAGGAGTCAGAGCGGCACGGGTCTGGACTGGCGCGAGGGTCAGATTAACTTCGTCGGCACCGGCGGCGCGCAGACCATTCAGTTGATGAGTGGCTCGACGGGCGTGATGCTCGAGAACGTCTGGTTGGCGCAGGAGCCGGTCAACACCGGCTATCAGGACACGGAGATCCGGTTGCAGCAAATCGACGCCGATCTGGCGGATCGCGGCGGGTCGGAAACGCTGTCCGTAACGGTACAAGGTCTGCCGGCAGGTGCGGTGCTCACGGATGGCCCGAACAGCTTCACGGCGACTGCGGACGCGAACAGCGTTGACATTACGCAATGGAACAGGGGGAACCTGTGGCTCACCCCGCCCAGTGGCTTCTATGGTTCGATTCCGCTGACGGTGACGGCCACGGCACTGGTGCCGAGCAATGGCTCGACCGCCAGTGTGTCCCAGAGCCTACCGGTGACGGTGCTGGCGGCACCTGTGGCGCAGAGCTCAACAGTCACCACACTGGAGAACACGCCCTACGTGTTCCAGTGGAGTGACTTCAACGTCAGCGATGCGCAGACCGCCTCATTGTCGGTAGATCTGAGCACGTGGGCTGAGGGTGGCGGTCGCCTGGAGTATCAGACGAGCGGAGGCTGGCAAACCGCGATCGATGGACTGACGGTCACGAAGGCGGATCTCGATGCAGGCAAGCTGCGCTTTGTACCGGATCAGAATGCGACCGGATTCAGCGGCTACGGCGGCACGGGGCTCGGCAACCTGCAGGCGACCTACTCGTTATTCACCTATGAGGCGTTTGACGGCGGCAAGTGGAGCGATCCGGTCTCGATGAACATCAACGTGATTCCGGTGGCGACCGCGCCGACGATCACGCTGAATGGGGGCTGCAGTCCCGTCAACACGGGTTACGAGAATACCTCGATCCAGCTGCAGCAGGTCGACGCGGAGCTGGTCGACAGGGGTGGCTCGGAGACCTTGTCGGTGGCGATGGAGAACATCCCGGTCGGGGCCGTGCTCACGGACGGGTGCAACACGTTCACCGCCACGGCCGGTCAAACCAGCGTCGACGTTACCCAATGGGACACGGGCAGCCTGGCGATCACGCCACCAACAGACTTCTACGGAACGATCTCATTGACTGTGCGGGCGACTGCCACTGCGCCGAGCAATGGCTCGACTGCGAGTGTCACCCAATCGATGACCGTGACCGTGCAGCAGGGTTCCTATACTTGTCCGCTGGTAGTGGATCTGACAGGGCAGGGGATCCAGACTGTCGGATTGTCCATGACCGGCTCGACGTTCGATCTCCTGAATACCGGGACTGCCATTCACTCCGGTTGGATCACCTCCGGTGAGGGTTTCCTGGCAGTCGATGCGAACGGCAACGGCGTGATCGACAATCGCAGCGAGCTGTTCGGCGGCGCTGTCGGGGAAGGATTCGCGGACCTGGCGAAGTTCGATAGCAATAGAGACGGGGTGATCGATGCCCGGGATCGCGATTTCGACAAGTTGCTCATCTGGCGGGATCTGAACGGCGATCACCGGAGTGAGGCCGGAGAGCTGATGAGCCTGAGTGAAGCGGGCATTGCCTCGCTGAGCCTGCGAGACACGGTGCAGCCGCAATTGCAGAATGGCAATCGCATTCTCGAGCGCAGTTCGGTCACGATGACTGACGGGCGCAAGCTTGCCATGGCGGATGTTTACTTCGAGACGGATGCGGCGGAGGCGTCAGCGGCTAGCGCAGGCGCCAAGTCGATGCCCCAAGTGGTGTTGTCCGGCATGCCGGTCGGTACTACGTTGAATGATGGCACTCACAGTGCCACGACTACGGCCGCCAACCCCAACGTCGATATCACCGGCTGGAATAGCAGCACGCTCTCCATAACGACGCCTCTCGGTTATGGCGGCACGCTCACACTGCAAGCCACCGCCACAGCGCCGGGATCAACGGGCAGCCAAGCCGGCATCAGCCGAAGCATGACGGTTCAAGTCGATACGGTTGCCCAGGTGCCCACGCTCACACTCATCCCGCCCGCGGGCAGTGTCAGCCGTACCTTGATCAACACCAGCTGGCCGAGGGTCAACAACGACAGCTACAACGCTACGATCCTCAACACTACCCGGTTCGCGGGCTGGAGCACGACTCCTGTCGCGCGCGGCAAGGAGCCTGCGTTCGAGATCTGGGCCAACGGCGGCCAGGGCGTGCAGGCCCCATCGGGCACCGGCAGGGAATGGTTGGGTCTGAGCAATGGTGTTGGCAGCAATTACCAGGCTCCGGGCATTGCGCAAACCATTCAAACCATCGCCGGTGCGCAATACACGCTCAACTTCGGCTATGCCGGCCAGTTGGGCCTGAGCAGCGCCAACACGCAGATTGGTGTCTATCTCGACGGCCGGCTGCTGGGGCTCTATGGCAACATCAGCACCAACGGCCTGAACTGGAAGACGCTCGGTTACGCCTTCCAAGGTGACGGGAGAGCGCACACATTGAGTATCGAATTGATCAACGGTACCAACACGAGCACCGCGCGCGGGGCGCTGCTGGATGCGCTGACCCTGGTTGAAACCCTGCCAAGCAGTGCAGGCACTGCCTATGGCTTTGCCGGTGCCCCGATCCCCTTGCCGCAGATCAGCGACGCATTGGCCGCCGATGGCTCGGGACAACTCGAAACGACCCTGGTTGGATTGCCGGTGGGAGCGATAGTCACCGATGGTAGAAATACCGCCTCCATCACGAGTAGCGACTCGGTGGCGAACATCACCGGTTGGAGTCTCAAGGGCCTTGCCGTGACGGTGCCGCGGAGCCGCAGTGGCAGCTTCAACCTGCAAGTGATCGCCACCAGTGTCGAGCCGACTGATGGCTCGATGGCGAGCGTTGCGAAAAACGTCACCGTGCACTTGCTGGCCGGTCAGTCATGCGCCACACCGGTCGGATGCAACCCGTACGTCAGCTATGCGAACAATGATGCGGCGACTCAGACGACCGGACCCGTCACGGGCGGCCTGGTGGCGAGCGCTCTGGTTCCGGTGAGCAGCAGTGGCTCGACCATCGTGGTGCCCACAGGCGGAAACGGCACAGGCACTCAGGCGGCCAGCGCCGCCGATCTGGGCGCCTCGCTGGATAAGCTGCTGGCGGGTCTGAGCGAGTCGGTGAGCGAGGCGTTACGCAGTGAGTTGGGAATGTGACTGAGATCACCCGAAACACGGCGGGGCGGGACTATTCGTCCCGCCCGCTGAGAGTGATCAGCGCATGCGGATGCGCCGGCCCAGTTGAGATATCGTGACTGAAATCCAGCTCGAAGCGCGTATCCCGCTCCATGTGATCGCGTGATTTCCGGTTCGGTTGGACTCGTGCTTGGCTGACCACCGGCCTGGGCCGGTCGCCAGTTACGGCACCCCGGGGGCGCAGATCCCTTAACGCTGCGCAAGACTAAGGGGGACGCTTTGGCCGAACGACGTGTTCGATACGGCATCGTGGCGCTCATCTGCGGCGCGGTGATGATCAACTATCTCGATCGCGCGCTTCTCGGCGTGGCGTTGCCCGGGCTCCAGAAGGAGCTTGGTATGCAGGCTACGCTCGCTGGCGTGCTGCTCTCGGCGTTCTCGTGGACTTATTTCCTGGCGCAATTACCGGCGGGCGTTCTGCTCGATCGGGTCGGCGTGAAGGTCACGTACGTCGCCTCCATTGCGCTCTGGTCGGCGGTTACTCTCTTACATGGCGTGGCCGGCGGATTTCGCTCGCTCTTCGGCTTGCGGCTCGCACTGGGGCTGGCCGAGGCGCCGTGTTTCCCGGCCAACAGCAAGATCATCGCGATGTGGTGCCCGCAACGCGAACGGGCTCGTGCAGTCGGGCTCTACACCGCGGCCGAGTACGTGGGGCTGGGATTTCTGAGCCCCATTCTTTTCTGGGGACTGACCGTCGCAGGCTGGCGCAGTCTCTTCGTTGTCGTCGGGATCATCGGCGTGGCCTACAGCGTGTATTTTGCCGGGCGCTATTTCGATCCGAGCGTGCATCCGGCGCTGACTGACACAGAACGAAACGAAATCGCCTCCGGAGGTGGGTTGGTGCAGCGTCCGGCCTCTGCACGCCTCAGCTGGGCGGATGTCGGCCGGCTGCTTGCCCGCCGGCAGATCGTCGGTGTCTGTCTTGGGCAGTTCGCGGTGCATTCGACGTTGACATTCTTCCTGACCTGGTTCCCGAGCTATCTCGTCACCGAGCGACACATTGACTGGATTCGCGCGGGCTTCATGGCCAGCCTCCCGTATGTGGCCGCCTTTGTCGGCGTCCTGGTAGCGGGCTTCTGGTCGGACCGATTGCTGACACGAGGGGCATCGATCAGCGTTGCGCGCAAAGTGCCGGTCATCACGGGCCTGCTCGTCGCCACGGTGATCGTCGCGGCGAACTACCTCGAGTCCAGTTCTCTCATCGTCACCGTGCTCGCTGTGGCTTTTTTTGCGCAGGGGATGTCGGGAACCAGCTGGGCCGCGGTATCGGAGATCGCGCCTCCCGAACAACTGGGGCTGGTGGGCGGCCTCTTCAACGCGGCCGGCAATCTTGCGGGTATCGTGACACCCGTAGTCATCGGAATCATCGTCGATACGACCGGATCCTTCGTCGGAGCGCTCTATTTCGTGGGCGCCGTCGCGCTATTCGGAGCGTGCGCCTGGATCTTCATCGTGGGTCCACTCGAACGGTGACGGTGGGGACGAGGGAAAGGGACATACGTTGACCGTGCATGCCGGATAGATGGGCCGGCGGATTGAAGGCAACAGCGCGCTAAAATGCGTGTTTGTAGGCA
>Ga0268266_10001803_pt1 | contig 24268 bp, 18 predicted proteins | sample KBSS13metaG_FD_190356 | JGI IMG/M metagenome (GOLD analysis project Ga0268266, IMG submission 190356) | Switchgrass rhizosphere microbial communities from Kellogg Biological Station, Michigan, USA - KBS S1-3 metaG (SPAdes) (version 2) | ecosystem: Host-associated > Plants > Roots > Rhizosphere... | reverse complement strand
GCTCGAGCCCGAGCCGGCATCTTGCTCCCACGCGGGCGACATCCAGCTCGCCGCGCCGCCCTCGCCTTCGAACCGCGGAGCCACGGGCTCGGGTTCGGGAGCGCGCTTGGCCTCGGCCAGCGGCGTCAGCGGCACGAACGCGCTGCGCCCGCCGCCGGCCTGCTTCAAGAAGCCGATCGCGGCGACGCCGATCGACGGCTCCTCGACGAGCACACCGCCGAGCCGATCGCCGAGCACGGCCTCGACCGCGACCTCGAGCTGCTCGGGTGCGCGCACCACGTCGGCGACCAGGCCGTGGATCTGCGCCGCATCGTCGGCGATGCGCGCGGCCTGCTGCATGACCATGCGCGTGCCGCGCTGGAAGCCTTCGTAGCGCTGCTGGAGCTCTTGCAGCGACGTCAGCCGCGACCGGCGGCGGTGCAGCTCGGTGCGCAGCGTCTCGACCTCGGCCTCGCCGCGCGACACGTCGTCGGCGAGCGCGTCGCGCCGCAGCTCGAATGCCTCGGCATGGCTGCCGAGATCGAGCTTGGTCTGGCGCAGCGACGCGAGCTCGTGCTGCACGCGCGTACCCTCGCGATCGAGCTCCTTGCGGCGCTCGTGCGCCTGCTCGGTCTCGGAGACCACGCGCTCGAGCCGGCGGGCCGCCTCGTCGCGGCGCCGGCCGAGCGACTCGAGCTGCGTGTCGGCGGTCGCGACCTCGGTGCGCCGCTGCGCGAGCTCCGCGCGGGCTGCATCGAGCGCCTGCTGCGTCGAGCCGACCTCGCTGCGCGCCGCGGTGGCCGCGGCCTCGCGCTCGGCGACGTCGGCCAGCTCGCGTTCGACGCTGCCGGCCAGCTCGGCAAGCTCGGCCATCCGCGTGGCGAGCTCGGACGCACCGGCCGCGCGCTGCGCGACGATCTCGTCGATCTCGGCGCGCGCTTGCGCCGCGCGCGTGTCGAGCTCGTCGGCCTCGCGGCGCTCGAACGCGATCTTGCTCTCGCCGAGGCGGAGGCCGTTGTCGAGCTCGTAGACTTGTTCCTGGATCCCGACGAGCCGGCGCTCCTCGACGCCGAGCTCGGCGCGCTCGGCGACCACGTGCGCGTCTTTGGCCGTCCACGCGCCGCGCGCGTCGTCGAGCCCGGTGCGCGTCGTATCGAGGCTCGTGCGCACGAGCTGGTGCTCGGCGTGGAGCTCGAGCCAGCGGTGCGTCGCCTTCCACAGATCGATGTCGCGCAGCTCGGTCTTGTACTTACGGTAGCGCTCGGCCTTCTGCGCCTGGCGGCGCAGCGTGCCCATCCGCTTGTCGAGCTCGGCGACGATGTCCGAGACGCGCATCAGGTTCTGGCGCGTCTGGTCGAGCTTCTTCTCGGCCGCCTTCTTCTTGGCCTTGAACTTCGTGATGCCCGCGGCCTCTTCGATGATCGCGCGGCGATCCTGCGGCCGGCTCGACACGATCTGACCGACGCGGCCCTGCTCGATGATCGCGTACGCCTTGGTGCCGACGCCGGTGCCGAGGAAGAAGTCCGTGATGTCGCGCAGCCGGCACGGCGTCTTGTTGATGTAGTACTGGGAGAGGCCGTCGCGATACAGCCGGCGCGTCAGCGTGACCTCGGTGTAATTCGCGAACTCCGGCGGCGGCCGATCCGCGAGCAGCTCGGCCACTTCTTCCTGCGGCGACGCGATCGCGTTGCCTTCCGCGTCGGTCCACGTGCCCTGCGTGGCTTGCGTTTCCGGTGCCTCCGGCTCGCCGTCGGGCACCAGCGCATCGAGCTGCTGCTCGGCATCGCGCTCTTCCGACGTCTGCGCGAGCTCGAGCGTGGCCGCCGAGAACCCGACGTCGTCGAACGTGATCGAGACCTCGGCCATCGGCGCCGGCCCGCGGGTCTCCGAGCCCGCGAAGATCACGTCTTCCATCGCCTTGCCGCGCAGGTGCTTCGCGCTCTGCTCGCCCATCGCCCAGCGGAGCGCGTCCACGATGTTCGACTTGCCGCACCCGTTGGGCCCGACGATCCCCGTGATGTCGGCGTCGATGTTGACGACGGCTCGGTCGCAGAACGACTTGAAGCCGATGATCTCCACTCGCTTGATACGCATGAGCGCGGGCAGCCTGCCAGGCCCCTATGACATCCGGCCCTCGTGCTATCACGAACGGGTGGGCCGGCACTCGATCGTTCTCGTCACCGCGCTGATCGCAGCGTCGGCGGTGGCCGCGCCCCAGGTCGAGATCAAGGCCCGAACCCGGCTCGCGCTGACCAAGGTAAAGCTCCGAGATGCCGATGTCGTGGAAGTCTCGGGCCAGCTGGTCGACAAGCTGACCGGCGAAGGCATCGCGGGCCAGACGATCGGGGTGACGGTCGCGGGCCAGACCGAGCCCGCGCTGACCCAGCCCGACGGGTCTTTTCACGCAATTGTCTCGGCCCAGCCCGGCGGGCCGATTCACGTGGAGCTGTCGTACGGCGGCAACCGCACGCTCGACGCCGCCGAGCCGTTTGCCGCCGACACGGACCCGGCCAAGCAGCAGCTCGAGCTGGCGATCACGAAGCTCTCCGACGACCCGCTCGGCGCCGTCATCAAGGTTTCGGCCAACAGCGACGACGGGCCGGTCGACGTGCCGATCGCGCTGTCGGTCGCGCGTCAGGGCTCGGACGAGTTTCACGGCCTGACCGGCTCGGTCACCGCGAACCGCATGACGTTCACGGTGGCTCGCAAGGAAGCCGGCGGGCCGGGCATGTACCGGCTGCGCGCCGCGTTCGTCGGCGACGATCACACGCAAGCGGCGTCGCGCGAGGTCCTGCTCGAGCTGACGTCGCAGACCACGACGACGATCGAGGTCGCCAAGACGTCGCTCGCGTACGAGGACAACCTTGTCGTGACCGGGCGCGTCGCCGACGACGACACGCGCGCGGTCGCGGCGGCGGTCACGCTCATGTCGGGCGATCGCCGGCTCGCGCAGGCGACGACCGACGTCGACGGCAAGTACAAGTTTCGCGTCGAGGCCGCGCTGATCGCGGCGCGCTCGGCGCACATCCAGGTCACCGCGGATCCGGGCAAGTCGTACGTGCGGCCGAGCCGGTCGCCGGCGGTCGAGCTCAAGATCGCGGACCCGCAACCGGTGCCGGTCTCGTACACGATCGCCGCGTTCGTCGCGACGGGCCTGGCCGCGGCCGCGTTCTTCCTGGCGCGCACCAAGCCGTGGCTGCGCTTGCGCAAGCCGACGCCGCCGGCCGAGCAAGACACCGAGGTCGACACGTTCGAGCCGACCGGTGGCGGCCTCGTCGCCGCCAAGCCCGGCATCGTGTCGACGCTGCGCCGGCCGAGCGACGAGGGATTTGCCGGCGTGGTGCGCGACACCGTGCGCGGCCGGCCGATCGCGCGCGCGACGGTGCGGCTCGTACTCGGCGATGCCGAGCGCACGCACGTCACCGGCGACGACGGCGCGTTCGCGCTCGAGGGGCTGCCCGCCGGCGAGCACCAGGCAACCGTCTTGGCCGACGGCCACGTCAGCGAGCGGTTCGCGGTGACGGTGCCGCACCGCGGCGAGCTGCGCGGCGTGCGCGTCGATCTGGTGCCGGTCCGCGAGCGCGTGTTCCAGCTGTATCGCCGCGCCGCCGAGCCGGTCCTGCCCGAGCCGAGGCTGTGGGGAATCTGGTCGCCGCGGCAGATCGTCGACCACGTGCGGACCAAGCGGCCGACCCCGGCGCTGGCCGAGCTCACCGACTTCGTCGAAGAGATCTATTTCGGGCCGCGCCTCGCCGCCGAAGGCGTGCTCGACGTCGCCGCCGAGCGCGTCGATCGCGCGATCCACGAGCGCGTCGAGGTGCCGCCTGCCGTTCCGCGGGCACTCGCGTAGCGCGCGCGTAAACCTGACCCCGCGCGCGCGGGTGCAGCGGGCGACCTTGCCCGCGTAGCGCGCGCGTAAACCTGATATAGACTGCGCCCGACATGGAGACTGAGCTGATCGAGCTTGCGATCGCGATCGTCGTGATCGGGCTCATCATGTGGGTCCTGCGCACCGCGTCGCTGCGGAGCAGGAAGCGCTCGCCCGAGAGCGCGCGCGAGCGGCTCGGCTACGATCCCGACGAGCAAATCCAGCAGCAGCGCCGGCGGCGCCGCCGCGACATCGAAGCCGATGCGAAGGCGGCGGTCGCCAAGGCGAAGGCGCCCGTCGTCGCGCCCGCGGCCGAGCCCGAGGTGCCTGAAGGGCCGGCCGACGCCGAAGCGACCGCGGCCTACAAGGCCGGTCTCGCGAAGACGCGCGGCGGCTTCGTCGCCAAGCTCGGCAAGCTGTTCGGCAAGAAGAAGATCGACGCCGAAACCCTCGACGAGCTCGAGGAGGTCCTGTTCACCGCCGACATCGGGCCGCGCGCGGCCGACCGGATCTTCCAGGCGGTCAAGACCGGCCTCTCGCGCGACGAGCTCGAGGACTCGACGAAGATCTGGACGCAGATCAAGCACGCGTCCAAGCAGATCCTGGCGGTTGCCAGCAAGCCGGTGGATCTGGCGGCGAAGAAGCCGTTCGTGCTGCTCGTGCTCGGCGTCAACGGCGTTGGCAAGACCACGACGATCGGCAAGCTCGCGTCGGCGTGGAAAGCCCAGGGCAAGCGCGTGCTGCTCGCCGCCGGCGATACGTTCCGCGCCGCTGCGACCGAGCAGCTCGAGGAATGGGCCAAGCGCGCCGACGTCGACATCGTCAAGGGCAAGGCGAACGGCGATCCGTCGTCGGTGGTGTTCGACGCGATCAAGAAAGGCGTCGACGACAGCTACGACGTCGTGATCTGCGATACCGCCGGCCGGCTGCACTCGAACTCGGGCCTCATGGACGAGCTCAAGAAGCTCCGCCGCGTGAGCGACAAGGCCATGACAGGCGCGCCTCACGAGACCTGGATGGTCCTCGACGCGACGACCGGGCAGAACGCGATCAACCAGGCCAAGACATTCAAGGCCGACATGGAAATCACGGGCATCGTGCTGACCAAGCTCGACGGCTCCGCGAAGGGCGGCGTCGTGCTCGGCATCTGCGACGAGCTGAAGGTCCCGGTCCGCTATGTCGGGATCGGCGAGAAGATCGGCGACCTGCGTCCGTTCGACCCCGCGGCGTTCGTGGACGCGCTTTACAGCGACGCCGGCGACGGCGAAGCCGCGTAACGCACCATTTCTGCGCGACTGGTGCAAGAGATGTCGTCTCGTTTCGGCGTCGCCAAACCAGGGCGTATAGCTTGAGATCGCAAAAAGTCACGTGTTATGAAGCGCCTACGAATGCGCAACCTCCGGCATCGATCTAGGTCTCTCTTGATCGTGGCACTGGCGCTCGTCGGCAGTACCGCTTTGGCCGCCCCGAAAAAGAAGCCTGCTCCCAAGAAGCCGGCCCCCGCCAACACGGATGGCGGTGCTGGCTCCGGCGATTCCGGGGAGATCGAGATGGACTCGGGTCCCGGGAGTGGGAGCGCTTCGGCAGGGACCGGCAGTGACGCCGCGGGCGGCGACATCGAGATGGACGAGAACCCCAAGCAGGGCGACCTGTCGGCGGACCTCGCGGCCAGCGATCAGAACACGGCGGCGGTGCAGACCGGACCGGTCAAGCACACGCCGATCTCGTGGAAAGACATCATCGTCGTCATCCGCAAGCCGTTCTTGAAGCTCCACCGCGTCGAGCTCCAACCGTTCGTCGGCGTGACGATGAACGACAACATGATCACGCACCAGACGGGCGGCGGCGAGCTCGCGTACTGGCTCACCGACGTGCTCGCGATCGGCGTCGAGGGCATGTACTACATCCACGAGTTCGGCGAGCCGTACGACCTCGTCGCTCGTCAGGCGCGCCGGTTGCCGACCGTCAACCAGTACAACTGGTCCGGCGCGCTCGACTTCCACTACGTGCCGATCTACGGCAAGTTCGCCCTGCTCGATCGCAAGCTGCTCCAGTGGGAGATCGGCTTCACCGCCGGTATCGGCGTCGGTCAGAGCGAGGTCGTGCCGCGCGACAAGACGTTCCCCGGGTTCACGAACCTGCTCATCCAGCCGAACATCGGCGTGAACATGCGCTTCTTCATCGCGAAGTGGCTCACGCTCCAGCTCGGCATCCGCGACTACATCTTCCTCGACCACTTCGAGCCGACCGATCGCTCGCCGACGCACGATCCGACCGCGGATGAAGCGAAGGCCAACGCGGACTCGTCGCTCATCAACAACATCATGTTCCAGATCGGCCTCAGCTTCTGGCTGCCGACCTCGTTCGAGTACACGACGTTCCGGTGATTCACGAGGAGGACAAGACCATGAAGAAGCTCAGCCAGTACCTCGTTTCCCTCGCGTTTCTCCTCGTCGCCGTCGGCACCGCCTCGGCGCAGGTTCGCCTGAACAACTTGCCGAACGAGCCGCCCGTGCGCGCGCGGCGCTTGCTCGTCGCGCACCGCTTCGAGATCACGCCGCTGTTCGAGTCGAGCATCGACGCCGACTTCCAGCACACCGTCGGCGGTGGTCTCAAGCTCGAGTATCACTTCGGCGATCAGTTCTCGATCGGTGTGATCGGCGTCGCATCGACGTCGATCCACACGAGCCTGACCGACAACATCCTCGCGACCCTGCCCGACCAGCCGATGGCCGGCTCGAAGGTCCCGAGCCAGCAGCAGTTCCTCGACCACCTCAACACGATGCCGGTCCACGGCGCTGCGTACGTGAGCTGGACGCCGTGGTACGGCAAGCTCGCCGCGTTCGGCGCCGCCTATCTGGCGTTCGACTTCTACTTCCAGGCGGGCCTCGCGTTCGCCGAGCTGAGCTCGAGCTGCCCGACGACCGCCGGCCTGTGCGACGACACGCACCCTGGCACGTCGACCATGAGCGGCGGCGTCGTGGTCCCGCCCGATGACAACCCGCGCAACGACCCGCCGCTCAACAGCGGCAACCGCCTCGGTCTCTACCTCGGCGGCGGCATTCACGTGTTCTTGTCGGACTTCATCGCGCTCGACCTGACGGTGCGCGACTACGGCTTCTCGGACAACCCGTCCGGCGCTGACTTCAACGCCGACGAGTTCGTGGGCAACAACCCCAAGCTCGGCGACGACAACCGGTTCCTGCAGCACCTGTTCTTCGGCGCCGGCGTGTCGATCATGCTGCCGACGACGGTCAAGCGGACCCCGTAAGCGCCAACACGGTTGGCGCTCGGCGCTTGTAAGTATCCGAAGATCCGGTAGCGTCGTTGTGGATCGCGCCTTGCTGGACAAGGCGGTTGGCTAGCCATGCGTCGTCTCGTTCCCTTCGGCCTCGTGATCGCGCTTTCGAGCTGCATCACCCCGTCGATCCCTATTCCGCCGCCGGATCCCGACGACATGACGTTCGACATCACGATCGATGGGAACGGCTCGTCGAACGCGGTCCTGACCTACCCGTCCGACAGCAACTACGCGAGCGGGACGGTCTATCTGCAGAACCGGTCGACCGGCTTCGGCGTGTTTCAGCCGGTCAACTCGGACGACTCGATCGGGCCGACCCAGCCACTGGCGGCCAAGGCCGGCGACGAGGTCATCGTCACGATCGGAACGCCGGTCCAGACCGTATCGACCTGCGTCGTGCTGCGGCAGGGCATCCAGGACCCGACCGCGCTCTGCACGTTCTAGATCGTCGACGTTTAGTACGACGCGACGGGCCAGCTGACGAGCGTCGGCGTGACGCTCTCCTCGACGCCATTCCGCTCGATGAGCAGCGTCGGCGAAGTTCCCGGGTGCGCGCCGTAGATGCGCGCCTGGACATCGTCCGAGCTGTGCACGCGGACGCCGTCGATCGCGATCAGATGATCACCGCGCTGGAGCCCGACGTTCGACGCCGGAGTTCCGCTGATCACGCGATCGATGTCGGCAAACCCGTCGTGAAAGCCGTAGCGAATGCCGAGAAACCCATGGCCGCTACGGTCGACGGGTTGCACGATCTCGGTCGTGACGACGCGATACGGACACGTCCGGATCGACATCGAGTCAGCGACCTGCATCGCCATGAGCGTGGTGGCGAGCGCGAGGCCCGACGCGACGCCTGCCATCGTGCAGACCACCGCGACGGTGCCCAGCCCACGGCCACGCTCGTTGGGAAGTAGTGCCTCGCGACGCAGAGTCACCATGCTCTGGTTCGCCGGATCCGAGTTCTGGTTATTCGCGTCGTCGGCAGACATCTCGAAGCCTCGCAAATAAGTCCGTGATCCCAGTATAGGCATCGCGGTCTGCAATGCCATCGAGAAGTGTTTGATCGTGACGAAGATCGACAGGCCCGGTCAGAGTGAATTCCCGAGCACGTGATACGTTCCGGAGGGAAGGGTGATGCGTACCCGGCGCGTTCGCCGATGGTTGCTCGTCGTCGGCGTCACGATCCTGGTCTTCGTTGGCGCCGCGTTCGTCTTCCTGCGCACCCAGCTCGACGGCCCCGGGCTCGCCGACAAGATCGCGTCGGCCCTCAACAAGCGGATGCGCGGCCGCATCGAGGTCGGCACCGTGGAATGGCCGACGTCGGCGCTGCAAGCGGTCGCCGCGGGCGGCTGGGTTCCGGTCCGCATCCACGACGTCAAGCTGTGGGATGATTGCGTACTCTCGGCGGACGTCCCCAAGGGCGATCCCGACGCGCCCCGCGGCGGCGACCCGAACGTCGACTGCACGCCGGACGACCGGCCGGACCCGGATCCGGGCTCGAAGCGCAAGCCGCGCAAGCTGCTGATCAGCGTGCCGCTCATCACGACGGAGATCGACATCCACGCGCTGATGTTCGGGCACCACGACTTCGTGTTTCGCCACACCTATGTCCACGGCGGCGAGGCGCTGCTCGAGCAGACGCGCGAGCCCTACCCGCTCCACGCGTACGACCGCACGATCGTCAGCATCGTCACCGCGTTCTACCCGCGGATGAAGGCAGGCTTCCGCGCCGGCATCTACGCCGACAAGCCGCCGCCGATCTTCGACCTGCACGACATCCACCTCGAGCACGTCGGCGTGACGTTTCATCTGGGGCCGTACGCGAACAAGGACGGCACGATCGGCTTCGCGGTCGCCGGCCGCGTCGAGGACGTCAACGCCGACTCCGACGGCACGGCGCAGGTCGCGAACTACCTGCACATGGACGCGACCGATCCGCTGATCGCGAAGTTCTACGTGCAGCTCGCGCTGACCGCGCCACACGGCCGGATCCGCATCCAGGACGAAGGGCCGCGCTCGGCGTTCAAGATCCCGACGAGCGACGAGCCGTGGGGCGCGCATCGCACGGCGCGCTACGACGTCCAGCTGTCGCAGATCGAGCTGCACAAGCTGTCGCAGATGCCGAAGGCCGGCTCGAAGTTCGCGACCACGCTCGAGCTCGACCTGTCGGCGCACACGCTGCCGTGCACGGGGCCCGCGAGCGACGGCGCGGAGCTTCACGTCGCGGGCGGGCTCGAAGACTACTGGGCGCGGCCGTACGACGGGCGCTGGAACCTCGGGCTCGACATCAAGAACCTCGGGCCGACGCTGCATACCTGCATCAAGAGCAAGCTGGGCGGCGAGAACCTCGGCGGCCGCGTCGCGCTCACCGGGCCGTTCATCGCGCCGCCGAAGGTCACCGCCGAGCTCCACGGAGTCGACGTCGACATCCCGCTGACGCGCGACGCCGAGCCCGTGCGACTCACGCTCGCCGAGGTCCGCGGCAACATCGATCTGGTCAACGACGAGGGCGCGATCGACAAGACGCAGGCGCTGATCCGCGGCGGCAAGGAGCCCGGCGAGGTCATGGTGAGCGCGCGGTTCGGGCTCAAGCCGTTCAACGCGCGCGCGTCGCTCGACATCGACAAGCCGATCGATGCCGGCCGGTTTCTGCCGCCGCAGGTCGTGACCGGCGTCGGCCGCTATCTCGGCGGCAAGCTCACCGCGATGGGCGACGTCGACACCGGCTTCGCGCTCGAAAACTTCGACCTGTCGCTTGGCCCGACGCCGACCCAGAAGCTCGTGCGCGTCCACAAGGGCCGGATCTTCACGTCGAACGACTTCGACACCGTCGGGATCCAGCGCGTCGCGATCGAGGCCGGGCGCAGCCACGCGATCTTCGACGGCACGGTCGACACCGTGAAGGAAACGCTGAACGTGCGCGTCGACGGCGACTTCCCCGATCTCGACGTGTGGCTCAAGCGGTTCGGCTTGCCCGCGTTCGCGACGCACGCCGGCGGCGGCTCGATCGTGATCTCGGGGCCGCTCAAGTCGCCGACCGTCGGCGTGAAGCTGAACCTCGGCGGCGTGCCGTGCATGGACAGCCTCACGCTCGACGCCGACGTCAAAGATCAGATCGCGACGATCAACCACGTCAGCAGCTCGGGCCTGGGCGGCGAGCTCGACGGCAACGGCGTCGTATCGCTCGGCGGCGGCGTCAAGGTCATCCAGAGCTTCCACGTCGAGGGCAAGAAGCTCGACGCGTCGCGGCTGTGCGGGCTCGCCGGGCTGGTCAAGGGCACGCTCGACGACGTCGCGGTCGACGTGCACTCCACGCCGGTCGTGCCGGGCCGGCCGGCGCTCGACTGGCTGTCGGCGGTCTCGGCGTTCGTGCGCGCCGATCGCGTCGACATCGCCGGCGACGGCTACTCGAACCTCGCCCTGTGCATCAACCGGCCCGACGACGCCGCGTGCCGCGACGCGCGCCAGACCGCGCGCCTCGGGCCGAAGGATCCGGCGATCTGCGCCGATGCGAAGCAGCGCACCGGCGGCGCCTGCGTCGTCGCGCGCGCCGAGCGCGATCTCGGCGGCAAGCTCGCGGCGACGATCATCGACGTGCCCGCGATGAAGACCGCCAAGGTCCAGGCGCCGCGTCACCTCGCCGGGACGCTCGCGATCGACGACGTGCCGCTCGCGATCGCGGATCAGTTCACGGCCGGCGGAAGCCGGGGGAACGGCGACTCTAGAGCCGCCGGGACGCTCGGCGGCCTGTTCAGCGCGACGCTGCACCTGCAAGGCAGCGGCACGTCGCCGCAGGCCCAGGGCAGCCTGACGCTGATCCGCAGCTGGGTGAAGAACGCGTTCGTCGGCGACTCCGAGCTCGAGGTCTCGCCGATCATGGTCGGGAAGATTCCGAGCGTGTTCTTGCACGGCAGCGCGCTCGCCGGTCAGGTCCAGATCAGCGCGACGATCGGCACGTCGCCGCCCTACCCGCTCGAGGTGTCGCTGACCGGGCGGCGCGTCGAGATCGACAACTTCGTCGCCGTCGAGAAGCTGGTCGGCATGAGCGATCCGATCCAGGCGTGGGCGTCGGGCACCGTCACGGTCAAGACCGAGCTCGCGCCGCTCGATCACAAGCCGGCCACGCCGGAAGCGTGGCTCGAGCTGACCGAGCTCGAGGCGATCCTCGATCACCATTCGCGCGACGGCCGGCTCACCCCGCTGCGGTTCGCGCTCGCGCCGTCGGCCGACGGGTACGCGCTGTCGATGCGGCTCACGCCGTCGACCGTCGAGCTCGCGTGCCGTGATCTCGCGGCGCCGAACGGCCGGCGGCCGTGCTCGACGCAGCTGGTGACGCCGGCCGGCGTGGTCGCGCTCGAGGGCGGCGCAACGACGACGCAGATGAACGTCAAGGCGACCGGCCAGCTCATGCTCGCGAAGCTGTTGCCGCTGTTCGAGACCCAGCTCGACAGCATCTCGGGCACGCTCGATCTCGACGCGACGCTCGCCGGCACGTTCGCGCGGCCGTCGTATCAGGGCGAGCTGCTCGTCCACGATCGCGTCGAGGTCAAGCCGACCGGCGGCGACACCACGCTCCAGATCCTGCCCGGCGGTCAGATCCGGCTGTCCGACGGCACGCTCGGCTTCAACCAGCTCACGGTCAGCGTCAAGGACGAGCGCGCCCAGGAAGCCGGCGAGCTCCACGTCAAAGGCAACATCTCGCTCGACGGCTGGCAGCCGAACGCGTGGGGCGTGCTGATCGACGGGACCATCGCCGGCAAGATGCTGCTCGCGCTGGCGCCCAACGCGGTCGCGCAGGCGAGCGGCCTCGCGCGCATCGACGGCGCGCTCGAGCTGTCGGGCAAAGGCCCGCTGCCGCAGATCACCGGCACCATCACGTTCGATCCAGACGACACTCAACGCCAGGCGCCGCTCTCGATCAGCCCGCGCGGCGCACGCCACGAGATCGCCCTGCTCGCCGGCAGCATCGACATCGCGACCAAGCTCGTCGGCGATCACCGCACGTACTCACTCGCGGTCGACAGCGATCCCATCACCGCGTCGATCGACGGCGACGGCAAGCTCGACGACATCCGTGGCCACGTCGTGATCGACAACGGCGTGCCGCTCGAGGCGACGATCGATCTCGACGCCGAGAACGTTCCGTTCCGGATCCCGGGCTCGCTCAACCTCGTCGTGTCGGCGCGCGACGTCGAGCTCGAGCTCCTGCAGGGGCGCTCGGCGTGGAGCGCGCGCGGCAACATCTCGCTGATCAGCGGCGAGTACTCGCGCAACTTCGAGCTCACCGACGCGATCAAGCCGGTCGCGTCGACCGCGCCGCCCGCCAAACCGCTGTGGGACGAGTACCCGTCGATCGGCAACGCCGACCTCGATCTCACGCTCGACGTGCGCCGCTTCCAGGTCAAGAACAACATCGCGCGCAACGGCATCGATCTCGAAGGCCCGCACATCCGCATCAGCGGCACGCCTCGCGATCCGCGGCTGTCGGGCTCGATCCGCGTGCTGCGCGGCGAGTTCCAGATCCCGGGCACGCGCGCGACGTTCACGCGCACGCTCGGCTCGATCGACTTCGCCGAGAACGACCGCGCCACGAACCCGCGCCTCGAGATCACGAGCGACTCCGACTTCGTCGATCAGTCCGCGCAGCTCCACATCATCACGCTGACGATCAGCGGCACGCTCGAGAACCCCCAGTGGGATCTCAAGACGTCGACCGGCTACAACAAGTCGCAGACGCTGACGCTGTTGTTCCTCGGTCGCAACCCCGAGCAGCTGCGCCGCTCGCTCGGAGATCAGTCGCTGGGCGCCGATCCGACGCGCATCGATCCGACCACGAACCCGTCGACCGGCTTTGCCGATCAGATCGTGAAGGACCTCGCGGGCGACTGGGTGTCCGGGCTCGTCGGCGACAAGCTCACGAAGATCACGCGACTCGACGTCCTGCGCTTCGAGATCGGGTTCGGCGACGTCGGCATCTACGCGGTCAAGAACGTCGCCGAGAACATCAAGGTCATCGGCGATTTCGAGCAGACGATCCGCGGCCAGACGATCAACGTGACCGGCGAGTTCAAGACGCCGTGGCACATGCCGTGGCATTTGCAGACCAACGACCAGCTCACCGTCCAGGGCGTCTATCTTTACAAGAACTACTACGACCCCGCCGAGGAAGACATCAAGGACTACCGCGGCCAGCTCGTGTATCGCCTGTTCATCCCGCCGCTATTTCCGTGACTCGCAAAGCGCTCGTCCTCCTCGTTGTCGTCGTCGCGTTGGCGCGCGCTGCCCACGCGCAGCCGGGGGCGACGATCGACGCCAAGCCGCTCGTGGCCGATCGCGCGACGTGCCTGCGGCTCGACACCACGCCCGGCGCGCTGCTCGAGCCGGCCGAGCAAGCCGGTGGCCTCGACACGCCGATCCCGTGGACCGAGTTCGTCATCGACGGCGATCTCGTCGATTCGCCGGCCACCGTGCACGCGCTGCTCGAGCCCACGATGACGCAGCTGCAGACCACGCTGTCGGCGGCGCACTGGAAGGACGTCGCGGCGACGACCGCGAAGCTCGGCTACCAGCTCGTCGGCCACCTCGTGAGCGGCACGAAGGTCCGCTTGCACCTCGCGCCGCTGCCGATGGTCCGCGAGGTCGGCATCGACGTGCCGCAGCACTGGTACGAGAAGCTGCTCGACGAGGAGATCCGGCGCCGATTGCGCGCGCGCCGCGGCGTGTACCTGCCGTGGGAGCCGGTGCGCCGCCAGTGCGCGATCGACGACGAGCGCGTGCGCATCGAGGAGTACCTCCACGACGAAGGCTACGCCGACGCGCGCGTCCAGATCGTCGCGACGCTGACGCGCACCAGCGCGCGGCTGCGCGTGCACGTCGATCTCGGCGCCGAGTACGTGCAGGGTCACATCACGATCATCAACGCGAATGATTCGTCGCCGCTCGCGCTGTCGGCGACCGAGATCGAGGCGCCGTTCAAGCACAAGAAGACCTGCATCGTGGAGTCGCTGTGCTTCGGCACGACGCGGTTCACGCGCAGCCAGCACACCGAGGACGTCCAGAAGCTCAAGGACCTGTTCCACCAGCACGGCTATCCGTCGGTCCGGATCCAGTCGAGCTACGATCCGAAGCTGTCGTTCGATCGGCGCACGCACACGGTGCCGATCACGCTGACGATCGACCAGCGGCGCAGCATCGACGTCAAGTTCGAGGGCGTCGACCCCGACGCGCTGCCGAGCGAGGAGCTCAAGAAGCAGCTCACGTTCGACGACGCGGGCTCGTCCGACGACGTCGAGGCCGCCGCGTCCGCGAAGGCGCTCGTCGTGTACCTGCAAGGCCGCGGCTACTTCGACGCGCGCGTCACCGTCGAGCGCACCCGCCTGCCCGACTACGACGAGCTCGTGTTCCACATCGATCCGGGCCCGACCCGCGAGGTCCACGAGGTGCGGTTCGAGGGCAACCACGTGCTCGCCTCGGGCACGCTCGCGAAGCTGATCGCGACCAAGCCGGCCGACTTCCGCAACGCGCTGTTCGGCGACAACGTGGCCGAGACGTCGGCTCAGCTCGCGAGCGACGTCGCGCGGATCAAAGATGCGTATCGGCGCGCCGGCTATCGCCAGGTCCAGGTCACCGCCACGACCGCGACCATGCCCGACGCCCTCGACTCGAGTGCGCTCGCCGCGGCGCTCGTGCTGGCCGATGTCGGCCACGACCTCTACGTCCGGTTTCGCATCGACGAGGGCCAGCCGACGCTGATCGCGCGGTTCGAGCTCGAGCTGGACGTCCCGAAGGACCAGAAGCTCGCGCTGTGCGGCCTGCTCCTCGGCGAGCTCTCCGACGAGCTCGCGATGCCGTCGCTCGCGATCCCGAGGCCCGATCCGTCGGGGCTGTGCGTCGCCGTGCCGTCGGCCGCGATGCCGTACAAGGAAGACGACGTCACCGGCACGCACGACCGGCTGCGCAACTTCATGTTCCGCAAGGCGCGGCCGCGCGCGGTCGTCGACTACGAGGCGCGCGACGCCGGCGACGCGCGCGTGATCGCGCACTACAAGGTCCGCGGCGCGACGGAGGTCAAGCTCGGCCGCGTGATCGTGCGCGGCAACTTCCACACCCACCTGTCGATCATCGAGCGCCTGCTCCAGCTCGAGCCCGGCGCGCCGCTGACCAGCGACGCGCTCGCCGACGGCGTTTGCCGGCTGCGCAACACGACGCTGTTCGACGCCGTCAACATCGACCTGCCCGACCTGTGCAGCGCGCAAAGTGCGCCCGGCAGCTGCGAGGGCGGCGACGTCGTCGATGCGGTCGTCCGCGTCGAGGAGCACTACGACTTCACGTCGCAGCTCGACCTCAACGCCGGTTACTCCAGCTACAACGGTCTGTTCGGCGGGCTCACCTGGGCGCAGCGCAACCTGTTCGGCTACGGCCTCGGCTTCGTCGCGAACGCGACGTACGGCACCAAGATCACCGATCTCGAGGCGACGTTCACGGTGCCGCAGTACCTGTCGCCGACGTGGAAGTTGTTCCCGTTCCGGACCGACCTGACCGGGCTCTACAAGCAGCAGATCACGCCCGAGTTCGGCCTCCTCACCACCGAAGGCGCGACGATCGCGCTCCAGCACCCGTCGGTGCAGCAGCGCACGGCCACGCAGAAGCCGCACGCGATCACGTACGGCCTCGAGTACGACTATCGCCTGCGCACGCGCCAGGTCGACGCGCTCCGGCCGATCGGCGCGAACAGCGACGAGAGCCAGGTCGCCGTCGGCACGCGCACCGAATCGGTCGGCACGACGATCGACTACGAAGCGCGCACCGACCGCGCCGGCAACCTCGCGCCGCTGACGTCGGAGAACGGCTTCCGCCTGCAAGGCTCGCTGAGCTACGCGTTCCGCGGCGTGCTCGGCGGCCAGGACACGTTCATCAAGCTGTCGGCCAGCGGCTCGAAGTTCCTGTCGATCGGCGACAACCTGATCATCCGCTTCGACCTGCGCTACGACGAGGGCTTCCCGCTCGGCGGCGCGAGCTTGCTCCCCGAGGTCGAGCGGTTCTTCGCCGGCGGCGATTCCACCGTGCGTGGCTACAACGACGATGCGATGGCGACCGAGATCGTCCAGGTCAAGGTCCCGCCGCTGGGCAACATCTCGCAGATCCGCGTGATCCCCGCCGGCGGCAACATCCGGGTCCTGTCGAGCGTCGACGCCCAGCTGCGGATCTGGAAGGTCCTCGCCGGCGCGGTGTTCACCGATGCAGGCATGATCTCCAACGAGTGGAGCACGGTGACCGAGAGCGACATCCGGCCGTCGATCGGCACCGGCCTGCGCGTCCTGACGCCGTTCGGAATCGCCGCCCTCGAGTACGCGGTGCCCTTGCGCCCCAACCTGGGCGACGACCCGCGCGGCCGCATCCATTTCTACTTCGCGGCGCGCGCTCAGTTCTAAATCGAGCCCGAGCCCGCTCCGCGCCTCAGCGGTCTCGTGGTCCCAAAACGGCGCAGCTGGCGCGATATCCAGTGACCGGGCTCGGGCTCGGGCTCGACGAAGCGGAAACGTGCCAGCCACTGCACCGCTCGCGACAAATAGGTTATAAGCCCCACCCTATGGGACGCGGAGATAATCGCAAGACCTGGAAGATGCGCCGCAAGAAGCGGCAGACGAAGCTCAAGGCGCGGATCAAGCGCAAGATCAACGCGGCGAAGGCGACCAAGAAGCCGGCCGCGCCTGCCAAGAAGAAGTAAGCTGCGCGGGTGACCCCCGAGCAAACGCGCTGCGTGATGACGCAGATCGTGATGCCGATGCACACCAACGGTGTGGCCGGCGTGATGTTCGGCGGCATCATGATGCAGTGGATCGACGTGTGCGGTGGCGTTGCTGCCATGCGCCACGCCGGCGGCGGCGTGCTCACGGCGTCGATCGATCGCCTCGACTTCTTGTCGCCGGTGAAGGTCGGCGAGATCGTCGTGCTGCAAGCGCAGGTCAACTACACGGCGCGGACGTCGATGGAAGTCGGCTGTCGCGTCGAGACCGAGGACATGCGCACCGGCACGCGGCGCTACGTCACCAAGGCCTACCTGACGTTCGTCGGCGTCGACGAGCACGGCCGGCCCAAGCCGATCCCGCCGCTCGAGCTCGCGACCGAGCACGATCGCCGGCGTCACGCCGATGCCGAGCGCCGGCGCAAGGATCGCCTGCGCGCCGCCGGGAGGACGTCGTGAGCGTCGATCGCAGCGCGTGGGGCCGCTTGCGCGTCACCGGCGGCGATCGCGTGCGCTTTCTGCAGGGCCTCACCACGGTCAACGTCGAGGCGCTCGGCGACGGCGCGCATGGCTGGGGCGCGATCCTGTCGCCGAAGGGCCGCGTGCTGTCGGTGATCGACATCGCTCGCAACGGCGAGTCGTTCACGATCACGTGCGAGCCGTCGCTGACCGACAAGACGCGCGCGTTGCTCGAGCGCTATGCCGTGATGGACGACGTCGCGTTCGAGCCGCTCGCCGGACCGCTGCACCAGGAGCTCGGCGACCCGTGGCAGACGCCATTCGTCGACGGTGCGGGCGATGCACCGGAAGACGACGTCGCGCGGATCCGCGCCGGCTTCCTGCGCTACGGGGCGGACGTCGACGAGGATCACTTTCCGTTCGAGACGCCGCTCGTCGCGTTCCTCGACTACGGCAAGGGCTGCTACGTCGGCCAGGAGCCGGTGTTCCGCGTCCACGCGCAGGGCAACGCGGCGCGCACGCTGCGCGGCCTCGTGATCGACGGCAGCGCGCCGATCGCACCAGGTGCGCCGATCAAGCATCCCGCGAAGGACGCGGCGGGCCACGTCACGTCGTCGGCGCCGGCCGGCGACGGCACGACGGTCGCGCTGGGCTACCTGCATCGCACCGCGTGGGACGTCGGCGGCCGCGTCGAGATCGACGGGCGCGCCGCGGTCGTGCACGAGCTTCCGTGGTGAAGGCGCTCGCGGCGATCGTCGCGCTGACCGCCGGCTGCGACTACATCACCGACGGCTTCACGACGAACGGGTTCTCCGGCGATCCGTTTCCGACGCTGATCGCGTCGCCGACCGGCGCCCTGATGACCGGGTTCACCGTCGACGGCGACACCGACATGCACACGGCCGTGCTCGACGTCATGTCGCCGATGAACGTCATCGATCGCGGCCCCGACGCGCCGGTGACCGTCGACGACGACGCAACGTTCCAGATGTACGGCGTGCACCAACCGTTCGGGCCGTTCGATCTCCAGCGTGCGAACTTCGCCGACAACACGCTGACCACGCTCCACCCGTGCGACGGCTCGCCGTGCGTCGTCGGCACGCCGACCTCGCCGCAGCCGTTCGACGCGATCATCGGCATGCCCGCGTTCGTCAGCGACGCGCTCCGCCTCCATCTCGGCGAGGATCCGGCGGCCGGCAGCGACACGATCTTCGTATTGCCCGACGTCGCGGGCTCCGAGGCCGCGCGCTCGTACTCGTGCGACGCCGACTTCCCGGTGCCGTTCCGCGGCGGCGGTACGATCATCATCGGCGGCACCGAGCTCTCGTTCACGAACTGGCGGATCGCGATCGACGCGTGCCTGTCGTTCGATCCGGATCCGAACGCGCCGCAGAGCCAGCGCGGCACCGATGCGCTGTTCGTTGCGTCGACGGCCACCGGCGTGTCGATCCTGGGCCTGTCGGCGTACCAGCGCTACCAGCTCACGCATCCGGGCGCGCCCGACGCGAGCACGCTGCCCGTCTCGTCGGTGATGCTCGAGAACGAGACGATCACCGGCAACCTGACCACGATCCCGACGATGGCGCTGGTCGCGAACTCGCCGACCAACCCGCGCGCGCCGTGCCGGCAGGTGTGGGCGAACCACTTGCTCGTGCAGCGCGATTGCGCGCCCGGCGACGACTGCCCGTGCATCCCGGATCAGGATCCGAACAACGGCACGTTTTGCGCGGTGCCGGCGGTCACCGAGCTCGCGCCGCCCACCGGCTTCCCCGTGCTGATCGTCGACGATGGCAACGACACGCTCCAGGCGCTGCGCACCGAGCTCACGCCCGATCAGCCCGAAGTCGACGGCATTCTGGGCACGTCGGCGCTGCGCCAGATCGAGCTCGACGTCGACTTCCCGAACGACCGGCTGCTCGCGCGCTGCACCGATCCCGATCTCAGCGTGTGCGAGGCCCGCCCGGAGATGCCGCGCGAGCAGGATCGCACTCAGGTCCAAGGCTGCCTCGGGCTCTTGCCGTAGCGCGCGGCACGCGATCGGCGGGTTGCGTGAGGCGCTCGAGCACGACCGCGAGCGAGAGCGTCGGCACGCACGACAGCGCGAAGATGCCCGTGATCGACAGGTTCGACGAGCAACTCGCGGTCATCGACGAGACCAGCACGTCGGCGACCACGACCCACGCCAGCGATGCCAGGACGATCAAGCCGCGCGGCCGCTCGAGCCGGCCCGCGAGCCGGCCGATGATCGTGCCCGCGAGCAAGCCGTACGGCAGGCCGACGTAGAACCCGGCGACCACGAACACCGTGCGCGGCAGCGGATCGCACTCGCACTCGAATCCGCACACGCCCTGGCTCGTGCCCGTCGCGAGCGCCCACGCCGACGTGATGAGCACGACGTCGAGGGCAGCGAGCCAGCGGCCCTTTTCGGCGGGCGACATGGCGATCCAACTCCGCGGATGGCTCCGCTATTCCAGGCTCGCCTGGTCGGAGACCTCGCTGTCACCTCGGCGACGATCGTCGACGCTGGCGTCGCTCGAGATACGCGCGTTCGCGCGCATTCTCGGTCCGTGCGATCGCGGCCGCATACGCCGCATCGGCATCGCGACCGAGCCGCAACAGCAGATCGGCGCGAATCGCGTGGAACAGGTAGTAGTCGTCGACGGCGAGCGCGTCGACGATCGCGAGCGCGGCCTCCGGCCCGGCGACCTCGGCCACCGCGACGGCACGATTGAGCGCGGCGATCGGGCTCGGCGCGATCGCGAGGAGCTGATCGTAAAGCGCGACGATCTGCGGCCACGCCGTGTCGGCGGCCGTCGCCGCGTCGGCGTGCACCGCGTTGATCGCGGCCTGGATCTGATACGGGCCTGGTTCGTCCCGCGCGAGGCAGCGGCGCACGAGCGCGTGACCTTCGGCGATCAAGTCGCGATCCCACTGCGCACGATCTTGCTCACCGAGTGGGACGAGCTCGCCCTGCCCATTCGTACGAGCGCCGCGGCGTGACTCCAATAGAAGCATCAATGCGAGCAGCCCCATCACCTCGGGCTCGTCGGACAGAAGCTCGTGCACGAGACGCCCGAGCCGGATCGCCTCGACGCAGAGGTCGGCACGTGAAAGCTCCCCGCCGCCGCTCGCGATGTACCCCTCGTTGAAGATCAGGTAGAGGACCGCGAGCACCGTGCGCAGCCGCGGCGCGAGATCGTCGGCTGCGGGTACGCGATACGGGATGTGCGCATCGCGAATCTTGGCTTTTGCACGCACGAGGCGTTGCGCCATGGTGGCTTCGGGCACGAAGAACGCGTGTGCGATCTCGGCGGTTGTCAGCCCTCCGAGCAGGCGCAGCGTGAGCGCGACCTGTGCATCCGGTGCGAGCGCCGGGTGACAGCACGTGAAGATCAGGCGCAGGCGCTCGTTGGGCACGACACCCTCCTCGAGTTCGACGTGCGGGTCGTCGTCGATCACGAGCGGCAGCGCTGCGCGCCGCAGCCGATCGATCGCCCGATTGCGCGCCGTCGTGATGATCCAGCCGGCCGGGCTCGGCGGCACGCCGGCCACGGGCCAGCGCTCGAGCGCGATCGCGAACGCGTCCTGCACCGATTCCTCGACCAGATCGATGTCGCCGATGCGCCGGATCAACGCCGCGACGGCACGGCCGTACTCCGCGCGAAACACGCGCTCGATCTGGTCGGCTGCGATCATCGCGGCGGACCGACGTGCGCGAACGGCCGCACCTCGACCGGCAACCCATCCGGGAAGTCAGGAGTCGACAGCCCGTCGACAAGGCGCCTCGCCCACTGCAGCGCTGCGTCGAGATCAGGCACGTCGACGATCAGGAAGCCGCCGATGTGCTCCTTGCCTTCGACGTACGGCCCGTCCGTCGTCACCACCTCGCCGCGCTGGTTCCGAACGACGCTCGCCGTGCTCGGTCGGTGAAGGCCACCGTTGAAGACCCAGACCCGCTGCGCCTTCGCATCCTCGATCAGCGCATTCATCTTGCGCATCACGGGTGCGAGCTGCTCGGCAGACGGCGGCTGGGCGTCGGGCTGATAGATGCTGAGGGCGTAGTGCGGCATGTCAGTCTCCTGGTTGTTCATCCGCTAAACGAACAACTCCCGCCAGATCGACATCGCGCGACATGAGGCCGACCTATTCCAGCGCCTCGGCTTCGGTGAGGACCTCGGCCGGCGTGCCGGTCGCGATCACCTTGCCGCGGTGGATCAGGATCACGCGATCGGCGAGCTGCCGCGCCTCGGCCACCGAGTGCGTGACGTGCACGGCGGGCACGCCGAGCTCGCCGACGAGCTCGCGCACGAGCCGGCACAGCTGCGCGCGCAGCTCGCGATCGAGGGCCGAGAACGGCTCGTCGAGCAGGACCAGCCGCGGCGACCGCCCGAACGCGCGAGCGAGCGCGACGCGCTGCGCCTCGCCGCCCGAGAACGTACGCGGCCGGCGGTGCGCGAGATGACCGACGCCGAGCTGGTCGAGCAGCGCGCGCGCCTTGGCGGGGCGCGCGTCGCGCTCGACGTGGTGCATGCCGTACATGACGTTGTGCAGCGCCGTCATGTGCGGGAACAGCGCGAGGCCCTGAAACACGTAGGCGAGCTCACGCGCGTCGACCGCGACATCGACGCCGCGCTTGCGATCGAGCCACACGGTGTCGCCGAGCACGATGCGGCCGTCGGCCGGCAACAGGCCCGCGAGCGCGGCCAGGAGCGAGCTCTTGCCCGATCCCGACGGGCCCATCAGGCACGTGATGCCCGGCGGGCAGCGCAGCTCGGCCGCGATCGCGAGCTCGCCGCGGGTCAGCGCCAGATCGGCGACGAGATCACCGGGCACGATGAAGCCGCCGGGTCAGCCGGTTCGCGAGGAACAGCATCGCGATGCCGAGCGCGGTCGTCGCGATCGCCATGTTGCGGGCCGCGTCCTCGCGCATCGCGACCAGCTCGTCGTAGACGAAGATCGACGCCGGGCTCGTGTTCTGGATCCCGAACAGGCCGTTGAACCGCTCGCTCGCGATCATCTGGGTCATGCCGTAGTCGCCGAGCGCGCGCGCGAACCCGAGCATGGCGCCGGCGATGATGCCGGGCGACGCGAGCGGCAGCGTCACGGTCGCGAGCACGCGCATCGGCTTGGCGCCGAGCGTGCGCGCCGCGGCGATCAGGTTCGGATCGATCGCGTCGAGGCCGACGCGCACCGCGCCGATCACGAGCGGCAGCGAGCCCACCGTCGCCGCGACGACCGCGCCGGTGAACGTGAACGCGATGTCGGCGCCGAACAGCGCGTGCCACGCGCGGCCGACGAGGCTGTGCGGCCCGAGCGAGACCAGCAGGTAGTAGCCGAGCACCGTCGGTGGCAGCACGAGCGGCGTCGACACGAGCGCGTGGAACAGGTCCGGCAGCGGCAGCCGCTTCCACGCGAGCACGACCGCGAGCGCGGTGCCGACGACGACCGAGATGATCATCGCGATCGTCGCGATCTGCAGCGACAGGACGAGCGGTGCCCAGCTCATGAGACGCCTACGCGCCGGGCAGCCGGGCGACGAACACGGCGCCGAGCTCGCCGCGCTCCTCGACGTGAATCGATCCCCCGTGGGCCTCGACCGCGAGCTTGCAGAAGTACAGGCCGAGACCGCGGTTCGCCCGCGCCGACGCACGCCGGCGCTCGACCTGAAAAAAGCGCCCGAAGATCTGCTCGCGATCGATGGCCGGCACCGGTGGACCGCTGTTACCGATCGCGATCTCGACGCCGTGCTCGTCGCGCTTGGCCGAGATCACGCAACGCCCGCCGCGCGGTGCATAGCGCGTGGCGTTGTCGAGCATGTTCTCGATCACGCGGCCGAATAGATCGCGATCGAGCGGCACGATCATTTCCGGATCGACGTCGATCTCGCAGCGCAGGTTGCGAACCTCGAAGTGCGCGCGGTTGCCGTTGCGCGCGCGCTCGATCAGCTCGACGAGCCGCACCGGCGCGAGCTGCGCGTGCAGCATGCCGTCCTCGAGCTCGTCGACATCGAGGATCGTCGCGACCAGGCCGAGCGCCTTGCCGAGCAGGACTTCGGTGTCGTCGAGGTAGCTCTTGACCGACGGCGACTGCTCGCCGCCGAGCTCGTCGCGCAACAGGTTGATGTAGCCGATCGCGGCGGCGAGCGGGCTGCGCAGATCGTGGACCACGAGCGCGGCGAGCACGCGCTTCTTCTCGCGTAGCTCGCGAACGCTGTCGTCCTCAGCCGCGTTGTCGGCTTGCCGCATCGATCATCCCTTCACCTGGTTCCGGCCGCTTTCCTTGGCGGCGAACAGCTGGGTGTCGGCTTGCTTGATGAACTCGAGCGCGTCCTCGATCTCGCCCCGCAGGCTCGCGACGCCGATCGAGACGGTCACCGGGATCTGCGCGTCCTCGAACTTGAACTCGGCAACCTCGACCAGCTTGCGAATCTTCTCGGCGAACGCCATCGCGTTGTAGTGATCGATCTCGGGCAAGACGATCGCGAACTCTTCGCCGCCGTAGCGCGCGAGGACGTCTTCGCGACGGATGCGCGTCTTGATCACGCTCGCGAGGTGCTTGAGCACGTGATCGCCGGCGAGGTGGCCGAACGTGTCGTTGACGCCCTTGAACCGGTCGATGTCGAACATGATCAGCGACAGGTCGCGGCGATAGCGCAGTGCACGGCCGATCTCGCGCTCGAGCGTCTCGACGAAGTAGCGCCGGTTGAACACCTGCGTGAGGCCGTCGACCGTGGTCAGCCGGTAGATCTCCTCGTGGTAGGCGTTCTCGATGTTGTTGCCCGACAGGAACTTGAAGATGCAGCGGCCGACCTTGATGAAGTCGCCGTCGCGCAGCACGTACTCGTCGATCATCTCGTCGTTGACGTAGGTGCCGTTGGTCGACCCCATATCGCGCAGCATGATCGCGTTGCCGGTGT
>Ga0268266_10001801_pt1 | contig 24278 bp, 38 predicted proteins | sample KBSS13metaG_FD_190356 | JGI IMG/M metagenome (GOLD analysis project Ga0268266, IMG submission 190356) | Switchgrass rhizosphere microbial communities from Kellogg Biological Station, Michigan, USA - KBS S1-3 metaG (SPAdes) (version 2) | ecosystem: Host-associated > Plants > Roots > Rhizosphere... | reverse complement strand
CTCACTCGTGTCCCAGATGTGCAGCCGCTGCACCTGCTCGTCGTCGAGATAGGTGCGCAGCATCCCGAAGCCTTGAATGGTCCACTCGCGATCAAACGGATTCGCCAGGATGTCGTTGATTGCTGATTCGGTGATCATGGTTGGTCTCCTTCAGTAGTGACAGGGGCGGGTAGTTCGTCGGTCGACCAGATGTGCCTGGTGTTGATTCCGTCGTAGCGCCATACCTCGCAGCAGTTCGGCATGTACGTCTCCGGCGCCACTGACCGTCCGCGAGGCGGCAGATCACGGCCGCAAGCAGGACACGGCACCGGAACGGCGCACGCTTCAGTGCAACATTCGAACGGCTCCCAGCTCATTGGCCCTCCTGGGTTGCAAGGTGACGTTCGATCGCGGCCATCAGCTCCGCGCGAATGTCGTCGGGCATCGGCGGTAGACCACAGCGCATCGGCTTCTGCCAGAACCAGCGCCGCCGGTCAGCGAGCATGTCGTAGGGCCGCGGGTAGTAGCTGAGGTAGCGGCCGATCTCAATCAGCAACTTCACGGCCGGTCCTCCTTGGTGGTGACAGACAGGGCGGCTTGGATCATTGATGCGAGCCGCTGAGCAAGCCCCAGCCGCTCAGCGGCCATACCCAGGCACCTCGGACACCAGGACAGACCTTCCGGTGGCGTAGCGGGGAACTCAGGCAGGTCTACACGGGGTGACTGCTGACAGTCCCACGCATGGATATGGCATAGAGCGTGCGGAGAGCCGTTGACCAGTTCAGGTCTGAGGATGTGGAGTAGGCGAACCTGGCCTGCGCGTTTGGTCGCTGCGTGGTAGCCGCGGTGGAACGCGAGCAGTCGCGGCGCGGTCACGCGGCACGCTCCGCGAGATGGTGGGCGGCGATCAGCCGGCCGACATACTCAGCGACCTGAGGCACTACGGCGTTGCCGAGGGTTCGCAGTCGGTCCATCCGGTTGGAAACCCCATCGCGTACTCCCATAGTTCGGGCTCGAGTCGGGATGTGATCTCGTCTTGGAAGCGGGCGTAGCTCGGCCACTTCCTCATGGATGGCGAGCAGTGGTTCGCCTTGGCCGTAGGCGTTGGCCACCACCAGGACACGAGGTCGTTTGTGGGGAGCGCCGAAGCTACCGGCGGGGAGTCGCAACGCAATGGTATGAAAGCCAAGTGCCACCAAATCCTCCCGGACAGGCTGGGTCCATTTGCGCCAGTTCGGGGAGTTCTCGACGATGACCCACGACGGTCGTACCGCGGCAACGGTCGCGCGGTACGCCGACCACAGTCCGGACTTTGGTCCTGCGAGACCTTTACGGTTCCCAGCCGTATTGGCGCTTGAAATGTCTTGGCAGGGGAATCCTCCGCAGATGACGTCAACGGTCGGCCTTTCGGTTGATAGCCACCAGTCGGCGGCGGTGCGTACGTCGTCGTGCCGGGGAACGTCCGGCCAATGCTTCTCAAGCACGCGCCGGCAGTAGGGGTCGATCTCGACCTGGCCGACCGTGCGCATCCCAGCCCGCTCCAGGCCGAGCTCGAGACCGCCGATGCCCGCGAACAGCGACAGGACGTTCAGGGGCGCGGTCACTCCGTCACCGCCTGAGCATCGATAGGCCCCCGCGCCACACGGGGCCACGCGATGTTGAGCAGCGCGGCCCGGTGGGCGGCTGGCATGGGCACCAGTGGGTAGCCGGCGTGGTCCATGCCCATGGCGAGCAGGATCGCCGCGTCAGCTTCGTTGTTGTTGGACACCAGTAGTGGCAGTCGCTGCACGCAGGCGATCATCACGGCGTCTTTGCCGGCGTTGCCCTTTCCGGTGGCGTACCTAGCGCGGCTGGTCGGCGGTACGACGGCTATCGGGACTTTGTCGCGGTCGAGACGGTCGCGGATCATCCAGTGCAGCGCGCCGCGCTCCGCGGACTTGCCGTTGCGGTTGCCGAAGGACAGGCCCTCGATGACGGCGAGGTCGGCGCCGTACGCGCGGTAGGCGACTTCGCTGACTATTCGCCGGAGCCGGTTCAGGTCATCACCTGGCCGGGTGACGATTGTTTCGCATTCGTCCAGGGTCGCTATTCCGGTTGCGGTGAGCGACGGGTCGATTCCGATAATGCGCATCACAGCACCACCTCCTTTTCTTTTCTTGGGCCGCAGTGGTGAATTAAATGCACTGGCCATTTCGAGGGTGCGGTTATCCATTCGCGGAGGTTGAGGTCGGTGCCGTCGTAGTCGGCGGCGCGGTGGCCGGTGAGGTAGGCGGCGACCTCGGCGAGGTAGGTGACTGGTTCGGGGTCGACGGTGATGGTGATTGAGCAGTGGTCGTGGCTGGCGCCGGTGAGGACTTGCTGGCCACATCGGCGGCAGTTGGTGATCTTGGCTGCGCGTCGGCTGGCTGCTTTTTTGTCTTCGAGCCAGGTGGCTGTTCCGTGCTGTCGTCCTCCGTTCCGTTCTATAGAACGGAACTCGGACGGAACGGGGCCAACGTCGGAGTGTTCCGTGGTGTTCCGTGGTCCCACGGAACGCTTCTGTGCCAGTGTTTCTGGGCCTTTCGTCCTTGTCATAGGTTCGCCGTTCCGTGGTGTTCCGTGGTGGTTTCGGAACGGTTCGTAATGATCTCTGTTCCGTCTGGGTACGGAACGGACATTTTCCGCAATCTGACCGCGTTGGAGACCACTTCATTCGGCGCCTTGACCCCGGCAGCACGAGCCGCCTTCTGGACGTCACGATTGCTTGCATCTCGGGCCAGCCCGGCCGCATCGGCAGCGTCGATGATCGCCTTGGTCTTCAAATCCCAGACCGCCGTTCGTCCCATCGCATCAACCCGGTGCCGCAGTGGGCCCAACTCCCGGTGCAGCACCAGGGTCCGTTCGGTGACTTGCATGCGGTTGGCTTCGCAGTCGAGACGGAAAACGTCATCGGAGACGCGCGACATTCTCCACACCGCATCGACGTCTCCGACTTTCGCTGATCCGCCCCGCTGTCCCTTTGTTTCGTCTTTCCCGGAATGGTCGAGACGAATAAGCGCAATTTCGTGTTGCTTCAATTTTTTGCCGGTGTGCCGGTAGAAATTGAGCCACGTGTCATTTTCGTTTTCGTCGCCGTCGACGGACCGAGAAACGGTGTCGATGACGATCACCTCGGCCTGGTAGTGCAGGGCCGCGGCGAGCAGCTCCTGGCTGCCGCGTTCGGTGTCCAGCGCGGCGAGGGTGGGGTATGAGAGGTAGTGCAGGTGGGTGAGGTCGGCGGGTGTGTAGCGCATGTCGGTGAGGCGTTCGCGGATGTCGTTCTGGGGGTCGTTTTCGAAGTCGACGTATAGGACGTGGCGGGCCCGGTCGGGTGTGGTGCCGAGTACTTCGCTGCCTCGCGCGACGGCGACCGCTATTTCGAGCATGAGCAGGCTTTTGCCGACTTTGGGGGCCGAGTAGAGGGCGACGAGGCGCCGGGCCGGTAGGAGTGGTTCGACTATCCAGTCTTCTTTGTCGTCGCGTTGCCACAGTTCGACCCAGTCGAGTTCGGGGAGGTTCGCGGTGACCCATGCGGCGCGGGCTTCGGTTGAGTCGGGTGTTTCGGTGCCGGTTTCGTCGAGGATGGTTGCGGGTGGGTAGGCCTCACCGATCCCGTTTGGTGCTGGGATGGCGCGGGGGTGTTGTTCGCCGGCGCCGAGTCCTGACCGTAGGGTCGCGGCGATTTCGTTGGGTTCGAGGCCGTTGCGGCTGGCTGCGGCGGTGAGGGCGTCGTGGACTTCGAGTCGGTCGAGGTGCCCTGTGGCGATGTAGCCGGCGAGGTTGTAGGCGGCTTTGTTGAGGGTGTGGTTTCGGGTTCCTTCGGGCGCGGTTTCGACGATCGCGATTTCACGCTGTAGCGCGCCGAGCGCGTACCTGTTGCTGTTGGGGTTGATGGTGTGGACGGTTGCCACATCGCTGTCACCAGAGGGTGGTGTTTTCTTCTTGTCCCAGATGTCGTAGAAGTCGGCCATCATGCGGCGCCGTCGAAGGTTAGCGGTGGTTGTAGCCACGTGTAGCGGCGACCGTTGGCGCCGGTGGATGGGGGTGCGACGACGTATCCGCCTTTGCCGCGGTAGTCGATGCTTGGGAGGATGCTGGCGGCGTTGCCGCGGCCGGTGGGTGGGACGTAGATGTGTTGGCCTCCGTCGCGGCTGGTGGACACTTTCCCGATAACGGTGAGGGTGTCGTGGGGGGCGTGGTCGCCCCAGTACATGGCCCGGATGCCTTCGAATCCGTCGATGTCGATGACGTCGAAGTTCAGTCCGGTGGGGAGTCCGATGTTGTGGGTGGGGTTGTCGGTCCACCAGGTTTTGATTTGGTCGATGTCGATGGTGGCGTCTTTGAAGCCGTTGCGGGTGGCGGGTGTTTTCCCTTGGGTTTGTAGGGGGAATACGGGCCATCCGAGGCCGGCGTACCAGAGGGCTGCGTTGAGGGTGACGGTCGGGTTGGTGAGGCGCCGCCGGTCGATGGTGTCGAGTTGGTCGAGTTGTTTCCCGGTTCGGGTGATGGCGTCGGTGTCGCCGCGGTTGACCGCGTCGATGTATTCGTCCATCAGGCTCACTGCTGCTCCTCGATCCGGGGGTTTGCTGTTCGGTGTCGGGGCGCTCAGCGCCAACCCTGAGCCGTAGACGTGCCCAGGGGTGACGCTCACCGTCCCGTTAGAACGGAGGTGCGCCCGCAGCGGTGGGTGCTGCGAAGCTGTTGCGGCTCGCGAGCCACGCCTGCGCTGCGGCCTGGTCGGCGGCGGTCGCTTCCTCCAGCTTCCACGGCGGCTTCTGGCCCGGTTTGCCGGCGCCTTGGCCGAGCCGTCCGAGTACCTTCTTGCCGAGCATCGACCGGGTTTGCCCGATCAGGACGCCGGGGAAGATGAGGGTGTCAAGGTGGGTTTCGCCTTTTTGTGGGCCGTCAATGACATGCACGTCGGCGCGGACCGCTTCCTTCTCGCCGAACGAGGTGGCGATCTTTTCTTCGACCTTGTGGGGTTCGATGACGAGGAGGGCACCTTTCAGGTTTTCCCATGTGACACCGCCGGATGCTGCTGGTGCTTCGAATTCGCTCATGCTGTTGCTCCTTCTTGTGTGTGTGCTGCTGCGTAGATCGCTGCCTTTCTGGCGGCGGCTAGGTTGGTGTGTTCGGCAGTCCAGTCGGATTCGTGCTGCGTCCATATCGCGATGAGATCGGCTTCGCTTGTCGCGCCTTCGATACGGTCGCTGATCGCTGGTAGCACCGGCGGTTGGTGGTAGCCGATCCCCTCTGCGTCGCCAGGGATCGGATCAAACCTATGTTCATCAAGCGGCAACAGCGGATTAGGCAAAGGATGGTGCTTCAACTTCCGCCAGTCCCGGACCTGCCGACAGAGTTCGATGTTCTCCCACGCCTGGGCGATGTCGACCCACACCAGTTCGGCCTTACCTTCACCGGCGGGCAGGTGGATGATGACAGCGATGTCTTTGCGGCAGTCGAACTCGCTACGTTCCCCGGTGCTCTGGTTGTAAGTGAGCGAGTGGGCGTACACGGCGAGCTGCATCCCGATCTTGCCGAGGCCGTAGTCGATGCGCCCGGTTTTCACGTCACCGATGACCGGGGTATCACCGAGGCTGGGGAATCGGAGGCGCCGGTCGTGGGTGCCGCCGACCTGGTACCGGTCGAGGACGGTGAATGTTTCGGTGGACACGATGTCGATGCCGCGCATCACCGCCGCGTACGCCTCGAGGTCGGCGCGGTAGTCCGCTGGGACTGCTGACAGGTCACCGCCCCGGTCGACCGTTTCCGTGAGGGCGTGCAGCGCGGTCCCGATGTCAGCTTTGGCGTTGGATTGGGCGGCGTCGAGGGCGTCGTCCGCGATCTTCTGCAATGCCTTGTCGTCGTCGAGGCTCGCTGACACCCTGAGCATCAATTGTGGTGCGGCGGCGACACCGCGCAGCACTTGCCGCTGCATCCACTTCGACAGGTTCGACTTGTCGTCTAGGCAGTCGACGAACGTGGTTGCCCGCGTGTACGGGACGGGCTTACCGCCGCCCGGTGGGATGACCATGGGCCGGCCCCAACGGTCGCGGCTGATCGGCGCTTTCGGTGTTTCGAAGTCGCTCATCGGTGTTGTCCGATCCACACAGCGAACCGGATACAGCCGTAGAACAGGGCGACGGTCCAGAGCAGGGTGACGATCACACCGTTGAGTAGGAGGAACTTCTCCCAGCCGGTGAGTCGTTCTTCGTCGGGTTCCTGTGTTTCGGCGACAGCCATCCGGCCTTTACGTAAGCCGCGTTCGAAGTCGGTGAAGTTGATGGGCTCAGTCATCGTCGCCCCCGGTGTACGGGCGCGGGTTTCTGAGGCTGGACCAGTGGAAGCTGCGGAAAGCGTTGAGGTAGCCTTCGACGAACCACGGCACGGGAAAGGACTGGTCCGAGGTGCGTCTTACGGCTGGCCCGTCGTCGGTTTGAACCATCGCGCCGAACTTGGTCGGTTCCTCCATCTGCGCCGGACGGACGTGTGAGGAGAGGACCTTCATCTCAGCTGGAGTGATCCTGAAGCCGGTTGCGTACAGGGTCAGGACATCGTCTTCAACCTTATGGACGACCCACGTGCTCTCGGCTAATAGAGGTGCAACGTTGACTAAATCGCCGGGGTGGTGGTTGCTCATCGCCGCTTTCCCTTCTGTCGATCGAGCCAGCCAGCCAGGTACAGCGCTGATCCGCCGAGAGCAAGCGCACCGAACCCAACCATCAGTCCGTTGCTGGTTCGGCTGCCTGTCTCTGCGAGGTTGGTGATGTCCTGCGCGGGGGCGAGGCTGACCGTGGAGTCAGGTGACGGCGGGGCGTTCAATGCGGCGACCGGCTTGCTGCACTTCGGTTCCGTGACGGTGTACGTCCACGACACCACCGACCCCGGTTCGATGACGAAGCCTTGAAACGCGCTGGCGGTGACGTGATGCTGCCCGACCGTCAACTGCATGCTTTGCCCTGATGGCACCGGCAGGTACACGTCGAGGTCGAGGTAGTACCCGGCTTCGTGGGGTGGGGCGGTGATTGTCGCTGGCCGGCCGCATTTAGCGGGGGTGAATCCCGGGGTGACGGTGCCGACCGGGGTTAATGCCGGTGTCTCGGTTGTATTCGACGGAGAAGCCGATGATGTCGGTGAGGCTGTAGACGGTGAGGCTGTAGACGTCTCGGTAGACGGTGGGGTCGAAGTCGGGGAATCCGTCGAAGACGTCGAGGTGCTCGCTGATGGCGTTGCTGACGATGTCGGGTGCGGTGTCGGGCATGAATGGTGACTCCTCGGGTGACAGCCGGGATGCGGATGAGGTGGGGTGGCGCACGCCATCAACGCCAGGGCGGTGATAGCGAACGCGGTGACCGCAGCGAACCGCAACGGCAGACGAAGGCGGATCATGGTTTTTCCTTGTCGTTTAGGGTTGAAGCGGCGGCAGCGGGGGCGGGGACACTCGCTGCCGCCACACTCGGCTTGCTGAAAATCTCGCCGAAGTCCGCGCCATCACTCGGGGTCACCCAAGTGCCATGCGCATTCAGGACAAGGCCAATCTCAGCCGGATCTGAACACTCACCAGCACGGCGCGTCTTGTCCTTTGACCCGGCGCGATGCTTATCGAACCCACTGACCCCGCCGAACGTCTGGTGGCAGGAAGCGCAATGCGCGATGTTGAAACCACTCCATGTGGCGTCGCAGCCGTTGCATCCGTGGCTCATCGGCGCACCGCCGCCCGTACGCCGCTCACTGCGCTGCCGCTTCCTCGTCGGCCAAAGCGCGAACGCGTCTGTAAGCCTCAACGAGAGGCGACCGTGGACGATCACAGGCGCTGCTTGCGGCGTCGTTGGCGACGAACACGGCGAGCCAAAGTGCGGCTCCTTCGGCAGTGTCGTGCGAACTGAGTGCTTGGTCGACGTAGCGAGCCACGCGCTGCTCGTTCCTCATGACATCGCCTTAGCAGCAAGACGCTCATAGCGCGCCCGAGCCGCCCGTAGTTCGCGCACGTCAGCGCCGTACTCCGAATACAAATCCCGGCAGTCCGGGGTGCAGAACACCAACGGCATCAGGCGCGCCCAAGCCGACTCATCCCGCACCGCACGGTTGAGAAAACCCTTACCGCAACGGTCACAAACCCGGAGATGCTTCAACTGCTCCATGGGGGTCATCAGTCACCATCCGGGGTGCTGAAACGAGACGCCGCTTGAGCCGCCTCCGACAACAGATAGAGGGTCATCTCCAGCGACTGCCCCGCCTCATAAAGCCGGTTCTCGACCACCGCAACCGCGCCGTCAGCTGATCCACCCAACCCGTCCAACTCGATCTGATCGGCAGCGTTAAGGCTGTTCATGTGCCAAATCAGCAGCGGAATCACGCCCTGCAGCCGCTGTACCGCTTCCCGGGTCGAGTTGAGCACCCGATAGATCGCTGGGCCGTCTGTGTCGTCGTAGCGGTCAGCGATCGCTTTCGCGGCAAGGGCGAGGTCTCGCGCCGCTTTCTCCGTCGTGATCGTCGGGGCTGTCACGACGCACCGACCGCTGAACGGTGACGGCCCGTGTAGGCCGGCCGGTCAACCCGCGCGCGCCACTCCGGCCAACAAGACACCGCCTTGTGAATGCTGAAGAACGCGGCGATGATCAGAACCTCGATCAATCCCAAAGTCATGAGATATCCTTCTTCCGTTTAGTTGGTGAAGCCGCTATCCCTGACCCGGTGGCGGCTTCGCTGTTTGTTAGGCGGACCTGGCCTGATGGAAACTGGTCTCAGGTGTCGGCTGGTTATCCCGGTTCGCGTACCGCATCCGACGAGTTCCGAAGACGTTGTTCGCTGGCTCGTAGCGGCGAATCAGCAGCAACTCAAGCCGCTGCGCCACATCACGAGGGAACGGCCCAAGAAAGGCAACCTGCGCGACGTCTGACCACCACGGCTTCTTGCGGTGCCCACCGGTCCGTGTCGGCATGTGCTCTGTGCACCCGACATACAGCGTCTCGCCGTCACTACCGATGTGGCGGTAGACGTAGGCCGGCTTCCTCATGCTGATCGCCGGCCGACGATGGACGGCGGTTCCTCGCCTGCGAGGTAGGCGTCCATCCAGTTGACGTGAGTACGCCAGGTGCCCCGCTTCTTGGCCTGGTGTCCACGGAGTTCACCGGAGCGAAGTAGGGCTCCGACCGTCTCCGGGCTGAGGTCCAGGTAGGCGGCGATCGCGGCTACGCCTTTCACCCACGGTGAACGCGGGTCACGCTCGACCGGGATTCGGGCCGTCATGAGCTGGCCTCGTCCGGTGGAAGTACGCGCTTGGAGATCTCAGCTTGTATCCAGGTCTCGACGTGGCGTCGTTTCAGGCTGCGTAGTTCGCCGCTGGCTAAAGCAGCCTTCACATCGGCAGTGTCAGAACGTGCCATAGTCGCGGCCTGCTCCAAGGTCAGTCGGCGGTTCATGCCGACCACCGCTTGCGCTCGAGCACGACAAGTGGGCAGTTGAAGATGTCGGCCAGCCGCTGGAGCGTCTCGAAGGTTGCGTTGCGACGGCCCGATTCGATGTCGCCGACCAGTTGAGGTGACTTCCCGAGGCGGGTGGCTACTTCGATTTTCGTCAACCCGGCCTTAGCTCGCGCGTAGGCGATGGCTTCGGGTTCTTGGTTGAGCACCTTCGGCGGCTGCGTCTGAGTGGCTCTTGGCATGCTGCGTACGTTAGTGCGTAGTTCTGCGCATGTCAACTACTAAGCAGGACTAAGCGTTGTACTACCCGTAAAACCTGGGGTAGAGCTTAATTACACTGGTGTAGTTGCGTAGTTCTGTAAGAAGTGCGTTGCTTGACTACGCATAACTACACGCCTCATGCTTCAGGGCATGACAGAGAGCCAGTTCCAGCGGCCTGAGGGCAAACTCATAGACGAGGCGCGCAAGGTCAAAGGGATCAGCCAGCGCAAAGCGGCCGACCTGGCCGGCATCAGCGACTCGCGCTGGCGGCAGATCGTCAACGGCTATGTGACCGTTGGAGTGGGCGAGAAGGTGCCCGTAGTTGGACCGGATGAGACCATCGCGAAAATGTCTGCGCCGCTAGACATCACCGCAGAACAACTCCACGCTGCGGGCCGCGGAGACGCCGCGGCTTTGCTGCTAGTACAAAGCGGTATAAAGGCCCAGTCGGACTGGCAACATGTCGGGACCGCCCTAGAGCGCCTGAGAGATGTACGAATGCAGATCGATTCCATCATCGACGAGTTGGCGACCACGTCCGAGGCGAGCAAGAACGCTGACGGATAGCCGAGCGCGCATCCAGGTATCGAGATGTCTAGCCTCTATGCAGTCGCCGTTTGCGCGCAGATCGCCTGAGGCGACGGCCTTCGCGACTTCGGTGAGGCTGACTCGTGCGCGGGTAGCCGCTTGGCTGCTGTTTAGCCATGAGGTCTGAGTAAGTGACATAGGCGTAAAGGTAACTCTCACTTATGACAACCCCTAGTAACGATCAAGCCACGGAGCGTACCTCAACTGTACGGTTAGCGTTCGGCGCCCGCATCGGTTTCGTTGCACTTCGCGCGCCAACTGCGCACCGACTACGCAGGCCCGGCTAGCGCCGCAAGTACCTTTTCGTACTGCTCGGCGCCGATGTGGCTGTATCGCTCCGTGACGGTCACTGAGCCGTGTCCGAGTAGTCCCTGGATGACGTGCAGCGGGATACCTTGCTGGGCGAGCCATGAGGCGTAGGAGTGCCGTAGGTCGTGGAGCCGGGTATGCCCGATCCCGGCGCTGGCGAGCGCGGGCATGAAGTGTTGCTCGCGCATCGTCGAGTAGTCCAGGGGAAGCCCGGTGGGTGAGGACAGCACCAGCCGCGACCGGCAACTGGACCCTTTGGCGTGGGCCTGCCCGCACCGGCCCCGACCGGGGTCCAGACTCATCAGCACCTCGATCACTTCCGGTGTCAGCGGCACTGTCCGCGAGCCCTTGCCTTTCGGGTAGGCCTTGATCCGCCGGTCGACCTTGTCCCATGTCTCAACAACGGTCAACGTGCCCGCCTCGAGGTCGACCCGGTCCCAGTGCAGCCCAGCCATCTCACCAAACCGGAGACCGGTGTAGGCGAGGATCACGGCGGCGTCGGAGTACGGGGCGTTCATGTAGGCGTGGATGGCCCAGAACTCGGGCTTGGTCAGGAAGTGTTCCTTACCCGGTGCTGGTGTGGGTAGGTCGATCAGTTGGCACGGGTTCGCAGCTAGGTGCCCCGCTTTCACCGCGGCCTTCATCGACGCTGACAGCAGGTAGTAGATCCTGCGGACCGTTGAAGGTGACAGGTCGGGGTCGTCCGCGAGTTCGTTCACCCAGGCCTGGATCTTTGTTCGCGTGATCTGGGACAGTCGCGCTTTCTGCCAGTGCGGCGACAGGTGGTTCTCGATCCGGCCGGCGTCGGCCCGCTTGGTGGATGGTTCAACTCGCCGGAGTTCCAGCCACCTGTCGCACCATTGCCCCCACGTGAGGCCCTTGCCGTCGTTCTGTGGCCCGTCGTCCCTGGCGATCGCTTCCTGGCCGATGGCGTAGGTCAGGGCGTGCTTCTCCTGGAGGAACGGCCGGCGCGTCTTTTTGTCCATAACCGCCGACCGGCGGACACCCGAGGCGTCACGCCAGAAGGCCCGGTAATTGCCGTTGTCGAGCTGCTGCGTCCACGCCATTGCCACATCCTGTCACATGATCTTGTTTTAGGGCTAGACGCCGAGGTGCATCTGTGTCAGTATTTCTGCGGTGCCCCCGGTCGGATTCGAACCGACACTGGGCGGATTTTAAGTCCGCTGCCTCTGCCATTGGGCTACGGGGGCCGTAGCGATGGCCAAGCTTAGCCAGGGCCGCGAGTACGTCGCCCGAACGCCAACCGCCCGATCCCCAGCCGGTCGGGCGGGAATCGGGGCGGTCAGATCGGCGAGTGCTACGGACGGGTGAAGAACAGGCTGCTGGGTTCTTCCAGGCTGCCGGTGATCACGAAACCGGTGACTCCCTCGGCACAGGTGGTGCCGTCGAGGTTGCCGATGTATTCCTCATCGAGCGAGCCGGAGGTGACGATGTCGCCCTTCATCGGACCGGCGATGACGACCCCGCTGGCGGTGTCAGCCAGGTTGTCGACCACGACCTTGATGGTGCTGACCTGTCCGTCGCTCCACTTGAAGTAGGCGGTCTGGTGGCTCAGCGAAGCGTTGCAGTCCCAGGCCCCGTCCTTGCGCTGGGCGACGATGGTGCCGACTCCGGTGTAGGACGAAGAGTGCAACTTGCCAAACGCATGGTTGGGCGAATAGCACTGGATGGCGGCGCCGTCGAATTGAACGGCTGACGTCCGGCCGTTGTTATTCAGCGCCGGACTGTAGTTGTCCTGCTCTTCGTAGTTGGTGCATACCAGGTCCTGCTTCGGATCCGGCGTTTGCGCGGGGGCCGTGACGTCGTTGGGTGGCGTCATTGCGTCGGCCGAGGTCACAGAAACGATGCCGATGGACAGGCCGACCAGGGCGATCGCGGACGCGGCGAGACGGCCGGTCATCGTGCGGTGGAATCGGGTACGGCCGGAGCCGACCGGAGTCAGGTCGTGGTTGTGCGTATTCACCATGCGGAGGAACTCCTGTCGGGCGCACCATCAGGGTGCGCCGCTGGGGTCAGCCCGCGGAGCGGGGCCGCCTAACCGGTAAGAGGAGATGTCTGCAGTTGTTATGACGACGTAGAGCAATCTTTCGATTACTGAAGGTAGCCCTCTCGTCTTTCGGAACGAGCTACCGGCGCCGCGAGCGACTCGACGGCAGCCTAGGACGAGGTCGCCTGCTGGAATTCGGCGTGCGGCGACTGGATCTGGCCGAGTGACACCACTTCGCGCCGGAAGAACAGCGCCCCGGTCCAGTCCGCGATCACTCGGACCTTGCGATTGAACGTGGGCACTCGAGCCACGTGATACGTGCGATGCATGAACCAGGCCGGCAAACCCCGCAGCTTGATCCCGTACACCTCGGCCACCCCTCGGTAAAGTCCGAGCGAGGCCACCGAACCCGCGTAGGCGTGTTCGTAATCGTGCAGCGCCTGACCGTTGACCGTCCGCACCAGATTCTTGGCCAGCACGGCTGCCTGACGGACCGCATGCTGCGCCGACGGACCGCACAGGGCGTTCGGATCTTCCTTGATCCTCGACAGATCGGGAACGGCCGCACAGTCCCCCGCCGAGAAGACATCACTCAGGCCAATGGCGGTCAGGTTTGCTCGGCACCGCACCCGGCCCTTGTCATCGACCGGAAGCCCGGTCGCGTTCGCGATGATCGGGTTGGCTTTGACGCCCGCCGTCCACACCAGGGTGTCGGCGTCGAAGGCCGTGCCGTCGGACAGCTCGATGTGACCTTCGGTCGCCGAGTTCAGGCGCGTCGACAGCCGGACGTCGATTGAGCGTTCGGTCAGACGATCAACGGTGTACGCGGCAAGCCCGACCGAGACCTCGGGCAAGATCCGGGTCGCCGCCTCGACCAGGACCCAGCGCATGTCGCTCGGCTCGATGTTCGGGTAGTACCGGCAGGCGTAGCGAGCCATGTCCTGCAGTTCGGCCAGTACCTCGATGCCGGCGTATCCCCCGCCGACGAACACGAAACTCAACGCGCGAGCCCGAGTCGCCGAATCAGTCATCGCCGACGCAAGATCCAACCGGGACAGCACATGGTTTCGCAGGTAGATCGCCTCGCCGATGGTCTTACAACCGATGCCACGCTCAGCCAGCCCCGGAATCGGCAGCGTCCGGGCGATCGAGCCGGGGCACACCACGATGATGTCGTAGTCGAGCTCGTAGGGCTCGCCCTCAGAGGGCGCAACCACAATCGCCTTGCGATCGTGGTGAATAGCCGTCACCGCGGCTGTGATCACCGTGCAGTGTTTCAGCACTCGGCGCAACGGAACCACGACGTGGCGCGGTTCGATGCTGCCGGCTGCCGCCTCGGGCAGGAAGGGTTGATAGGTCATGTTCGGCTGCGGATCCACCACCACGATTTCGGCCCGCCCACGCGATAGTTTTCGCTGCGCACGCAAGGCCGTGTACATGCCGACATAACCGCCACCGACAATGACTATGCGTTTCGGTCCGCTGGGCATGCGTGCTCCTCCAGGTCCTCGATTCGAGGCTACAGTGAGGTGCCCACGAGCCAAGCGCAGAAGGTCGCACCCCGGCGGCGGGCAACGAATTCGGAGGCAAGATGGCGGGAACAGCGGGTCGATTGGCGTTTCGGATCACTACCGCGATAGTGGCCATCCCGGTCAGCCGGGCGATCACCAAGGCCACTCGAAAGGCCTGGGTCACCGCCCGTCCGCAAGACCCGGTCCGCGACCCCCGCAAGGTCGACACCCGGTGGTCCGACGCCCTGATCTGGGCGGCGTTGACCGGCATCGGATCGGCCCTCGGCCAGCTGCTCACCACCAAAGGCGCCGACACCGTGTGGCGCGGGCTGACCGGGCGGCCGTCCCCCAGACCGAAGGCGTCCAAGCCAGCTCAGCCGGACGAGGCCGAATAACCCTCGTCAGCGCAAGCTGAGCGCGATTCCGTCGAGGATGTCGTGCTCGCTGGCGATGACTTCGCTGGCCCCGACGTAATCCATCAGCGTTCGCAGTACCAACGCGCCGCCGCCGATGACATCAACCCGTCCGGGGTGCATGACCGGCAGCGCGGCCCGTTCCGCGTGGGTCATCAGAAGCAGGCGATGGGTCACCGCCGTGACTTGATCCATGGATATGACTGAACCGTGAATCGCCGCTGGATCATAGGATTTCAGACCCAAAGCGATGGCCGCGACCGTGGTGACCGTGCCCGCCACGCCGACAAAGGCCGCCGCCTCGGCGACCGGGACGACCGCCCCGGCCCGATCCAGCGCCGCCGTCAGGTCGGTGACCGTGGCTTGCACCTGAGCCACCGTAGGCGGGTCGGACACGAGGTGGCGTTCGGTCATCCGCACGCAGCCCACGTCCATGCTGTAGGAGGAGAAGACCCTTTGCCTGGTGGGCGATCCGAGGACAAGCTCGGTGGATCCGCCGCCGATGTCGGCCAGCAGTAACGGCTCAGCGGCGCCCGGTAGTCCCTCGACCGCGCCGAGGAAAGACAGCTCCGCTTCCTCTTGCCCGCTGATGACCTCGGGCGCGACGCCGAGCACTTGAGTCACCATGCTCACGAACTCGGTGGCGTTGGACGCGTCACGAGACGCCGACGTCGCGACCATCCGGACGCGATCAACCCCGCAATCACCAATCAGGGCGGCATAATCTGACAACGCGACGCGGGTCCGTTCGATCGCCTGCGGAGCCAGTCGACCGGTTCGGTCCACCCCTTCGCCGAGGCGAACCACCCGCATTTCTCGATGCACATCGCGCAGGCCCGACCCATCGGCTTCGGCGATCAGAAGCCGAATGGAGTTCGTCCCGCAATCGATCGACGCGACTCGACCCGATGTGTTAACGCTATTCATCGGTGCGCTCCACACAGGCTCCGTTGTTCCACCAGGGCTCCAAGCGCGCCAACGCCTCATCGCCCAGCGGGTTGGTCCCGGGTCCGACCGCCAACGAGTGCCCCACCAGAACATGCAGGCACTTGACCCGATTGGGCATTCCGCCAGCCGAGATTCCGCTTATCTCCTCGACCTGTTCGTGAGACTCACGGCGGGCCAGGTAAGCGTCATGAGCTCCGCGGTAACGCTCGGCCAGCGACGCATCGACCTTGAGCCGATCAGTCATCTCACTCATCAGCCCGGACGCTTCCAGAGTCCCGATCGCCGAAGCGGCCCGGGGGCAGGTCAGGTAATACAGCGTGGGAAAGGGAGTTCCGTCCGGCAGCCGCGGCGAGGTCTCGATGACATCAGGATTGCCGCAGGGGCATCGATGCGCCACGGAGCGAATTGCGCGAGGAGCTCGACCCAGTTGCGCGGCCACTACCCGACGATCGGAGTCGCTGACGCTCACTTGGCTTTGTCGGCGTCGGCGACACTCGCCCACAAATTGGAGTTCCACGAAGGCTGGTGTCCGAGTCGCGTCGTGTCGGTGTTGGTGTTGGACGTCGAGCGGGTGCTGCCATCGGAGTTGAGCACGTTGTACAGCGTGTCGCCTGGCCGGATGAATTGCAGGCGCGCCCGGGCCTGCCGCTCCACGTAGGCCGGATCGGTCCACAGATCGTTTTCGTGCTGGAGTTCGCTAACCCGCTGCTTCAGGTCGTGTTGCTGGCGTTGCGAAGCCGCGACCGCGTCCCGTCGGGACAGGTAGGTCTGCAAGGGGGACGCCAGCACCACAACGAGGAACAACGCCATCGCCGCGATCATCAACGTCCGACCGGACAGCTGCGGACGCCGCAACGTGACCGGACGGAGAGTGGGGCGAGGACGATCAGACATCGGTCAGGAACCGGCCGGGCGGTAGCGAGGGAAGGCGTTGGCCCCGGCGTAACGAGCGGCGTCGTCGAGCTCTTCTTCGATCCGCAGCAGTTGGTTGTACTTGGCGACCCGCTCGGAACGAGCCGGCGCGCCAGTCTTGATCTGACCGCAGTTGGTTGCCACGGCCAGGTCGGCGATCGTGGTGTCCTCGGTTTCACCCGAGCGGTGGCTCATCATGCACCGGTAACCAGAGCGATGAGCCAGCTCAACCGCATCGAGGGTTTCGGTCAGCGTCCCGATCTGGTTTACCTTCACCAACAGCGCATTGGCCGCTCCGCTGCTGATACCTCGAGCCAGACGCTCGGGGTTCGTCACGAACAGGTCATCGCCGACGAGCTGAGTAACCTCGTCCAGTTCACTGGTGAGCGCGATCCAGCCGTCCCAGTCCTCCTCCGACATCGGGTCCTCGATCGACACGATCGGATAGTTGGCGACCAGATCCTTGTAATAGGCGATCATCTTGTCCGAAGTCTGGGCCGCGCCCTCGAACTGGTACGCGCCGTCGGAAAAGAACTCGGTCGCTGCCACATCCAGGGCGAACACGATGTCGCTGCCCAGCTTCAGACCGGCCTGCTCGACCGCCTCGCTGATGACGTCCAACGCGGTGCGGTTGGAAGCAAGGCTCGGAGCGAAGCCGCCTTCATCACCTAGCCCGGTCGACAGGCCCTTGGCTTTGAGGACGGCCTTCAACGAGTGATAGACCTCCGCACCCTGGCGCAGAGCCTCGGCGAACGTCGGGGCCCCAATCGGCGCGATCATGAACTCCTGGACGTCGACGTTGGAGTCGGCATGCGCGCCACCGTTGAGGATATTGAGCATGGGAACCGGCAGCAGATAGGCATTCGGTCCACCCAGGTAGCGGAACAACGGCAGGTCCGCGGATTGGGCCGCGGCCTTGGCGGCCGCGAGGGACACACCCAGAATTGCGTTGGCCCCGAAGCGGGACTTGTCCGGGGTGCCGTCCAGATCGATCAGCGCCGCGTCGATGAGACGCTGCTCGCTGGCCTCGAAGCCGAGCAGTTCGGGACCGATGTCGTCGAGTACGGCGTTGACGGCCTTCTGCACACCCTTGCCGCCGTAGCGAGCCTCACCATCGCGCAGCTCCACGGCCTCGAAAGCGCCGGTGGACGCACCGGAGGGGACAGCGGCTCGCGACAACGTTCCGTCGTCGAGGGCGATCTCGACCTCGACGGTGGGGTTACCCCGCGAATCGAGAATCTCGCGGGCACCTACGGCCTCGATGCTGGCCACAACTGTTCCTCTCCGACGGCGGTGAGCCCGTCGACCTCGCTACCGATACCGATGTAGAGGTCCAGACTCTGATCTGCCGGCCAGCCTATCCGCTGCTCCCCGCCAGATCGCGCAACCCACGGACGGAGCCGCCCGAGGTGCCCGCAGCGACTGCCGGCTGCGGTCGCGCCGGCTGCACCGTCGAAGTTGCGGTAATCCCGCGTCACAGCCCCTCCTGGCGCCGAACCTGGTCTCGATAGGAACGAGCAGTGTCGCGCAGGGCGAGTTCGGGGTCGATCCCGGCTTGCACGGCCTCCGCGACGAGCGCGAAGAGCCGCTCACCGAACCCGTCCCCGCTTGGCGGGTCGACCGCGCGTCCGGACTTGGCCGTTCGACTGACGAGTTTGGCCGCCAGAGCCAGGGCTGGCTGACCCATCGCGATGCCATCGGTGACGGAGGCGCGCCGCTTCTCGCTCTGCTTGATCTGGTCCCAGTTGGCCGATACTTCCTCGGCCCCGCTGACCTGGACGTCGGCGAAGACGTGCGGGTGGCGGCGGGTGAGTTTGGCCTCCAGATCAGCCGCGACCTCCTCGATCGAGAAACGCACCGGCTCGTCAGCCTCTTCGGCCAACCGGGCGTGAAACAAGACCTGCAGCAACAGGTCACCGAGCTCCTCGCGCAGGCCGATGAGATCGGCGGTCTCGATCGCTTCGAGGGTCTCGTAGGCCTCTTCGATCAGGTAAGGAGCCAACGACGAGTGCGTCTGATCGGCGTCCCATGGGCACCCACCCGGCGATCGCAGCCGATCCATCACCTCGACCACCCGCAGTAGAGCTGGACGCTCGTCAGTCACGACGGTGCACCCCGGCGGTCCTACTGCGTCGGAGTCTGGTCACCGGGCAGGCCACCGTCGAGCTTGACGAAGGACGGCAGGTCCTTCGAGCTGAGATCGGTAAGGCCCAGAGTTTGGGTGTCCCAGCTGCCGTAACGGCGATTGACCGACACGCTCGGGGTGAATTTCTTGAGCGCGGCATCGAAGTCGGCTTGGGATTTGAAACGGGTCCCGATGATGGACCGCAGCAACCCGGCCTTGAGGTAGATCGGCTCGAAGGCCGCGTTCAGACCCACCTTGCCCAGCTCCTCAGTCAGGTCCTGTTCGGAGCCGCCCTGAAGCAATGAAGCGCGGGCGCCCGCCAGCTCGGCGGCAGTCGCATCACCGCCGTTATCCCGGAGGAACTCCGGTACCACCTCGTCGGTGATCAGGGTGTTCAGCACGAAGGTGCGAGCCGGAGCGCTGGCATTGTTCTGCAGCGGGATCGGCGCTGCGTTCGGGCCGACGTATTTGGCCAGCTCAGTCTCAGCGATGCGGTGGCCGTTGGCCTGCGCGGCGATCCCGGCTTTCGAGTCGCACCCGGCTAGGCCGATGCCGAGCATCAGGACCACCGGGGCCACCAGCAGCGAACGTCTTCTCACCCGAACAGCTTCTCACGGGCTGCGGGCTGTCCTGCCCAGTGGTCCCGAACCTGATCGGAAACGTCCTTACTCTTTGAGCGCTTTCTGGGGATGGATCGCTTCTCCGCGCGCCAGCATCTCGACGAACTGAGCGACGCGCCGTTGCCGGGTCTCGACTCGCTTGGCCTGGTTGAGACGGTAGTACAGGGCGTACCGGTTCTGACTGGTCAACTTGTCATAGGTCGCCTGCGCGGCCGGATTCGCCGCAAGCGCCGCCGCCAGATCGGCCGGCAACTCGGCGCTGGACGGGCCGGCGTAGGCGTTCTCGAAGCGCCCGTCAGCGATCGCGGAATCGATGGCGGCCTGACCGGCCGGGGACATCCGGCCATCCGCGATGAGCTGGGCGGCCAGCTGAGTATTGCGCTGGGACCACGGGCTCTTGGGTCGCCGGGGTGTGAACCGCTGGTAGAAGCTGCCCTCATCCCGGCGGTTGACCCGACCATCGATCCAGCCGAAACACAGCGCTTCGAGCAGCGCCGCGTCGTAGGTCAGCTCGGTGACGGTGCCGCCCTTCTTGTGCAGCACCAAGCGCACTCCCGGTTCCCGATCGTGATTGGCCTGCAGCCATTCGCGCCACCGCGCCGCATTCTGGACGAGCAACTCGGGCAGATCAGCGGGCGCACTCACGATCCACTCGCGGTCACCGCGGCCAGCACCGGACCAAGGACGGTATCCAGGACCTCACCGCACCAACGCAGCAACGCCTGATCGCGTAACGGCTCACCACCGAACGCGGCGGCCGCGAAACTGCCGTCGGGCTTGAGCACACCCTTGGGACGGGGCACGGCCATGGTCTGCACCGCCGGCTTGTACAACGTCTTGTCATACGTCCGCTGCAGTCGGATCTGCGCCGACTCGGGCAGCATCACCGGCGAGAACCGGATCGACGTGCCCTGCATCGACACCTCGGTGACCGCGTAACGCCGGCACAGCACCTTGAACTTGGCCACCGCCAGCAGGTTGTCGACCTCGATCGGGATTCCCCCGTACCGGTCGAGCAATTCCAGCCGGACCGCCTCGACGGCCTCGTCGGTGGACGCCGCGGCCAGCGCTCGGTACGCCTCCAGCCGCAGCCGCTCACCCGGCAGGTAGTCATGCGGCAGGTTCGCGTTGACCGGCAAGTCGATCTTGACGTCCACGAACTGTTCTGCCGCGGCATCGCCCCGGAACTCGGAAACCGCTTCGCCGACCAGACGTACGTAAAGATCGAAACCGACCCCGGCCACATGACCGGACTGCTCGCCCCCGAGCAGGTTTCCGGCACCCCGGATCTCCAGGTCTTTCATTGCGACCTGCATACCGGCGCCGAGTTCGGTGTGCTGGGCGATTGTGGTCAGGCGATCAAGCGCGGTCTCGGTCAGCGGCTTCTCCGGCGGATACAGGAAGTAGGCGTAACCCCGCTCGCGGGCGCGCCCGACCCGACCTCGCATCTGATGCAGCTGGGAGAGGCCGAACATGTCGGCCCGCTCGACGATCAGCGTGTTGGCGTTGGGAATGTCCAGGCCGGATTCCACGATCGTCGTGGACACCAGCACGTCGAAGTCCTTTTCCCAGAATCCGACCATGATCTTCTCCAGCGCGTCCTGGCCCATCTGTCCGTGCGCTACCGCGATCCGCGCTTCGGGCACCAGCTCAGCCAGCTTCTGCGCGGCCCGGTTGATCGAGGAGACCCGGTTGTGGATGTAGAACACCTGACCGTCGCGCAGCAGCTCTCGACGCACGGCAGCTGAGATCTGCCGATTGTCATGGGCCCCGACGAAGGTCAGGATCGGGTGTCGTTCCTCCGGTGGGGTCAGGATTGTCGTCATCTCACGGATGCCGGTCAGTGACATCTCCAGCGTGCGTGGGATCGGCGTGGCCGACATGGTGAGGACGTCCACGGTCGTCCGCAGGGACTTGAGGTATTCCTTGTGCTCGACGCCGAAACGTTGTTCCTCATCCACGATCACCAGACCGACATCCTTGAATCGGACCGTCTGCTGCAACAACCGATGGGTACCGATGACGATATCCACGCTGCCGTCGGCGATACCGGCCAGAATCTGGTCGACCTCGGCCGCGTGGGTGAAGCGAGAAAGCTCTTTGATCACAACAGGAAACTGGCTCATACGGCCGGCGAAGGTCTGGATGTGCTGGTGGGCCAGCAGGGTGGTCGGGACGAGGACCGCGACTTGCTTACCGTCCTGAACGGCCTTGAACGCCGCCCGCACGGCCACCTCGGTCTTGCCGTAGCCGACGTCTCCGCAGATAACCCGGTCCATCGGCAATGACTTCTCCATGTCCGCCTTGACCTCATCGATGGCGGCCAGCTGATCGGGCGTCTCGATATAGGGAAAGGCGTCTTCGAGCTCACGCTGCCAGGGTGTGTCCGGCCCGAAGGCGTGCCCGCTGGTGGCCATTCGAGCCGAGTACAACCGGATCAGCTCGGCCGCAATTTCTTTGACCGCCTTGCGGGCCCGACCCTTGGTTTTGGCCCAGTCCGCGCCGCCGAGACGGTTCAGGCTCGGCGATTCGCCGCCGACGTACTTCGTGACCTGATCGAGGGAATCTGTCGGTACGAACAGGCGATCGCCGGGTTGCCCCCGCTTGGCCGGTGCGTACTCGATGATCAGGTACTCGCGTTCACCGCCGTTTACGGTACGACGCACCATCTCGACGTAACGCCCGACGCCGTGCTGCTCGTGTACGACGAAATCTCCGGCCGCGAGCTGAATCGGGTCGATCGCGTTTCGGCGACGAGATGGCATTCGTGAACGGTCGAGGGTCGTCGAACCTCGTTGGCCGGTCAGATCGCCTTCGGTCAGGATTACCAGCTTCAATTCGGCCGAAACCAGGCCGCCTTCCAAGTGCCCGGTGGTGACGGTGGCGACGCCGGGCTCGAGCCGCTCAGCGTCCAGGTTGGTGACGAAGCGGGCCGGGATCTCGGCCGCGTTCAATCGCTCGACGCCCCGTTCCGCCGTGCCGTGACCGTCGAAGACGACCGCGATCCGCCAGCCCTCGCGCGACCACCGCCCGAGGTCGGCCAGCACGGATTCGGTGTCCCCGCGATAGGCCGGCGCCGCTTCGAATGACGACGCTACGGCCAGTCCATCGACCAGCTCGGCATCTACCGTGAACGGCGACAGATTCCACCACGGCATGTCGAGTTGGCGGGCTCGTTCGGCGACGTCGTCCAGGTGTCGCAGTGACGCGGTCCCCAGATCCACCGGCGCTCGTCCACCTCCGGCCGCGGCCGCCCACGAGGCGGCCAGGAATTCTTCCGACGTCGCAACCAGGTCGGCCGCGCGGGCCCGGATCCGTTCCGGGTCACACAGCAGGATGTGGGTCCCGACGGGGAATTCGTCCAGCACCAGGCGCAGTTCGTCGACCAGGACCGGGGCCAGTGCTTCCATGCCTTCGACGTGTATGCCTTGGCTGATCGGTTCCAGCAGCTCACCCAGCTCGGGATGATCGACGAGCAGCGCGGCGGCTCGCGAGCGGACCGAATCGGTGAGCATCACCTCCCGGCAGGGCGGAGCCCACACGCCGTGCTCGGCGATCTCGAGCGAACGCTGGTCGGCCACCTTGAAGTAGCGGATCTCTTCGACCTCATCGCCCCAGAACTCCACCCGGACGGGATGCTGCTCGGTCGGCGGGAAGAGATCGAGGATGCCGCCTCGAACCGCGAACTCGCCCCGGTTGGCAACCAGCTCGGTACGGGTGTACCCGGCCGCGACCAGAGCCAAGGCGATATCGCTGATCTCGCGACCGCTGTCGCCGGCCGCGATCACGACCGGTTCGAGATCACCGAGGCCGGGCACCTGTGGTTGCAGCACCGCCCGGATCGGAGCCACGACGATGCGCAGCGGGCCGATCGTGGCATCCTCTTTTGACGCGTGTTTCAACCGCCGCAGTACCGCCATCCGCCGTCCGACAGTGTCCGCACGGGGTGACAGCCGCTCGTGGGGCAGGGTCTCCCAGCCGGGGTACAGAGCGACCGAGTCGGCGGGGACCAAGCATTCGAGCGACTCGAGGAGTTCGTCGGCCTCGCGGCCGGTGGAGGTCACGACCAGCACGACGCGGTCGGGATCCTCAGCCAGCGCCGCCGCGGCCAGCGGCCTCAAAACAGCGGGGCCGGTGACGGTGCGGTCGACGCGACTGCCCACGTCCGAGGTAGTCGATGCCGCCGGTGATGTCGCGGAGCTGAGGGCCGTCAGAGCGGGGTCGGACTGAGCCGCCGGAAGCAACCCGGACAAGGTCATCGCGCTTGGTACCCCTTATAACGGCAACACAATTGGCCCTGAACCGGAGCGGCAAAGGGGTCCCACTAAGCCTACGCGGCGCGTGATTCAGCGGCGCGTCCGCCGACGTGCCGCCAGTGATTCCGCGGCGCGTCCGCTCAGAGGGCGGCGACGATCGATTTGCCCAGCGTGATCGCGCCGGCCCGGACCGCATTGGCGTTGATCGTCGGTCCGGTGCCGTGCATGGTTTGGACCTGCACGTAGCCGCCGGTCTGATATCGGATGAATTGCAACGTGTTCACCGAGGACGTGTAGTACGCGTTGTCGCCGACGCCGGTAACCGAGCTTGATCCGCTCTTTATGGCGTCGGCTTTGGTGTTGGCGAACGATTGTGCGGTCACCGGAGCGTGCGTGGAGACGGTCACGTTCACGCTGGCTCCGGCCGAGGAGGAGTTGAGGACGAAGTTGCACAGTGGGCTGCCGGTCCCGCTAGTGCTGACGGTCTGCTGGGAAACTTTGCCGCCGAAAGCCGCCGACACATCGGCCGCCGTGGTCAGTTCACATTGCTTCGCCGCGGCGGGCGTCGACGGCGCTTCGACGCCTCCGCTCGGCGCGCTACCCGTTGCCCCGGACTTGGACGGCGAAGGTGCAGCGCTGCCTCCGGGTTTGGCTGAAGCACTTGATGAGGCAGCAGGCGGGCTGGCTGTCGCGGTCGCGGCGTTCGTCGGGTTCACCGAGCTCACCGAGGCACTGCTTTTCGAACTGTGGCTACAGGCGGCCAGCGTGAGCAGCAGGCCTGCAGCACCCACCGCCGCGGCCGTGCGCCGCGCTGGTCGCCGCCCGGCCTTCATAAGGTGGTTCACAGTCACGATGGTGCCCCCGCAGAATTGACGAACAGAACTCACGCAATACTAACGCCGCCCAAG
>Ga0268266_10001800_pt1 | contig 24281 bp, 15 predicted proteins | sample KBSS13metaG_FD_190356 | JGI IMG/M metagenome (GOLD analysis project Ga0268266, IMG submission 190356) | Switchgrass rhizosphere microbial communities from Kellogg Biological Station, Michigan, USA - KBS S1-3 metaG (SPAdes) (version 2) | ecosystem: Host-associated > Plants > Roots > Rhizosphere... | reverse complement strand
GGGTCGGAGTTTACTCGCGAATCCACCCGACGCGTCCAGCAACAACGTCTTAACGAGTACATCGATCAGATATCGCTGCAGGCAAATACTCTTGCCAGCGCGAACGCAAGCCGTGCGATCAGCCCGCAGGATGCAGCTTCAGCATCCGCTGCACAGCAGCAGAATCAAAACATTATTAACAGCTTGAAGCAGGCTCGCGCAACGGGTCGAATTGTTCTGGAGCTTCCCGTAGACGCCCGCAATCTGGATCAGCTGCCCGATCTGCCCTTGGAAGATGGAGATCGGTTCATCGTGCCGCGCGTCCCTTCCACGGTTACGGTAGATGGCGCTGTCTATAACCAGAATTCGTTTATGTACGACCCGCACCGCCGGGTAGGGGATTATATTCGGGCGGCTGGTGGCGCGAATCGTGATGCTGACAAGAAGCGTGCCTATGTCATTCGTGCAGGGGGAGCTGTTCTCAGCAAGCAATATAGCTCGTCGCTGCGGGGCAACGGCTTCGACTCGATCCATGTCTACCCTGGCGATACTGTCGTGATTCCGCTGAACCTTGATAAAGGCAAAGCAATACGGTTGATAGTCGATCTTGCCCAGATCTTCGGGCAGTTTGGAATTGCGATCGCAGCTGCAAATACTGTGCTCGGGCAGTGATCCCGAGCGTTTCGTATCTCCACCAGTCGCGTGGATGAACAAAGGTTCCGGCGGACTTGAAACACCAACTGGGGATTGAATTGGGCTTTGAGTGTCCCCTTTTATGCCCTGGCGGGAAGTCAGTGTTGCCAGAAATTTGTAACCAGCACGTGAGCTAGCTATCAGATGACTGCTGCAGCTGCAATTAGGAAGATGAACTCATGTTCGAAACGCAGAATCGGCACGTTGAACGTTTGCTAGCTGAGATTAGCGTCCCGCTTTTTTACGAGAGAGGAGTGTCTTGATAGTCTCCACGCGCTCTTTTTCTTCCGGATTGTCGGCAACGTATCTCAGGCTCGCATGTGCGAAGATCCAAATCGTCGAGAAGAATAATCCTAGAAATCCGCCAACGGCTGTGAAGATCAGCTTTGAGGGAAAAGAGCGGTGGTCGGGTACTACGGCTCGATCGACAACTTGAATGATGGAGCCCTGTTTGGCTTCGTCCACCTTGGCGATCTCATACTGCCGCGCGATTAACTCGAAGATGGTCTCATAATATTTGACATCGCGAAATCGGCGGACGTACTCGAGACTGACTTCTTGCATATTCCCCTTGGGAAGGAGTGCATTGGATGTACTCTCCGAAGTAGCTCCGATCTGTTGGGCCTGTGCTTGTAGCCCCGCCAATTGTTGCTGCGCAAGCTGTAGGGCAGGGTTTTCATCGGTTGCGAAGGAGCGCATGGCGCTAATCTCTGCCTGCTTCGCGGCGATTTGGGCTCGTAGGCCTGCGACCAGACTGATGGTCGCGCGAGCTTGACTATCTAACTGAATCAGACCAGTCTTTTGTTCGGTCCTCTTTAGCTCTTCTTCTGCTGTGGCCAAGTTGTCCTTCGCCTGACCCATCTGCTGTTCAAAGAACAAACGACGCTGTGAAGCCTCGGTTACCGCAAGGCCGGCCGAATATTTCTTGAACTCGTTAACGTACTCGTTTGCCATATCAGCAGCGAGTTGAGGGCTAGTGTCGGTAGCAGTAATTTCGATTAGTCCACTTTTTGCGTTGCTGGTGATATCAACCAATTGCTCGAGTTTTTTTCGTGCGGCCGTTTGATATTTGATCTTGAACCGATTTTTTATTTGGAATCGATCAACCAGAGCATCTTCAACGGTTCGACTTTTCAGAAGAGCTATCTGGAGATCATTTGGATTTTTGAGACCTAGACTGCTTCCTCCTGCTAGTGAAGCCACTGAGCCAAGGCCGCCAAGCTGAGACATGAGGGTTGAAGCCATCGAGGTATTCTGCTGTGGCGGAAGAATCGAAGTAACAGCTGTATACCGAGACGGAATGACCAGGGACAGGAGGAGAGCGACCACTGCAGTAAAGAATGTCGCTTTCAGAACGGTTTGCCGGTGGCGGAGAAAAACAATCAAAATATCCAACAAGGAAACTTCGCCTGTTGTTTCAACTCTCGTAGAACGTTCGATTTGGGTCTGTCCAACCACGTCTGATCCTTCAACTTTGTACTTCTATGATCTCACAGGAGATTGTTGGCACTATAAAGCATTCTCAGCTTGTGCTTTACTCCGAGTCTCGCTTTTCATGAGCTAAGCCAAGGTAAGCAGGCACGAGCCTAGGCTCGTTGGTTATGCGTGAGGGGTATAAGGGTAGGGATTCGTTTCGAACTTGAGACGCTCCATGAAGCAGAAGCATCCATAAGAACCAATAAAAGGCCATTGTAGGTATGTAATTGAGTGCTCCATCCATAGCTGCGAGAAAAATATAGAGGGTCAAACCCTGAGCTGCCGCAATTTGGATGGGACTCTGACGCAAACTTTTAAAGGAGAAGAAGAGGACTAAAGGTGCTGTGAAGACTAGGAGCACAGCTAAAAGTCCAGTTACCCCGAAAAGAAACAGTGCTGAGAAGTAGACAATTTCTGCGAATCCGTCGACCGGCACTGACGGCAGCCATGTCAAGTGCGTCAGTGTGACTAGGTAATCGGCTCGGCCGCCTAGTGAAGAATCGAAGAGAAAAGAGATCCCTGAAAAGAGAAGAGTCATTCCAAGAACGATTCCAGCCATTAGGACAAGGCGGACGGAACGTAGCATGGTACGAAATCGCAGGGAAAGGCGGGAGGTATTTGCAACATCTCGAACTACATGCGAGAGAATGTCGATCAATTCATTTAAAATCATACCCACCCAGATTGTGCGAGAGAGCGTTAAAACCAGGGCAATTCTGACAATGAGCTTTCGAATGGAGTTCTGTTCAAGTTCCTCGTATAGAGGAAACAGCAACAGTGTTGCTACACCGTATTGATTTCCATTGTTGTAGGTCGAGATAAGTTTGAACAAACCGTCGGGGCGACTATTAAACTTTGAATCCAGTGTGCCGACGTCGTCGATATTGACGGTCAAGAATGGAATTTCAATATATTTCCCTGTAGCTAGGCGCCATATGAAAAGAAAGATCCCATAAGCGGCAGCCAGAAAAATCAGCCAGCGGGTAAGCGTCAATAGTCGGTCCATTCGTATCCTGGGCAAAAAATGAGGGAAGATCCCCAGGAATGCGAACGGCAATACAAAGAAACAGACAACATCGCTAAGGGCGTAGCTCCAGTGCTCGCTGCCATTGACCAGAAGACTATAGATGAGAAGGATCTGAAAAGGCGCTAAAGACAGAAATGTCGCTATGCTTTCGGCCTTGAACTTGTAGGAGTTCTCGAGAAGATAGAATGGCAAACCGCAGAGAAGTGCGATGCCAATGATTGCGTATCCCCAGGTCAGCGGGATAGACCCTGCCTTGAAACCTCCCTTGGGGAAGAGAACAAGAAAAATCGCAAGGTTGTACGCAAGCCATTCTGCGAGGGTAGAGCCGACCAGCTCCAGTCGGTCTCTATGCCGTTGAATAAGGAACAACGTATACCTCTTGGAACAGACTACCTGATGGTGCAAATTCTTATTATAAGCGCCGGGTTTCAGCTCATGCGTTCCTCGCTTTGTTGCAGAATTGAAAGTGCTTGTAGTTCTTCATTGACCTCGAGGAGATGGTCGATAAAGTGAACCTACTGTGACTTCAATTGGAGCTTGGCCGGGGCTTCTGGTCTACCGGAGCGATCATCTCTCAATAGGTGATGAAGTTTATCTGCCTCCACAAGTTTCTTTTCTAGGTGCTAAGATTAAAAGTTTACGATCGACCTTATTTCTAACAACATAAAGATCTTTACCGGTTTTCGCACAGAGAACACTTGAGAAACCACCCAAATCTTGACATGAAAGCAAAACAGCTCATAGATGAAGACCCTTTCTATTGATCTCCGCTGGATCGATTCTTCCGGAGTCGGAGTCTACATCAAAGGTATTTTGCCCGGAATCGTCGAACGGCTGAAAGATGTTTCGATTGTTGGAATTGGAGATCGTGCACGACTGGAATCCTTTCCCTGGAGTCGCGCCGCAAATGTCCGATTGATTGATTGCCAGGCTGCTCGTTATTCGCTAGCCGAGCAAATTCAGCTCCCCGTCGCTATTCCCTCCCGAACCAACTTGTTCTTTTCGCCTTACTACACCATTCCACTCTTTTATCGAGGTCGTTTGGCGGTTACGGTTCACGATCTGAGCCATCTCGTAGTTCAAGAGATCGTTGAAAACCCGAAGAAGCGGATCTACGCACAGATCATGTTTCGAGAATTACGAAAACGGGCCTCCGTAATTTTTACGGTTTCGAATTTTTCGAAATCGGAACTGCTTCGTTTTACCAAGGGGGAAACGGGGGATAAAATCCTCCCAACTCATTTGGGCGTATCACCGGAGTGGTATAGCGCGTCTGGCCTTCCCGCCATCCGATCCCGTCCTTACCTCGTCTGCGTGGGCAATGTAAAGCCGTATAAGAATCTGGGTCGTCTCGTGGAAGCCTTTTTGAAGGTGAAGGATCGCATACCGCATGACCTTGTTATCGTGGGGCAAAAAGATGGGCTCATAACAGGCGAGTCCCCGGAGTTTTTTGAGCGTGTACGTAAGGGGGGTGATCGGATCGAAATGACGGGTCCGGTCCCCTATTCCAGTCTTCTTTCGCTAGTAGGTCATGCTGAGGCAATGATTATGCCTTCCTTGTACGAGGGGTTCGGACTACCCCCGGTGGAAGCTATGGCTGCAGGCGTTCCGGTTGCGGTAGCTCAAGCAGCATCTCTTCCGGAAGTGTGTGGAGACGCTGCCCTCTACTTCAACCCATTAGTTGTAGACGAGATAGCCCAAGGATTGATCCAGATTACCCAGGACGCCGAACTCCGGGGGAAACTGGTCAGTAAAGGGGTAAAGCAAAGTCAACAATACACTTGGGATATGTGTGCAGCGGCAACTTCAGAGGCATTGTTGGTAAATCTATGATTTTTGACAGGTTGCCGATTTTAAAACAGTGATGGAAATTGATATCTAAAATAGATGTTTTTGCTGGGACTAAGGCTTAGCCAGATATAATCTTAGGAGCTATTCTGTAATAGCCGCCGGAGGCATTTCTCTTAATGCGTGTTCTGTTTCTCAACCCCCCATTTCACCCTCGATTTTCACGTGAGCAGCGCAGTCCAGCTGTAACCAAGAGTGGGACTCTCTACTACCCCAAATGGTTGTCGACTGCCGCTGGGGTCGCGATTCAGAACGGACATGATGTGGATCTTGTTGACGCTCCGGCCGGGAACTTCTCGGTCAAGGCAGTGATCGACCGCATCGAGGCGAAGAACATCCAGGCTGTGGTCTGCGATACGTCTACTCCCAGCATTCTCAATGACATCAGCGTCGTCGAAGCCATCAAGGCAGCGCATCCTTCGGTGCATGTGCTGATGGTCGGCCGACATGTTTCCTCGCTGCCACGCGAGACTCTCGCGATGTCGGATTCCCTTGAGGCCGTTGCGATCCGTGAGTATGAGTACACCGTTCGCGACTGGCTTGCTGCCAAGGAATCCGGTGCCGATCTCTCCTCAGTGGATGGTCTGGTCTGGCGCAAGTCGACTGGCGAGATCATCAACAATAAGCAGCGTGAGGCGATCAAGAACCTCGATGAGCTGCCTTTTGTTTCCGAGGTTTACAAGCGCTTTCTGCATACTCCCGACTACTTCTATGGCCACTCGCTTTGGCCTCTGGTGGTCTTCGATACCAGCCGCGGCTGCCCGTATCACTGCTCGTTCTGCGTCTATCCGCAGACCTTCAGCGGACACACGATGCGTTATCGCTCGGTGTCGAATGTTGCGGACGAGTTCGAGTACGTCGCCAAGGAGATGCCGGAGATCAAGACGGTCATGCTGGAGGACGATACCTTCATCGTCTCGAAGCCGCGCACGCTCGAGCTGGCCAATGAGCTGATCCGCCGCGGGAATAAGCTTCCTTTTGACGCCAACTGCCGCGCCGATATCGGTGCCGATGTCGAGTTCCTCTCCGTGGTTCACAAAGCTGGTGCGCGCCTATTCTGCGTGGGCTTTGAGAGCGGTGACGTTGAGGTGATCAACGGCATGAAGAAGAACAATGACGATCGTCGTGATGCCAAGTACCACGAAGAGGCGCACAAGTTCGTTCGTCGTTGCCAGGATGCCGGAATCATGGTGCATGGCTGCTTCATGGTAGGCAACCTGAATGAGACTCCTGCGAGCATGGAGAAGACGCTGGACTTCGCGAAGAAGCTGCGTCCCGATACCGCCCAGTTCTTCCCCATCATGGTGTATCCGGGAACGGTCGCTTATCAGGAAGCCAAGAAGCGCGAGTACATTCAGATTGAGGATTGGGGAGCGTGGCTGACCAAGGATGGTCTGCACAACAGCGTTGTGACCCTGCCCAACATCACGCACGAGCAGCTGGTGAGCTTCTGCGATCACGCGCGGCGCAGCTTCTATCTGTCTCCTTCCTATCTCACCTACAAGCTGAAGCAGTCTCTTACGGATCGGCGCGAGCTGCAGCGCAACGTGAAGGGTTTCCTAACGCTGTCGAAGTACCTGCTGAAGGGAAGCCAGCACGAGAAGACGCAAGCTCCGGGCAAGACTCAGGGCGCAACGGCCTGACGCTCGGCGCAAAATGAGTGAGAAGAATCAGAACCTGTACGCGATGCCGGCTGTGGAGTTGAAGCCCAACTCTCTGCCGGCATCGGTGCTTATTCCTACCTACAATGGTGCGAAGCGCATCGTTCATTGCCTCGATGCTCTCTCGGAGCAGATTGCACGTCATGGTTCCGAGGGACGCGAGATCGAGGTGGTGGTCGTCGATGATGGATCGAAGGATGACATCGCTGCTGTGACCGCTCGCTATCCGTGGGTGCGGCTGATCTCGCAGGCGAATGCGGGGCCAGCTTCGGCGCGCAATCGTGGAGCTCGCGAGGCGCGCGGACGCATTCTGCTGTTTACCGACGACGATTGTGTTCCCATGCCGAACTGGCTGGATGCGATGCTTGCCTGCTTCAACGATCTCGAGATCGTTGGAGCAAAGGGGATCTATCGCACGCATCAGCGCAGTCTTGCGGCGCGGTTTGTCCAGATCGAGTATGAGGACAAGTACCGGCTGATGGCGAACGTTCCCAGTATTGACTTCATCGATACGTATTCTGCCGGTTTTATTCGCGACCGCTTCGAAGAGATGAACGGTTACGATACTTCATTTCCGGTTGCGTGCGCCGAGGATATCGAGCTTTCGTACCGCATGTCGGCGCGTGGATGGAAGATGAAGTTTGCGCCCGAGGCGATTGTGTATCACACGCATCCGGCGACGTTTTCCAGTTATCTCAAGAAGAAGTACAAGTTCGCTTACTGGCGGATGCTGGCGGTGAAGAAGAATCCCGGTAAGGGCGTGAAGGACAGCCATACTCCGCAGGTGATGAAGCTGCAGCTGCTGCTGGCTCCTGCGCTGGTGGTAGCTATCGCTGCCGACCTGCTGCTGCGGTCAGGAGGTTTGTTCAGCGCCTTGGTGGCTGGAGCGTTCCTCTTGAGTACGGTTCCGTTCGCTCTGCGGGCGCTGCGCAAGGATCCCGTTGTGAGCCTGCTCTCGCCTCTGCTGCTGGCGGCGCGTTCCTGTGCCCAGTTCCTCGGGGTTGCTGCGGGAATGGTGAACGCTTCGCGGATCATTGCCCGGGAGAAGAAACAGCTGGCGGCCCGATAAACTCTCTTCACGCCCCAATTTATCTGTTGTCCCCCCTCCCCCCTCGGTTTTTTTGCAAGCTGTTTTGTTTGTTGCGTTTACGGATTTTCGACGCGCTAAAATATTCAAGATAAAAGAGTTAGAGGCTAAAATATTCAAAAACAAAGGCTTATGCGTAAAGCCCCGGATAAGCTCCGGGGCTTTTCTTCACTGTTATCAGCTTACCAACCTGACCGTAACTCATCGGCAACTGTATGTAGCTCTATTTGCGCCAGTTAGGATGGCGAGGGGCTTGACAGTTTTTAGGGGGCGCTCCTCCACCGCGATAAAAAGAAAATGTTGAGCCTCTGTGTTGTGATGATAAGAGCCAGGGTTCTTACGCCGGGGCGGCCTTGCGATTTCGGGTTGCGAGCCGAGCGAGAGTTGATCTACCGTGGACGCACCGGAGTGCCTCTGACAGTCCTTGTCTAATTCGTCCTCTCACACTGCCTCACCCAGAAGGAGGAGTGAGGTGTGTCCTCGTGTTGTTCCAACCGAGAGGATGACCGGAGATGCGACTCGAACAATTTGGATGGAGTGATTTCTTTGCGCAGCAGAGCGCTGCGGGAGTTCCTGCGCGCGTTGCTGCGGCCTGCCGTGAGCAAATGGTGGTGTGGACCGAGAGCGGCGAGGTGCAGGTGAAGCCGAGTGGAGCGTTGCGATATGAGTCGCCGCTGTGGCCCGCGGTGGGCGACTGGGTGATGCTGCGCGCAGACAAGCAGCTGATTGAACGCGTGCTGGAGAGGCGAACGACGCTTTCGCGCAGGCAACCTGGTCGCGCGGCGAGCGAACAGGTGCTGGCGGCGAATGTCGATGTGCTGTTTATCGTGAGCGGGCTCGACCGCGACTACCATCCTCGACGGCTTGAGCGCTACTTTGTGCTTGCGCGGGAGAGCGGGGCAAGACCGGTGATTCTGCTGAACAAGGCAGATCTTGCGGTTGAGCTGGGATTCGATCTGGAGGAGGTGGTGGAGCGGACGCGCATGCTGGCTGGAGAGGCGACGGTGCTGCCCCTCAGCGCGAGGACGGATATCAGTCTAGCGACGCTTGTCGCGGAGGTTGCACCGGGCGAGACGGCGGCGATGATGGGGTCGTCGGGCGTGGGAAAGTCGACGATTCTGAACCGGCTCCTTGGCACCCGACTGCAGTCGACGAGTGCGGTGCGGGCTGGTGACGATCGAGGTCGGCACACGACGACCGCTCGCGAGCTGTTCATGCTGCCGGGTGGATCATTGCTGATCGACATGCCGGGACTGCGCGAGGTGCAGCTTTGGGCTGGCGAGGAGGCAGTGGACGCCGGGTTTCGCGAGATTCAAGAGCTGGCGGCATTGTGCCGGTTTCGCGACTGTAAGCATTTGGGCGAGCCGGGGTGTGCGGTGATGAATTCGGGACTCGATGAGACGCGACTTGCGAACTATCACAAGATGCGGCGCGAGCTGGAGTTCCTCGAGCGCAAGGCCGATCCGGAGCTCGAGCGGCAGACGCGGGCGAAGTGGAAGGCGATTCATAAGGCGCACCGACATTCGAAGCGAGATTGGTAGGCGCTCAGAGCGAGTTCCTATTGACGATAGCGGAGCGCATGATGCGCTGGTTTGTGGAGTGTCGTCGCGATGCCGATTTCGGCTCGTGTATCTATCCTCGTGCTATTCGGGCGTCATGTTGATGGATTGCAGCCAGACATCTACAAGCTGCGGCCATTTCGTGACGGGAAGCTCTGTGCGACGCAGACCGAAGGCGTGACCTCCGTGTGCGTAGAGGTGCATTTCTACAGCGACACCGGCCTGTTTGAGACCGGCGTAGTAAGACAGGGCTTGCTGAACTCCATCTACTTCGTCGTCTTCGTTCTGGAGGATGAACGTGGGCGGTGTTGCCTTCGACAGATGTGTTTTGATGTCGGAGGTGAGCGCGAAGCTATTCTCGTCAACGGCTAAATGTCCCGGATAAATTGCGATGGCAAAGTCAGGACGGCAGCTTGTCCGATCCGCAGCGTCGATGGCTGGATAGACGCGTCTGTCAAAATGCACGCTTGTTGCAGCAACCAAGTGGCCACCGGCGGAGAATCCAATGACTCCGATCTTGCGAGGATCGATATGCCACTCAGCGGCGTGGAAGCGCACCAGGCCGATGGTCCTTTGAGAATCCTCCAGTGCTTGCGGCGCCCGAGGATAGGCCCCGGATTTCGGCAGCTTCTGTGAGCCGGGGACGCGATACTTCAGCAAGATGCAGGTGAGGCCCTTCGATGTGAGCCAATCGCAAACTTCGGTGCCCTCTAAATCCATCGCGAGGACCTGGTATCCACCACCCGGAAAGACGACGACAGCAGCTCCTGTGTTTTTGCCTTTCGGCGCATAGACGGTCATTGTAGGAACGGAGACCCGTTCCTCCGAGACCCAGGGTTTCCCCGCAACGAGCTCGTTCTTTCGGTCAACCTTCACGGAATATTCAGGACCGTCATACACAACTTTGTCGGGGGGCGTTCCGGGCCAGATTGGCACCTGCTTATGACCCGGGGTGGGCTCCCACGGCGCCAGGTGCTGCTGTGCAAATGTTCTGTGACCAAGCGGAAGCGTTAGGAGAACGAGGACGAAGAATTGTCGGACGGATGGCAGCACGGCATCACCTTGAGGAACGCTCCACTTCGGAAGCGTTGGATTCTTGTGGGGAGAGAAGAACTCTCAAAGTCGATGCTAGCGTTGGAGCCCTGTGCAACAGGACTGGACGAATCGCAGTAGTAAACCTGCACGGGGCACGAGCAATTCGGTTACGAGAGATCGTCCGCTCGTCAGCAATCGCTTCGAGAAAGATGGTTCAACAAGGTCCGTCTATATCAACTTGATCAACTTGTCGCTACAGATTTTTATGTTCCAGCTTTATGTGCACTAACGTTTCAGGCTCAGTTCCGGATTCCAGGTGAGCTGGAACCAACCGCTGGTGTTGTGCTGAGATCCATTCATGTAGGACGGGATGAGGAAACGTTCGTACTGGGTGAAGATCTGGGCTGTCCAGTGACGGTTGATCGCATAGGAACCATTGACGAAGCCGTCCGTGATGGTTCCGCCATTCGGTAGATAGAGGTTGCTGATCTTGTTCTGGCGATAGCCTGCTTCTACACGGGTGCGGCTGGAGAACCAGTATCCCGAGCGGCCTTCGATGGCGCGACCGTCGCGTCCGATGGCATTGCCGAGGAGAAATCCCTTGTTGGTGTTGCTGTCGAGGTACTGGTTGTTCATGAAGTAGTGCTGGCCGCCGAAGTCGGTGGCGAGGCCCTGGGAGCTGACGGCTTCCACACGCAGGTCCATGTGCGGCAGCCAGGGAAGACGAGCGAAGTAGATGCCGGGGTTCCAGACGGCGCGTCGGGGCGCAGCGATGGGGTTGGGGTCGTCGTCGGAGTAGGCGTCGGCGTAGAGGGTGACCATCTTCTGCAGGAAGGGGAGTTTGTAGCGGAAGTCGAAGTTGCTCTTACGGTCGCCGGGATCGAGGCGGTCACCGTAGGGAGCGGCGCCGTTTCCTACGTAGCTTCCGGTCGAGGACGTGCTGAAGAGATTTCGCCGGAAGGTCTCGAAGGTGATGGGGTGACCGACTCCCCAGAAGACGGACCAGCGGGTAAAGCCGATCTCAAGGTTATTGCCGAAGTTGAAGGAGACCTTCTGTCCATTGAACCATGGCCGGGCAGGAGCGTAGTGCCCGGAGAGCTTGCCGAGCACGATATCGAAGCGATAGGTTCCCCAGGTAGGCACGAAGGGCAGAGGATGGGGGCGGGTGGAGACGAAGCGACCGCTATAGGTAGGCTCGGCGTTGCTTGAGAACGCGAGCGGCCCCATCGTTGTGGGCCCCCAGTAAAGCTGCTGCTTGCCGAAAGTAAGTGCATTGCCTGCGATGGAGAAGCCGGCGTAGAGCTCGAGCGGGCGCTGGCGTTCGTATGCGGACCGTTGCTGGACGATGGGAGAGTAGGGACTGAAGTCGGGTTGAATGCGATCAAGCTGGTTGATGAACTGGTTCTGCTGGACCGTCTGCTGGGGATTGCCGGGGCTGTGTTGAAGCTCTTCGCGTGCGTAGAAGAAGAGACGGCCGTAGTGAGCGCGGGCGGAGAAGCCGGCGATGAAGTTGGAGCCTCTTCCTTGCGGCCTGCCGAAGTCGTTCCACCAGGTCTGGCCGAAGTGGAAGCTGTCGTTGAGCGCGGGGCCGGCGATGGTTCCAAATCGCGCGTAAGAGGACTCAAGCGCAAGCTCCTGATAGGAAGTCGACTCGGTGGAGAGCTCGCGGTCGAGATCGGTCATCAGGCGCTTCGCTTCCTTCACAAGACCGGGGTCGGAGAGGTTTTGACGGTCTGCGATCTCCTGCGCCTGACGCAGCTGACGCAGGCACTCCTGGCGGGTCCAGGGGCGGATTCCGACGTTCTGGGTGGGGATCAGACCAAGTGCGGCGAGGCGCTCGAGCGCGGGGTAGATCCAGCTATCCATGGGAACGTTGGTGGAACCGACCGTGTCGGGATCGGGATTGAAGAGAGGCGGCGGCCGATGCGCGATGGGATCGGGAGGCAGACCGAACTGCGCTGGAGGCGGCGGAGCAGGGAGGCTGGAGGAGGACTGTCCTGTGGAGGTGTTCTGCGCGATGTAGTCGCGCGGCAGAGGGGGAGCGTCGTAGGGATTCAGCGTGTAGTTGTGATGGGCGCGATAGACGTAGCGCCCGATCAGCCAGCCGCTGACGGAGCCGACGAGCACGTCGGAGGGAAAGTGCTGTTCGGAGAGGACGCGGCTGACGCTCACCGTGCTTGCCAGGCCGTAGACGGCGGTTTGCATGAGCCAGCCGGGATACTCCGAGGCGAGAACCGATGCCATCGACCACGCCAAGACGGAGTGGTTGGAGGGAAAGGAGCCATCGTTCCAGGAGGAGCTGAAGAACTTACCGTTGGCGTTGTTGACGGGAGGTCGATCGCGGCGGAAGGCCACTTTCAGGACTTCGTTGACGGCCAATCCATTGACGGCGGCTTCACCGGCGAGAATACCGGTTTCGCGAGCCTGGGGAGCGTGGTTGAACAGGCTCCATACATAGGTTGAGGCGGGAATCGCGCCGATACCGACGAGAGCGGCCTGCGAGAGGTTGTCAGCAGTGTGCTGGTCGTCAGGGCTTATCTGGATCGCATGCGTCATCGTATGGTGATCGCTTCCGATCAGCATTCCTGTGGCGACACCGAAGGGGGCGAGCCATATTCCGTCGCTCGGCTTGAGACGTAGCGGGCTGGTCCAGATGGCTTTCTGATCTTCGAGCAGGCGCTTCGGGGTTCCGCTGAGAGTGACTTCCTTTGCCTGGCCGACCTTGGAGTTGTGGTCGATCTGGCTCGGCGGGGGAACGTTCTGGGGCTGGGGAGCGTCGGGGAGAGCGGTCGACCCGAATGAGGCGTTTGGCGCCGAAGTCTGCGAGAGACTGAAGGGATGGAGGAGGAGAAGTAAAACTGCCGTAGAAAAAACCGGCCTGAGCCTTTTCGGGGTTACGTCCATAGCTGATAACAAGCGGCCGGTCAGCGATGCGACCCCTTTAGAATGAGGCTACCATAGCCAGGGTCGCAGAGAGGTGTTTGGTAAGCCGGGGGCATCCGGTCATAAATCCGTTTGCGAGCTGTTCGGCGCTTGAAAACGGGTACGATTTCGATCTCTTCGGACTTAGTAGCGAAGCTCGCCGATGAAGACAGCATGTGGAGCGAGGGTCATTCCGTCGAGGTGCATGGCTCCCATGCCGCTATCGGAGCGAAGCAGCGTTCGCAGAAAACTTCCTCTCAGGTGCAGACGCTGTATATCGGCCTTCAGGGAGACGGTCACCGGCTGAGACGAGAGATTCTCGACCACGACGATGGGCGGTGTGGCCGAGGATGCAGCCGCAGGCCTGCGAACCCAGGCAAGTATGTTCTGTTCATCCTGATTAAGAATGGTGACCGCACCGTCGCTCAAGGTTCTATTGGTGTGGGAGAGCGCGCTCAATTGCCGGTACCAGTTCAGCAGCGAGGATGGCGTGGAACTCTGCGTAGCTACACCGAGTGGGTTTGGTTGCTCATCCTTCTTTAATTCGGCGAAGGAGATCTGGTCGGATCCATCGCTGAGGCCAAGCTCCTGACCTGAAAAGATCATTGCGCCAGCTCGTGTGGTCATGAGCATGGCTGCGAGTTGTTTTGCGATCTCGAGATCGTGGGTGCCATCTCCATAGCGACTGATGCTGCGCTTCAGGCCGGGGCCGTCGGAGAGGAGCAGAGGAATACTGTGACCTTCGTCGACGATCTGCTGCGCTGATTCGAGCGCGGGACGGATGGAGGATGCGACAAGTTTTTCCTGCGTGCCTGCTCTGGCATCGGCGACGAGTTGGGGCGCGTCTGCTCCACGGCTTTGGGTGGAGGCATCGATGTCTCCGATGACGATTCTTTGCCCGCCAAAGCCGGAGGCTGATCTTCGAAGCTGGGCGAGCTGCTGGGGGCTGGCCTTCGGAGCGTAGAAGCCTGCGACTCCATGTGTAAGCCACAGCCGCGCTTTTCCTTCCGCACTGGCGGAGGAGCTGTCGATCTCTACCAGCACGCGAAGATTGTCCTGGCTGGCGCGGCGGATGATCTCGTCGACGTCATCGATGGTTCCCAGCGAAGGATCTATGGGGTTGCTGGCGTCTCCTCCTAACGAGGTCAGCAGGAGAGCGTCGGAGCCGAGAGAACGAACATAATCCAGGTGCTCCGCCAGGCCGTGCAAGCCACCGAAGCTATGGGGATCGGCGCGGTAGACGACTGCGTGTTTCCACCATGGAGCGGCGTTCATGCCCGATCCGGCCCATCCGGGGCGCGCGAGCATCTGGCCATGAGCGGCGGGGAGTGCGAGGGTGAGAAAGATGGCGCAGGAGAGGGGCCGGAGGTAACGAGAGAAGGGAATCGGCATAGTCGATGATTGCGGACTCGGCCGTCTGAGCCAGCTTGTCTTCTGATCTTAGTTCCGGCGATCTCTGCGGCAAAGTCTCAACCGGGCTTCCTCAGCCTTATGGGAGCGGTTTCAAGCTAACCCTAATGTTTTCCTGAGTTACTTCGAATCTTCAAATTTTGAGATTGGTAAATCGAAAGGGTAATCGGTGGGATAGCCGTGCGAGTTACCGGAGATTGCTGGGAAACTGCCTTGTCATACGGGACTTTTAAAGATACGTTAATAAACATTCACATGAAAATTGGGCCGGTATCCGTACATCCACGACGATGTACCTGTTGTTCCACCCTCCGTTAGGGTCCGTGTCCGCAGCTGAGGCATTCAAGCCTCGCATCATTTTTTCCCAGTAAACCTGTACGTGTATAGGAGAGCCATATCATGAAGCTTCCGAGATATCTCTATATCTTTCTCCTGGTGCTTGTGTCTGTGATGACACCGCTCCTGACCGCTCAGACATTCCGCGGTGGAATTGCCGGAACTGTTCAGGATTCGAGCGGAGCAGCCGTTCCCAACGCCAAAGTTTCCCTTACTGGAACCGAAACCGGTTTCAAGCGCGAGATGGTTACGACCAGCTCAGGTGATTACAGCTTCCAGGATCTTCCCCTGGGCGATTACAGCGTAGAAGTGACCTCTTCCGGCTTTTCGTCGCGCAAGGTGGATCACATCGCAGTTCGCCCCGGCCAGGTCTATGCCCTCGAGATCAAACTTGGCATCGCCTCAACCAACGAGCAGGTCGAGGTCAGCGCCGATGCAGTGGCTGTCGATACGCTTTCGACGACGAATACCTCCGTCGTCCCAGAGAAGGCAGTTACGAACATTCCGCTGAATGGCCGTGACTTCACGCAGTTGATCAAGATTACGCCCGGTTATAACGGCGCTGGATCGATCAATGGCGCTCGTACGAACCAGAACAACTGGCAGATCGACGGCGTCGACAACAACGACATCTTTCACAACTCGCAGGGCGCCAATCAGGGCGGGGTCTCCGGTGTTGCAGGTGTGACGCTGCCGATCGAAGCGATCGATCAGTTCTCGGTGCAGTCGCAGGGCAATGCCGAGGTTGGACGCAACGGTGGCGGCCTGGTCAACATGGTTGTGAAAAGCGGTACCAACAGCTTCCATGGCAGTGCTTACTACTACTTCCGCAACGAGTTCTTCGCTTCGAAGAGCGCCTTCTTGGCTCCTTCGGCTCGCACGCCGAAGATTCGCAATAACCAGTGGGGAGCTTCCGTCGGAGGGCCCATCAAGCGCGACAAGCTGTTCTTCTTTTTGAATTACGAGCACCAGAAGTACATCATCGGCGCGCAGTCTGCAGCGACCGAGCCGACCGACCAATGGGTGAACAAGGCTACGACACTGCTTCGCGCGCACAACGTTCCTGTAAGCCAGACCTCGATGAATCTGCTGACGGCGCTATGGCCTTACGGCAACAAGCCGGGAGCCGCGACGCTGAATAATATCCTGGATACACGTCCGCAGAATGGATACAGCGACAACGTCGTGGGCAAGGTCGACTGGAACATCAACTCCAAGCAGACGCTTTCGGCGCGCGCCTTCATCGGGTCGGGCCGTCAGCTGGGCAATGCAGGTACGAACATCTATGAGTACTACCAGGTTGCGCCGACTCATGTGCACAACTACGCGGTGACGCACAACTGGATGCTCTCCAATCACCTCTCGAACCAGTTGCTGGCCGGCGTTAATTACTTCGGACAGACCTTCAACGACAACGTGCACAACCAGAACATTCCTGCGCTCGGATTGAATACGGGGGTTACTTCTCCCAGTCTCTTCGGAGCCCCGACCATTACTTTGGCACCGTTCGATCAGGTCGGTGTGACGCCACCCCTTGGCCGGCAGGATTACACCGGTCACCTCACCGATACCGCGACCTTCGTCTACGGCAAGCATCAGTTCCGTTTCGGTGGCGAGTTCCGCCGGAATTACATGAACCTGCTCTACCAGCGCAATATCCGCGGGTCGTTCACCTACAATGGGCAGTCTTCGGCGTCGCTCCTTCCTGCCACCGGGACCGGTCCGACCGCCTACGCGAATGACGCCTCGCAGGACGCCAGCCCAACCGACCTATCGGTTCGCACGTTGGCCGACTTCCTGGCCGGTTATTCGTCCTCGGGTACCATAGCGCGCGGCCAGCTACAGCGCGATCTGTACGTCAACCAGTGGGATATCTTCGCGCAGGATCAGTACCAGGTGAGCAATACTCTGACGCTGAACTATGGTTTGCGTTGGGACTACTCCGGTCCGGTGTATGCGACCAATGGGACGTTGTCGAACTTCGATCCGAACTCTCCAACCGGGTATGCGGTGGTCGGCACGAATGTTGATACGCTCTATCCCCGTCGCTACACCAACGTTTCGCCGCGCTTCGGCTTCAGCCAGAAAGTGACCGAGAAGTTTATCGTTCGCGGAACTTACGGATTGTTCTTCGACCTGCCGAATCTGAACGGCTTCTTCGACAACCGTCCTGGCAACGGCGCCTCGGTCGGTGTCCAGGCGAACAATACCGGACCGAACCCGGTCTTCACGGTCTCGAAGTCTGCTCCCTATCAAATCGTGACCGGTGTCGATCCGCTTCCTTCTTCCCCGGCGGCTGGAGCGACTTTCGGTGTATCGAGCGTCTCTCCTAACTTCAAGAACGCTTATCTGCAGAACTTCAATCTCAATACGGAGTATCAGCTGAGCCGCAATACGATCGTTCAGCTCGGATACGTCGGTTCGGTGAGCCGTCATCTCTTCAACCTGCGCGATATCAACCAGGCCGCTCAGAATGCGAATGGATCTGCACAGCAGAGCACTCGTCCTTACTACTCGAAGTTTCCGACGTTTGCGGCGATCAACCAGTATGAATCGAGCGCCGGATCGAACTACAGCTCATTGCAGGCAATGGTCCGCACCAGCGGCTTCCATGGTCTGACAGCTCAGGGAGCCTACACGTACGGTCACGCGCTCGATAACGTATCGGGAACCCGCGGCTTTGCTCCGCAGGATTCGCGAAACCTCGCTGCCGAATACGGCAACGCGGACTTCGACACCCGGCATACGTTCAACGGCTACATCGTGTACGAGATCCCGAGCTTTGGGAGTCGCTTCAAGCGGTTGACGGAAGGTTGGGAGGCCAACAGCTTCATGACCTTCTACACGGGCAAGCCGATCAACGTGAAGACGAGTGCCAACAACTCCGGCGTAGGAGAGTTCCAGGATCGTGCAACCAAGGTCGGCGATCCTACCAAGGTGAGCCGTTCTTTCCAGCGCAACTCCAGCGGCACGGGTTATGTGCAATGGTTCGCGACGTCGGCCTATGCTCTGCCTGCGAAGGGAACCTTCAGCCCGACACAGCGTAACTCGGTCTATGGCCCTGGCTTCGGAACCGTCGATGCCTCGCTGATCAAAAACACCACGTTGCACGAAAACCTGAAGCTGCAGCTCCGCGCGGAGATGTTCAACATCTTCAACCGGTTGAATCTGGCGAATGCCAGCGGCAGCTTTACCTCTGCGAACTTCGGCCGTTCGACCACAACCGTGGGCGATAACGCCGGTGCTCCGGGACTTGGTTCGGGCGAGCCGTTCAACGTGCAGTTCGCGGCGAAGATTCTCTTCTAAACCCGGTGATCGCAACCCTAAACTTCGTACAGGCTGAGGACGTTCCCGTTCCTCAGCCTGTACGTTTTATGCCCTCGTTTTTTACATAGGTTTTTCAAGACATAGGAGAGTTTCGATGAAGCGTCTTGCTACGCTTACGACGTGTGCCGCCCTGATTGCGGCACAGAGCGGTCTGGCCCAGATGGGAGCTCCAGGCGAGCGGCCCACGGCCCTCTCGGCGGTTCCGGGTCCTCTTGCTGCGAAGTACAAGACGGACGCGGACAAGATTCTTCAGGCCGCTATGGCCGACAACGACGGCTATGCCGCGCTGACCTACCTTACCGATCACATCGGTAAACGTCTCAGTGGCACCCCTCAGCTCAATACAGCGGTCGAATGGGGCGCCGAGCTGATGCGCAAGGCGGGGCTTCAGCATGTACAGGTGCAACCCGTGATGGTGCCGCACTGGGTGCGCGGTAATGAGTCTGCAACCATCACCTACAAGGGCGAAGCCGGAACGATCGTCAAGCCGCTGCACATGCTCGGTCTTGGCATGAGTGTAGCCACGCCGAAATCCGGCATTACTGCTCCCGCTGTCTTCGTGCATGACTTCGCGGAGCTCGACAAGTTGCCGAACTCAGACGTGAAGGGAAAGATCGTCGTCTTCAATCCGGGATGGCACGGTTACGGCATCGGCTCCATGTACCGAACTGGCGGGCCATCACGCGCTGCGGCGAAGGGAGCCGCAGCTGTCTTGGTGCGGTCGGCGACTGGGCTCGCTATGCAGACTCCCCATACTGGAACTCTCCGCTACGACGAGCAGCAGCCTAAGATTCCCGCTGCTGCTATCTCGGTGGAGGACGCTTTACTGATTGAGCGACTGGCGAAAGAGGGCCCGGTGCAGGTGCACCTGGAGATGGATGCCCATATGGAGCCGGAGGTGAAGGCGGGCAACGTCATCGGTGAGATTGTCGGCTCAGAGCATCCGGAGCAGGTTGTCGTGCTCGGGGGGCACATCGATTCATGGGACGTCGGTCAGGGTGCGCAGGATGACGGCTCGGGCATTATGGCGACCTTTGAGGCGGTCTCGCTGATTCATAAGCTCGGCCTCAAACCGAAGCGGACGATCCGCATTGTCTTCTGGGTGAATGAAGAGAATGGCGGTGCAGGTGGGCGAGCCTATCGTCAGTGGATCGGCGATAAGATCGGCGATCAGGTTGCAGCAATCGAGATGGACGGGGGTGCCGAAAAACCGCTCGGCATCGGGTACGGTGGTTTCGGCGGCCCGCGACGTCCTGCTCCTCCAGCCCCGGGAGCCGCGGCTGCATCAGCTCCTCCTCATGCAGCTTTCGAAGAGAGTGCGCTGCCAGCCGAAGATAAGCAGTCCTTTGAATTTCTTCGCGATATCGTTTCGCTGCTCGGCTCTATCGGGACTGATACTGTGTCGCCAGGCGGTGGAGGTTCCGATATCGCTCCCATCGTTGCCGACGGTGTTGCTGCATTGAGCCCGCGTACGGTGGGTGACCATTACTTCGACTGGCACCACACCGAGGCCGACACGCTGGACAAGGTCGATCCGGATTCGTTCAAGCGCAACACTGCGATGCTCTCCGTTGTGGCTTATGTGCTGGCGGATATGGATGGTAAGCTCGCCGGTCACAAGGGCAGTGCGCACGAGTAAACGCGTGTATGTGGAGGCGGCTGGCGACGTCGCCAGCCGCTTTTGTTTTTTGATCGCTCATGGGTTGAAGTAGAGTGATCGTGTCTCTATTCACCGAGCGGGAGCAGCGTTTTGATTACGACCATCGTGGGCTTCGCCATAAGCATGGCGTTTCTGTTTCTGATGCTGAGCGCAGCATGCTCGGCGACGCTGGAAATTATTGCGAACCTGTTTTCCTGGCGTGCGAAGACGCTCCAAAACGGCCTCGCTGGCCTGCTGATGAGTTCTGAGTTCAAAGAAGAGGTCTACAAGCAACCGCTCATTGAGGGGCTCTGCAGTCCTGACCGAACGGGCGCGCTCACTCGGCGGCCTTCGTATATTCCGGCTACCACGCTCGCGCTGTCGATTCTGCAGACGGCTCAGGATCACGGAATGAAGTTGGATGGATCGACCTCGGAGAAGCCACCAACAAACAGTTTTGAGAAGACGGAAAAGATGCTGGCGTCGCTTCTGCGTGGCTGCAAGGATATTGGCGAACAGCGCAAACGGATCGAAAACTGGTTCAACGAATCCATGGAGCGTGTCTCGGGTTGGTATAAGCGCAAGTCACACGCCTGGATCTGGATCATCGGCGGGATTCTCTGCCTTCTGTTGAATGCCGATTCGATCACACTCAGCAAGCGCTTTTGGAACGATCAGACTCTGCGCGATGCGATCTCCACAGAGGCGACCGAGTTTGTGAAGTCCACTCCCAAGGACGAGGTTGTTGGAGACGACAAGGCCGAGCTGGATCAGTCTCTTCATCGTATGAATCTTCTGAGGGAGCATCTTCCGGGAGTTCCCCTCGGCTGGTGCTTCGTCGATGCGAAATCCTCACAGAAGCCGGAAGAGAAGGCCACAGTTCAGGCAGATGGTTTCAAGGCGAGCTGCTGGCCCGATCTGATCCATCCAACCGCTGGAATCACCCAGGTTTCGCTGGCAGGGACGGATCCGCGCCTGGTGGATCTGAGTGAGTGGAGCTGGTGGCTGTGGAAGATCGTCGGAGTTGCCGCGACCGTTCTGGCCATCTCGCAGGGAGCGCCATTCTGGTTCGATCTTCTCCAGAAGGCGGTGAATCTGAGGCTCTCGGGAACTCCACCTCCGACGACAGACAAAAAGTAAATCCGCGCCCGGAGGCTGGTCCTTAGTCGACGTTGAAGACGACTCCCTGGGCCAGCGGAAGTTCTGTTCCGTAGTTGATGGTGTTGGTCGCGCGGCGCATGTACTGCTTCCAGGCATCGGAGCCGGATTCGCGCCCGCCTCCGGTCTCCTTTTCGCCTCCGAAGGCCCCGCCAATCTCGGCTCCTGAGGTTCCGATGTTTACGTTTGCGATACCGCAGTCGGAGCCGGCCACAGAGAGAAAGCGCTCTGCCTCGCGCATGTCATTGGTGAAGATCGAGGACGATAGTCCCTGCGCGACTCCGTTGTGCAGAGCGATCGCCTGCTCGAACTCGCGATAGCGAAGAACGTAGAGGATGGGCGCGAAGGTCTCGTGGCGCACGATGTCGAACTGCTCGTTTACCTCGACGAGAGCGGGTTTTACGTAAAACGCTTCCGCCAGGCCCGACAGATTGATGCGTTCGCCACCATGCAGGATTGCACCCGCCGATCGCGCTGTATGGAGAGCTGTCTGCATGGCGTCGAAGGCCCGGCGATCGATCAACGGACCTACGAGCGTGCCGGAATCGCGAGGATCTCCGATAGCGACTGAAGAGAACACCTTCCCGAGGCGCGGAAGAAGTGATTCATAGACGGATTCGTGGACGATGAGCCTGCGCAGGGTGGTGCAGCGCTGTCCCGCTGTTCCCATGGCGGCAAAGGCTACGGCTCGGAGTGTGAGATCCAGGTCAGCGGACGGGCAGACGATTGCTGCGTTGTTTCCTCCGAGCTCCAGAATTGAACGCGCAAACCGCTGTGCCAGCCGCGGAGCTACAGCGCGTCCCATTGCTGTCGATCCCGTCGCGGAGACCAGCGGCACCAGAGAAGAATCGACCAGGGCCTGACCGGCGGATTTTTCTCCCAGCAACAGCGAGGAGAGATTCGCCGGGATGCCTCCCACCTTTGCGGCAGCGCGCTCGAAGATTGCCTGCGTGGCCAGCGCCGTGAGAGGTGTCTTCTCCGAAGGCTTCCAGACGACGGAGTTGCCGCATACCAGCGCGAGTGCAGCATTCCAGCTCCAAACCGCAACCGGGAAGTTGAAGGCAGAGATAACTCCAGTGACCCCAAGCGGATGCCAGGTCTCCATCATGCGATGATCGGGCCGCTCCGAGGGGAGCGTGAGACCTGCGAGCTGGCGCGAGAGTCCGGCGGCAAAGGTGCAGATATCGACCATCTCCTGCACTTCGCCCAGCCCTTCAGAGAGGATCTTTCCTGCCTCAAGAGTGACCAGGCGGCCCAGCCTATCTCGCTCACAGCGAAGCTCTTCACCCAGCTGGCGCACAAGTTCTCCACGTCGCGGAGCCGGAACATTGCGCCACGCGACAAAAGCCTGATGGGCGGCGGTGATCGTCTTTGCTGGATCCTCAGCGACGTGGACATTCGCGATGACCTCGCCTGTGATTGGTGAGGTGACTGCAAGCGGGCCACCGGAGAATGCATCGGCCGGAACATCCAGAGCGGTTAGAAGATGATGGACTTCCTGCGGGATCGTCATGACTCGCTAGCCTAGAGCGTGTTTGAATCGCTTGGCAACTATGCGGAATGCTGCTGGAATTCCCGCGAAAACCGCTACGCCTTCGATCTGTGGGGTTTTTCCGATAAAATTTTTGTTGGCGCAACGGCGCATGAGGGCAGAACCGTTATGGCATCCGCGATGGCAAGCATTGAAGCGTTAAAAGGAACCCACCAGGAGTTGAAGTCCAGAATGGAGAAATCGGTGGAGGACTTCCGGGCGCACCTGTCCGCGACCCGCACCGGCCGCGCGAACGTCCATATGCTCGACCAGGTGAAGGTGGACTATTACGGCACCGATACTCCGGTCTCCCAGCTGGGGCAGATCAGCGCACCCGAGCCTACGTTGATTCTGGTGCAACCCTATGACAAAGCGATGGTTTCGGCTGTTGAGAAGGCCATCCGCACCTCGAACACAGGGTTGAATCCGATGTCGGATGGAACCGTCGTTCGCGTCCCGGTTCCGCCTATGACGGAGGAGCGCCGCCGCGATGTGGTCAAGCACCTGAACAAGACGCTGGAGGACCACAAGACGGCGATCCGCAATATCCGTCGCGATGGGAACGATCAGATCAAGAAGGCAGCGAAGGACAAGCTAATCTCTGCCGATGACGAAAAGCGTGCCAACGAAGAGGTACAGCAGCTGACCGACGCCGAGATCAAGCGGATCGAGGAGCTGTTCAAAGCGAAGGAAAAGGAAGTCATGACTGTCTGAGCTTTCGAAAAGAAACTCAAGATTTGTGAAGGGACCGCCGATAGATTTATCTGGCGGTCCTTTTTCGTCGTGAGAGGAGGTCCGCGTCCGAAAGGGGAGACGTGAGCGACCTCATACAGCATTCATCCGGTTTCGAATCCGAAGATCGTGGGTACGAAAGCATCCATCACGCGGAACGCCGCCAGCACGAGCGTTTCGCTGTCGAGGGCGACGCCGAGGTTCTGGTAGCGGAAGCATCGCAGGTGTTTCGCGGCAGTGTTCAGGACATCAGCCTGTCAGGCTGCTTCATCGAGACCAGCGCACGCCTCCGCACGGCGATCGGCTCGCCGGTCGAGATGATGTTTCGCGCCAATGGAGTGATGCTGCGCCTCTCGGCGAATGTGCGTACGGTGCGTTTTGGCGTCGGGGCAGGTTTCCTCTTTCAGGAGCTCAGTCCAAACATGCACCAGGAGCTTGAGAGGCTTATCGAGACTTTGAAGAGGTCTCCATCCGGATCAGGCCAGTAATCCGCGGTCAGATCAGCCTGTTGTGTGGTCCACGATGATCTTCCATCCCTTGTCTGTCTTTTCAAGAACGAGAGAGAAGATTCCTTCGGCGTGGCCGCCGTCTTTTTTGGTGCGCTCAAGGCTGTAACGTCCGATGACAACAGCAAATCGATCGTCCAGAGGGTGGACTTCAAGCCCGGAGAATGCCAGCGATCCCATGGCTGCCCTGTTCGGATAGTTGTGCCGATACTCCTCCAGCAGGCCGGAGAAGCCCCGGTTGATCGTCGAAGTGATGAAGAGCGTGTCGGGAGAGTCCTTATAGGTCTGTATGAAGGCCACCAGATCGCCACGATTCCATGCCTCTTCCTGGGCCAGCAGAACCTTGATTACGTCG
>Ga0268266_10001799_pt1 | contig 24284 bp, 17 predicted proteins | sample KBSS13metaG_FD_190356 | JGI IMG/M metagenome (GOLD analysis project Ga0268266, IMG submission 190356) | Switchgrass rhizosphere microbial communities from Kellogg Biological Station, Michigan, USA - KBS S1-3 metaG (SPAdes) (version 2) | ecosystem: Host-associated > Plants > Roots > Rhizosphere... | reverse complement strand
GACCCGCGCATCCGGCAGCGGCCGGACCGAATAGGCAGACGCTGTGGTTCGGTCTTTCGCGTTCTGGTTGTAGTCCAGAAAGACTCCGTGCCGCTCCTCCTTCCACCACTTCGAGCTGGCGAGCTGCGGAACGCGGCGCTCGACGGCGCGTGAGAGTGCGATGGCGGCTCGTCGCACCTCGGTAAAGGTCCAGCGCGGCTCAATGCGCGCATTCACATGCATGCCTCGAGATCCGCTGGTCTTCGGCCAGCCTCGCAGGCCGACCTCCTCGAGGACAGCTTTCACCTCCATGGCGACGCGGCGAACATCGTTCCAGGCCACGCCGGGAATCGGGTCGAGGTCGATTCGCAGCTCGTCAGGATGATCGAGGTCGCCGGTGCGTACGGGATGCGGATGCAGCTCCATGCAACCGAGATTGACGATCCAGGCCAGGCCTGCCGTATCGTCGACGACAATCTCTTCGGCGGTGCGGCCCGAGGGAAAGGAGAGCGTGACAGTGCGAACCCACTTGGGGTGATCTCCGGGCGCGCGCTTCTGGTAGAAGGGCTCGGCCTCGGCTCCGTTGACGAAGCGCTTCAGAACAATGGGGCGGTCGCGAATCCCTTGCAGTGCACCGGGCGCTACTGCGAGGTAGTAACGCACGAGGTCGAGTTTGGAGACTTTGACCTGCTTTGAAAAGTAGAGCTTCTCAGGGTGCGTGATCCGCACCTCGCGTCCGTCGATGGAAAGAATCTCAGCCTCGTCAGAGCTCACGAAGACAGGCTATACCTCTCTGAAGGTTCTTGTTGAGGGCCGTCATCCCTTAATCAGGGAAAGAATCTTGTCCCGTGTGGTCTGGTCGTCGTCGAAGCCGCCGTGCGTTGTGCTCTTCGACGAGGGTCCGACAGCTTTATAGACGGACACATTCTTGAGCCCGAGCGGCATAATCTCGCTGGTGAAGAACTTCTCCATCCCCAGGATCGATGTTACCTCTCCCTTCTCGAACGATTGCGAGACGAGATACAGGAGCGAACGGCTGTAATCGAGAATCGGTTTGCAGGTAGGATCTTTCTGCTCCATCTCGTCCGTCAGCTGGAAGTGATTGAACTGCTTTATCTTTCCGCTCTGGATTGCGGGTACGACATTGCTCCGAAAGAGGTCGGTACGAACGGCGGGAGCCATGAAGTTGACGGTCTCGAAGTTCCATCGCAGCCGGTTGACGATGTAGCTGTGTACGATTGCTCCGGCGGAGTGGCCGATCAGGTGCAGCCGGATCTTCGAGGGATCTTTGAAGTAGGGTGAGCTTTTGCTTGCCTCGTACAGTTTGACGCCGCCGCTGTCCGGCGCTCCCGAGAGAGCATCGGCGTTCTGCTTCATCTCGCCCCACACTCGCGTGCCGGGAACCGTAAGGAGCCGCTCCAGGCGGGAATCCCACCAGTCTTTTACGCGATCCATAACGGCGCCGGTCGTGCGTGGCTGCTTTGCCATTGTGTCGGTAAAGATATTTTTCAGCGTCGACCACAGATCGGTCTCCCACATCAGGAAGATGGGAAAGATCTGCCGCTCGTACATGGCGGGAATCCATTGCGCTGCCGTGTCAGCGGCGTCGTTTTCCGAGGTCAACCCACCGTGCGCATAGATAGCGACATCGACCGGCTGGCTGTCCCGAAGTCCCCACTTCGTGCGGGCTTCTCCGAGATGCTGATTGAGCAGGGCGCCTACATCGCTGTCCTGGGTACGGAAGTCCCCCGTGTTGCTGAGCCTGCCGTTGTTCTCCATGTCGATGATGAAGGGTCCGATCTCGCGGTTCCGCAAGGTCTGATCGCTGGCCAGCTGCACACGACCCTGCTTGACGCGCAGCGTGGGTGAGCTAGCGATCTCGACGTGCAGGTCTGTGGTTACGCCAAGCTGAGCCACCCAGCAGTCCATCGCGTTCTCGATCCAGTCCTGGTAGGTGAGCACCCCGCGTCCATTGGTCGCCCAGTTGGTGTCCCAGGAGTTCTGGATGATGAACCCTTCGCGCGTATAGCCGACGATGGCGAAGGCGTGAGCTCCGTCTTGCGGCGTCGGTTTCTTCTGCGGTATCACCCAATAGTCTTTGCTGGATTCTGTGGCCACTTTGCGCTTTTGCTTGGGCCGAAGACCCTGCATCCAGCCTGCATGACATGCGGCGGCAGCATAGAGAACGCCAATCTCATTCAACGCAACCTGCATGTCGGTCACGCTTCGCGGATCGACGCGGTAGTACGCTCCCAAAGGACGGCGCACGGCGTCCTGCCACCAGTCGTCTTCAGGGTTCTCCGAGGGAGGCGGCATGGGCTCGCTGCGCCACAGCTTTGCCGCACAGGCGCCGTACTTATACCAGCCCTTCATGGCTCCGCGCAGGCTTGAACCTGTATCCTTCGTGGGGTCGCCGGGAAACTCGTCATAACGCCGCGCCATGGAGTACAGCATGAAGGGCGAGACCGGCTGCGGCACCTTTTCGCGCTTCGCCTTGAATTGCAGATGAAAGATGACGCTGGCTAGACTGAAGCCTGTACATGCGTTTGTCTGCTTCTGATTCAGAACAGGGATGTCGATCGAAGGAGCGAGCATCTCGGCCGGAATCAGCATCACCGATGGCTGATAAGGCCGGTCGCGCAGATCGATACTATCGGGAACTACATTCCGCTTAGGCCATGCCTGTTTTGTCGAGCGCTTTGCCGCGGTTTTCTTTGCGGCTGGCTTCTTCACTGCAGCCTTCTTTGCTGCTGCCTTCTTTTTGGTTGAAGCAGACCTCTTCTTCGTCGCCATACAGGCACTCCCTCGGATGGAAATGAGACGCTTGGGGCCGGTGTTGGATTGTCCGCTCTACGATAACCTACTCGGCGTTCTTCGAATAGAGCAGAGCGGGACTGATCGACAACCAATCGATCCAGTGCTGTTGCAATACAGGTGTGTCATCCTGAGCGGAGCGTAGCGGAGTCGAAGGACCTGCGGTTTCGCTTTCCGTTCCATTCATAGCTTTACGGGTTTGCCCCACTCTTCACTCAAATCAGTCCAGGCTGCATTCTCCCGCTCGATCAGCCAGATCTTCCTGGCCCGAGACCATCCCTTCAATTGCTTCTCCCGGCGGATTGCGTCTTCAACATAAACATGTCGCTCAAACCAGACCAGCCGATCGCAGTTGTACTTCTTCGAGTATCCTTCGAATCGCCCTTCTTTATGCTGCTGAATACGAAGTTCGATTTCGCTTGTCATGCCGACATAAAAATTGTGACTCCGGCTGGCCACAATGTAGGTGTAGTACAACTTTTCATTCATTGAGCCCTCGGCATCACAAAGCGAAAAAGCAACCGCAGGTCCTTCGACTCCGCTACGCTCCGCTCAGGATGACACAGCTGTTGGGCAATAAATTTACGCCTTCACAATCTCGTAGGGCCGCATCATCTCGTTGTCTTCATGCTCCAGCAGATGGCAGTGCCAGACATACCGCCCGGTATAGCCCTCGAACGGAATGATGATGCGGGTCACATGGCCCTTCTCACAGCGCACCGTATCCTTCCATCCGGCTTCTTCGGATTGAGCCGGAACGGCGCGTCCGGTGTAGCGCATCTCTCCGGTGTCCTGAAAGTGAAAGACATCGAAGCTGCGGCGGTCGAGGATCTGGAACTTCACCAGGTGCAGATGGATGGGGTGCGTGTCTTCGGTCAGGTTCACCAGCTCCCATATCTCCGTGGTGTTGATGACGGGTTTCTCCGTCACGGGATGATGCCAGGGAGTGTTGTTCAGCAACATTCCCATGGACTCCTGCACCTTGTTCATGGATTCATCGAGCGTCAGTCTCCTCGTCTTGACTGCGCGGCTCTCGGGAATCCTCTCGACGGTTCGCAGTGTCGAAGGTAACGGGCTCGAATCCGTCGCCCCAGTCGCAGCGATGCGAAACTCCATAATGTCGAAGCTATCGCTCTTCAGCACGATCTTCTCGCCCGCATGCGCGCTGAAGTCGAAGACGATATCGCTCCGCTCCGCCGGAGACAGCAGTGCGCGCTTCGTCTTCACGGGAGCCTCCAGCAATCCCTGGTCGCTGCCGATGACCTGCATCTCGATCAGGTCGCCGAACGATAGACGGAAGAAGCGGGTGTTCGAACCGTTCATCACGCGAAACCGATATCTGCGCGGCTCCACATCGAGGTAGGGAAAGAGCTTCCCGTTTGCCAGCATCACGTTGCTGTAGACCTCAGGAACCCAGGGCGACTTCGGATCTCCGGAGACGGGATACTCCAGCTGTCCGTCGGATCGCAGAAACCGGTCGAAGAGCATCAGGGGAATCTCATACTTTCCCTTGGGAAGGTTCAGCGCGTCTTCTGTCTCGTCCCGTATGAGAAACAATCCCTGCAGGCCAGCGTAGATGTTCAGCCGATTTATCCCCATAGTGTGGTCGTGGTAGAAGAGCAGTGCTGCGTCCTGCCGGTTGGGGTAGTGATAGAGCAGCGATTGGCCGGGCACGACCCAGTCTTCGGGATAACCGTCGCTCTTGGCGGGGGTGCGTCCACCGTGCAGATGGACCACGCAGCGCACCTCGGGCTGGTCGGCCTCCGCACCGTGCAGTGTGTGATCGATGGGCAGAAAGTGCTTCTGCGGAAGCTGATTCATCCACTCCACCATGACGCCCTGTCCGCTTCGCGTCTCGAAGAGCGGCCCTGGCGAGGTGCCGTTGAAGCCCCACATTCGCGTTGGAGGCAGATCGTGATGCACCTTCTGGTGAATCTCCTGCATGGTGACGCGATAGAGGGGAAGGCTCTTCGATGGATCGTCAGGATCAGGATGCGTACCGCTGCTTTTCATCAACGCGGGAAGCGGAAGCGGATCGACGTAGGGCTTCAGCGTGTTGGGATCGAGCGGCTCCGAGGATGGCGCGATGCCGCTGGCGATGGCAGTTCGTTCGATGGAGAGCCCCGTGGCAAGAACGCCTGCTCGGCGCAGAAATCTTCTTCGTGAGATCAAATCCCGTTCGCTCGCTTTCTTCACAAAAACGAAAACGACGAGGGCGCGGAAGCAGGTTCGCTCCCGACGCCTTCGTCTACTCAGCTAAGTTATCTACAGCTACTTTACTGTTCGTTTGTACTAGAACCAGCCGTGACTCGGGCCGTCGTGATCGTGGCCTCCGTCGTGAGCCCAGCCGCCATGGTTGTTGGTCGGCTGGCCGGTGCTCTCGTCCAGAAGGAAGTTCCCATTCTGAGGATTCTTGAAGTCGAACATGTTCAGCAGCGAACCCGCGCGGCTGTCGAACGATCCTTCGATCCTCTGTCCGCCGACCCAGTTGTCTTCGATGAAGCGGAGGATCGAGCTCTGATCGGTGACCGTGTGGTCTACGTAGTTGTGCTTCGCGTAGGGCGAGACGACCAGTAGTGGCAGCCTCGGACCGTATCCGCAACGACCCTGGGCATGCTGTGCGGTCGAGCTGGACAGAGCCGTCGAGCCGTCTCCGCAGGAACCGGGAGCCAAAAGAGCATCGGCCTCGGTTGAGGACTGATTCACGATCGGGGCCATCTGGTGATCGTACCAACCGTCCGAGTCGTCATAGGCGATGACGACTGCGGTGTGTTCCCAGTCGCGTCCCTGCTGTTGCAGGAAGTTGATGACCTGCACGATGAAGGCCTGCTCATCGAGCGGATCGGAGTATCCGGCATGGCCATCCTGATAGCCAGGGGCCTTCAGGAAGCTTACTGCCGGGAAGTTGCCTGCCTTCACAGCAGCAAAGAAGTCGTCCGTATCGTACTGATGGTTTGCCGCATCACCAAAACCAATCGAGGCGACCGACGAGGGGCGCAGGTGCTTCGGGTTAGCCGTCGAAGCGTAGTACTGGAACGGCTGGTGGTGAGGAATGTAATCGGCCTTCTTCGTCTTGGTGATCTGCGAGGTGGTCGTACGGCTGCAGCCGGTGGATCCGTCCGCATTGGTCTTCGTCAGGTTGAAGCCGCCCTCGAAGAAACCCCAGGTGACGCCGCGGCTGTTCAGAAGATCGCCGATGTTCTGGCCGCCGAACCGTACCGTTCCGGTTCCCGAGCAAACGTCGCCGATCGGGTCCGCATCGCTGATCAGAGTCTGGCCGCCGCTGCCATCGGGAACAACCGAGTCACCCGCGCTTACGGAATCGACGATTCCGCCGGTCTGTCCGGAGATCAGGTTGATTGCACCGGGCGTCGAGGGACCAAAGGTGGTGTCGTAGGAGTTGTCGCTCATCGCATACTGCTGGGCGTAGTTCCAGAGAGCCGTAACAGTATTCCCGTCGTAGTAGCCCATCACCAGAGCGTTGGTCGCCTGTCCGTTCGGCGGTGGTCCGGGTGCTCCGGTGTACTTGGGGAAGCCATCCATCAAGCCGCCATGAACAGCCTGCTGCTCCGGAGTGTAGTCATGGTCCTGATCGGCCGTTGCAGCCTCGGAGCGATCGAGCCGGAAGGGATTCGATGCGGCCGCACCATTCAGGGTCTTGTTCAGGAAGTTCGGATTGTTATACAGAAGACCGTCCGTGTAGCCGTTCACACCGGGAGTTCCCTGAGCGGCCACAAACCGTGGCTCTCCCTTGGGATTCAGAGCCAGAGGATAGGTGCCGAAGTAATGATCGAAAGAGACGTTCTCCTGGAAGATCACGACCAGATGCTTAATGGGCGTGGAGGTCTCTTTATAACCGGCTTGCGCATTCGCAAGCGAGGGCCCCGCAACCTGTCCGGCCATCAACACGGCCGCAACAGCATTCGCAAAAAATTTCTGCATACGATCTCCTTGAACTAAGGCCTGACGGATCGGCCATGCTCCAAGGTGTAGTGATGGATCGTGAAAGATAAGTGACTACAAAGTGAATTATTCGTGCCGCCGCGAAAGAGGAATATCTCGTGCAATCCGGATTGCTCGTGCGCACCAATGCATCATCCGGCCATATTCCTTGCACTCTACGGATGCTCTGCGTCCAACATCTCCATGGACGCGTCATTCCGAGCGAAGGCGGCAGGGCCGCCGTAGTCGAGGAACCCCTGTATTTTGCCTGTGGCGTCGAAGATCTTTGTGGGAGATTGCGTTACCCGATACATCCATGGTGCAGTGGACGAAATACAGGGATTCCTCGGCTTCGCTCGGAATGACACATTTTTGTCAGAAAAATACAGGCGGCAGGAGTATCCGCTCCTGCCGCCTGCAACTTTAGCTGCGCCCTAACTTACTTCTTCTCTTCCGGTGCCGCATTGGGATAGATCCCGTCGATCGGCGCCGTCTTCTGGCCTTCCAGCTCCGGATGCGGGAATGGCTTGCGCGGCATCATCGCGTCGCGCTCGCTGGTGTTGTAGAGGAAGATCGCCTCGATGACCGCCGCCTGTTCCAGGTCCTCGGCATGAAGCCGGTCGAAGGTGTCCATGTCGGAGTGATGGGTCCGGGTCTCGTAGTCCATCGGGTCCTGGATGTACTGGAAGCCGGGAAGGCCGACAGCGTCGTAGGAGAGGTGATCGGTTCCGCCGGTATTGCGGTAGCTGATCGTCGCTACTCCCAGATCTTTCAGGGGAGCGATCCACTGAGCGAAGATCGGGGCGATCGCGTAGTTCTCCTGGGTATAGACGCCGCGCACCTTGCCGGTGCCGTTGTCCAGGTTGTAGTAGGCGTCCAGCTTCTCCCACTCTGGGGTCGTCGTCAGCTTGCCGCGACGGCGCATGAAGCTTGGAGTTCCTGCAGGATCGGGATGCTCCGGCTCGGCGAAGTTTCCGAAGTGCTGTTTGACATAGCCCTGCGATCCGAAAAGTCCCTGTTCCTCCCCCGACCACAGAGCGATGCGAATGGTGCGGCGCGGCTTCAGATCGAGCGCCTTCAGGATGCGCACGGCCTCCATCGCCACGACGGAGCCGGCGGCGTTATCGGTCGCGCCTGTTCCCGAGATCCAGCTATCGAGGTGACCACCGACCATCACCACCTGATCCTTCAGCTTCGGGTCGTTGCCGGGAATCTCGGCTACGGTGTCGAAGCCATGCTCATGATCGCCGGTGAACTTCGCCTCGATGTTCATCTCGATCGTCACCGGAACCTTGTGCTCCAGCAGGCGCGCGAGCCGGTTGTAGTGTTCGATCATCATGACGGCGTTGGGAATGGTGACTGCCGTCTCCCTGGTCTGCGCTCCACGGATCAGGTTGGCTCCGTTGTCGTCGAAGATGATGCCGGTTCCGCCACCGTTGCGTCCGTCGCGTGAGGGCGTGATGATCGCGGCTACGCCTTCCGCGGTCATCATCTTCAGGGCTTCGGTGCGCAGCTCCGCCTGCCGTCTGCGCTCGGCCATCAGTTGTTGCGGATTCGGCTGCGGGGTTCCGGCAACGTTGGGTGCGGACTCGTAGGTCTCCATCTCAGCCAACTGCTCCGCCGTATAACGACGGAAGAGAGGGCTGGTGAGGTCGGGCGTCGGACGGATCGCGCCGAAGAGCACAATCTTGCCCTTCAGCTTGCCCTTGAATTTGTCGAGGTCTTTTGCCTCGCTGATGCTGATGTAAACGGCTTCTCCGGTCAGCGGGCCGTTGGTCGCCGGGGACCATGGAGCGGCCTGCAGCCAGAGCGGCTCCGGATCGGGTGTGATGATCCTTCCCCAGGTGTTGATCTGCTGCCAGCCCATGCCGAACTCGCCCCAGTCTTCGAGGTGCGCGTTTTCAAGACCGATCTTGGTCAACGTGCTTTTGGTCCACTCGTTGGCCTTCGCCATATTGGGAGAGCCGGTGAGACGCGGACCGATTCCGTTGGTCAGGGCGTCGGCGAACTCCATCACATGCGAGTGCTTGAAACCCTCTTCGCGGATCCGAGCGTACATGGTCAGGTCCAGGTTCTCTCGTGCCGGCTGCGCGCCGTAGTAGGAAGGCGTCTCCGGGGCGGCTTCCTTTTTGACGGGCTTCTTATCGGCGGCCACAGAGGGAACCGCAAGACCGGCGATTGCAACCGTAGAAAGGCTCCAGTACGCAACGGTGCGTAGGAATGGCATGGGTGGTCCTCCAAAAGGATCGAACAATTTTCGGGTCACGAATGAATATCAGGATGCCATTGGAACCGAGGTTTTCATAGAGGCTTAATTTTGGGACGCTCCCCTCCCCGAAAGCGAGTAGGTCTTTATTTTGTGCATCTTATCCGTCTTATGCGCGCTAAAGTATTCCAAGCAAAGAAGTTAACTCCTAAAGTATTCCAAAATATAGACTTAAAGAAACAGCCCGGGAATGATCCCGGGCTGTTTATCTACTGATCTTATTTTATCAATGTGAGGGAAACAGATCGGCACAAGCTATGTACTCGGATTTGTTGGATTTGAGCGCGCCTGACTCTTGACAGCTTTGGGGCTCCCGGCATGAACTCGCCTGTCTTTCACTGGGCCGCAAAGCTTGCTTATCCCTAAAATTTGGGGCGTTCCGAAGAGACCGCAGATCCTTCGAGTGCGCCTCTCGCATGAGGATGCGAGAGGCTTCGCTCTGGATGACACTTGAATCTGGAGGCCAAGACTTGGATGACGCCTGTACGGGGAAGCCAGGACTTACATGCGCCTATGGGGTCGATATCACCTACGAGACTGAAGGGGGCCGTTTCGCTCCCATGAAGAGGTAGTCTCCGTACCAGCCGGTCTTATAACCCTGCTGCCGGACGAGCGTTCCCAGCTGCGCGTAGTGGCGGAGGCTGTGAAAGAGAGCATGAAACAGGATGGTCTTGCGGGAGGTAAGCAGCATGCCCGCGCTCCGGGTCTGAAACTGGACCTCCTCGTCCCATCGGATGTCGGAGTCGAGCACCTGGCGATAGAGCTCCATCGCCCGATCGTGGGTGGCGTAGATCGCCTCCACCGAATCGTAGGGAATGTTGGCGTAGTCCGTCTCGGGCAGGCCGAGGAGGCGCTCGGCGTATCGCACCTCGGCCGCAACGATGTGCTGCAAAAGCTGAGCGACCGAGGAGACCTGCATGATGTCGCAGGGAAGAGCCAGGATCTCAGGATGCTCGGTGAGCAGCTTTCTCCAGGTTGCGTTGGTGGACTGATTCCACTTCAACACCTCCGACGCAGACAATACAGGTTCGTTCATCGTTAACTCGTCCTCTCTGGTCCGTCACCGCAACGCGCGATGGCCGATGTCGCGCCGATACTGCATTCCGTCGAAAGAGATCGTCTTGATCCGCGCGTAGATCTTATCGAGAGCCTCGCGCAGGTCCGGTGCCTCTGCCGTAATTGCGAGGACACGACCTCCTGCGGTTACAAATTGTCCTTCTTTGATGGCGGTTCCGGCGTGGAAGATGACGACTCCATCATCTGTGGTCTCATCGAGTCCTGTGATCGGCTTGCCGGAGGCGTACTTGCTGGGATATCCACCGCTGGCTGCGATGACGGTGGCGCTGGCTCCCGGCCGGGTGCGAACGACGAGAGAGTCGGCGGTGCCATCGATGGCGGCGTTGAAGAGGTCTACGATGTCCGTCTCCAGACGGAGAACGATGGCTTCGGTCTCGGGATCGCCCCAACGCGTGTTGAACTCCAGAACCATAGGGCCGCGCGGACTCATCATCAGGCCGATAAACAGGATTCCCTTGAAGGGCGTTCCTTCCGACGCCATTCCGGCCACCACCTTCTGGGCGACGTTGTGAGTGACCCAGTCCCGCATCGCGGGAGTAAGAAGCCCATCGGTTGAGTAGGCTCCCATGCCTCCGGTGTTGGGTCCGGTGTCGCCTTCTCCCACACGCTTGTGGTCCTGCGCTGCTGCAATCGGGATCGCTCGTTTGCCATCGCAGAGCGCGAAGAAGGAGACCTCCTCACCGGTAAGAAACTCCTCAAGGACGACTTCGGTCTCGGCTGCACCCAGCAGGACGCCGGAGAACATCTGCGCGGCTGCGGTTTCGGCATCGAGGCGCGTATTCGCGATGACGACGCCTTTGCCGGCTGCCAGACCTGAGGCCTTGACCACGATCGGAACGGAGAAGCGCAGAAGAGACTCCCGCACCTGGTCGAGGGTGGTGCAGAGCGCATACTCCGCGGTCGGAATTGCGTGCCTCTGCATGAAGGACTTGGCGAAGGCTTTGCTCGACTCCAGCTGGGCCGCATCTTTTGTTGGACCGAAGACGCGAAGCTTTCGCTGCTCGAGCTCGTCGACCAGGCCCAGAGCCAAGGGAACTTCGGGACCCACTACGGTCAGGTCCGGGCGCTCGATGGCGACCAGGTCGACCATGGCGTGCAGGTTGTTGACATCCACGGGAAGACAACGCGCGAGAGAAGCGATGCCGCCATTTCCAGGAGCGGCGACGATCTCGGTCACCGAAGGAGACTTACGCAACGCCCATATTAGGGCGTGCTCGCGCCCTCCACCACCGATCACCAGAACCTTCATGCTGCCTGTTTTGCTCCCTTTAGGAAAGATCAACTGATTCAGGGGGTTGTCGACCTTCTCCTTTGAGGCTAGGCACGGCAGCAGGTGAAGTCAAACCGAACGACTGCCCATGGCGATGATTGGCAATAAAAAGAGGGCTGCCGGAGCAGCCCTCTTTTATGTTTTCCCTTACCTTTGGTGTCCACCGCCCCCACCACCGCCATGTCCGCCACCCCCACCGAGATTCCCTCCGCGAGGCGCCTGCTGTTGTGGCATCGGTCTGGGCTGAGGTGCCGGCCTCATCTGCTGCTGCATCTGTCTTGGTGGCTGCTGCGGTACAGCCGCGGGCCTGGGTTGCGGCGTTGGCCGAGGCGCCTGCTGAGGCATCGGTCTCGGCTGCTGGATGGGAGCGGGCCTGGGGAACGACTCTGATGTCGGTCGAGGCTGGATCTGTGGTGTCGGTCGAGGCATCGGTTGTGGCGTGGGCCTTATCTGCTGACCCGGATATACCATCTGTTGTTGGCCCCGATACGCCGGCTGTTGACCCTGATACCCCTGATACCCCTGATACCCCGGTCGCACATTCGGTTGCTCCGGTCTTACCTGCTGAACCGGCTGTGTCGGCCTCACGTTCTGTTCCGGACGCACGGGCTGGACCTGCGTCTGTACCGGCTGTGCTGGCCGGATTCCGGATTGAGCCGGTTGAATCTGCGGCTGGCCCGGGCGAGCCTGCAGTTGGCCAGACTGGCCGGGCCGCATCTGTGGCTGCATGGGACGCTGCTGATTTACCGGCATCGGGCGGGCGATCGGACGCTGCACACCACGGTCCGCCTGAATCGGGTTGGGAGTGGACACCATCGCAGGACGTCCACGGTTGGCGCTGTAGAACTGCTGCCGGTTCTGCGACGCCTGCTGACGTACGGCAAGCTGCGAATTCATCGGCGGAAGCCTTGGCTCACGCCTTGCCGCAATCTCAGCCGGGCGCGGACGAATCTGAATGCCGCCTCGTCCGCCGTTGTACGCGACGCGGGTGTTGTTAATGTAAGTGCGGTTTACGACGACCGTACGGCTGTAGACGTTGGTGACGCGCGTCATGTTGATGTGCGTCACGGCACGGTTGTAGTAGAAGCTGTTTCCACGCCAATAACCGCCATAGAAGCCGTAACCGGGGTATCCCCAGCCATAGTTAATGCCGCCATAGAAGCCGATGTACCGGCCCCAGTAGCCGCGATGGTAGCGGTAGCGGCCGCCGTAGTAGCCCCAGTATCCGGGTGTCCACAGGGCTCCTGGCCAGGGCGATGCAACCCACACTCCGGGAACCCAGTAGTAGCCCACCGGAGCATAGCCCCAGTATCCGGGTGTCCACATATAGTTCGGCGCAGGTGCGGGCGGCTGCTCGTAGGTCGGCAGCTCCGGCGGAGCCTGGTCGGCCTCCAGCTCCTCATAGGCCTGCTCGTCGTCTGGATTTGCCTGTGAGTCATCGTAGGCACCCTGCTGTTGCTGCTGACCCTGATCGCCGGGCTGGGCCTGCTGCTGTTGCTGATCCTGCGGCGGAGCGCCTTCCTGCTGCCCGGTCTGCTGGTACTCGTGGGCACGCTGAACGCTCTCGTTCTGAATTCCTGAAGGGGCGGGAGGCGCCTGTTGCGGCTGACTCTGCGCGGGTTGCTGCTGTGCCGGTTGCTGCTGGGCCGGATATTGGGCGACCTGCGCATTGGGGTCGCCACTTGCGGGAGCCATATTGGCATCCGCCGGGTCCGGACCTTCATCGGATGGGGCTGTCGCCTGCGCGGTCGCAGTCGAGGAATGACAACCTGTAAATCCACCTCCCACAACGAGGAAAGTCGCAAGAAAGATCGGAAGAGATCGGGAAAGTGACACCCAACTACGAGTTTTGGCTACTGGATTCATGGTCCAACGTGCTCCTGGTACGGTATAAACACCGTTCCTGGTAATGAGATGCGGATTCTTCTTAAGATCTATTGTTTGTTGCATATCGGAGCTGTTATTTCTTAGAATTCGATTTTCCGGCCTCGGGCAGAAATCCGGATCGCCCAACCAGAACTGCGCCCAACGCGCTGAGTCTATCCCTGCGGACTCGGTGCACTCGTGAGAGGATTGCCTTCGTGCACCTTTCCTCTAGATTTGGAATGGAAGTCGCTGCGACGCTAGTCGCTGTTTGCATTGGTTTTGTGAGGCTCGCGATCAGAGACTTCAGAGCTTACAAAGAGAAACGAAAGCACCCATTGAGTTGAAATTAACCACGGCCTCACGAAACACTTGAGAGCGCTCGAATCCTGGTCGTAGAATGGAGGCGATGGCAGGACACGGTCCACTTCTTCTCAAGCGCTATCGCCACGGTCGCCCTGATCGCGGACGTTAATCGAGCATCTACGCTACCCCTCTAAGATATTTGATACGCTTTCCCCGTCGGACCGGGGCTGCTTTGGCCAGCCCCAGGCCTCTCAACCAGCGCGCCCGGCGCGCTCCCTCGGAGATAAAAAAGAGATGTCCAGCTCACCCAATAATCCTGACAGCTTCAAAAGCAAAGCCACCCTCCAATCCGGCTCGAAGAGCTACACCATCTTCCGCCTCGACGCCCTGAAGTCCTCCGGCGTCAACCTCACCCGCCTGCCCTTCTCGCTCCGCATTCTGCTTGAGAATCTCCTGCGCCACGAAGACGGCCGCACCGTCACCGCGGACGACATCAAGTTCCTCGCCAACTGGGAGCCCAAGGCCGAGCCTTCGCGCGAGATCGCCTACATGCCCGCCCGCGTTCTGATGCAGGACTTCACCGGCGTACCCGCCGTCGTCGATCTTGCTGCCATGCGCGATGCCATGAAGGCTCTGGGTGGCGACCCCGAGCGCATCAACCCGCTGCAGCCTGCCGAGCTGGTGATCGATCATTCGGTGCAGGTGGATGAGTTCGGAACGCCTCGCGCATACGATCTCAACGCTGCGCTCGAGTTCCAGCGCAATCGCGAGCGATACGCCTTCCTCAAGTGGGGACAGACGGCGTTTCGCAACTTCTCTGCTGTGCCTCCCGGCATGGGCATCTGCCACCAGGTCAACCTGGAGAACCTGGCCCGCGTTGTCTTCACCACGACTCCTCAGAGCAGTCTTGATGCCGTCGCAACGGAAGGCAGCAAAGCCACCGTGGAACAGACCACCGCACTCGCGTACCCCGACACTCTCGTCGGTACCGACTCCCACACCACGATGATCAACGGTCTGGGCGTCCTCGGTTGGGGCGTCGGAGGCATCGAGGCAGAGGCGGCTATGCTGGGCCAGCCCGTCTCCATGCTGGTTCCGCAGGTCGTCGGCTTCAAGCTGACCGGCAAGCTTAAGGAAGGCACCACCGCCACTGACCTCGTCCTCACCGTCACCGAGATGCTGCGCAAGCTGGGGGTCGTCGGCAAGTTCGTTGAGTTCTATGGACCGGGTGTCTCCGAGCTTCCGCTCGCCGATCGCGCCACCATCGCCAACATGGCACCCGAATACGGCGCGACTTGCGGCATCTTCCCTGTCGACGCGGAGACACTTCGCTACCTCCGACTTACCGGCCGCAGCGAAGATCAGATCGCGCTGGTTGAGGCTTACTACCGCGAGCAGGGCATGTTCCACACCGCCGCTGCCGCCGAGGCCGAGTACTCCGCGACCATTGCGCTCGATCTCTCCACGGTCGAGCCGTCGGTCGCTGGACCCAAGCGCCCGCAGGACCGCGTTCCTCTCTCGCAGGCAGGCCCCAGCTTCAAGCAGCAGCTTCCTGCCCTACTTGGTCCTAACGCAAACCGCAACGAGGTTCGTCAGATGCTTCGCTGGGAGGGTGAGGGTGGCCACGCCTCGCTCGGTGGCGATCTCGCCTCCAGTGTCGGCGCTCCCGAGTCCGGCTCCGCGGGTGCTGCCGTTGCGACGATCGAAGCCCCTGCTATCTCCATCCAGGGCCGCTACGGTATCGATCCTGAGCCCTACCTTGACCACGGCTCCATCGTGATTGCGGCTATCACCTCATGCACCAACACCTCCAACCCCTACGTCATGCTCGCCGCTGGCCTGCTGGCGAAGAAGGCCGTCGAGAAGGGCCTGAGCACGCCTCCGTGGGTGAAGACCTCGCTGGCTCCCGGCTCCCGTGTCGTCACCGACTACTACACGAAGGCCGGACTGATGCCTTATCTCGATCAGCTGGGCTTCCAGACCGTCGGCTATGGCTGCACCACCTGCATCGGCAACTCCGGCCCACTGCCGTCGGATGTCTCGAAGGCGATCGATGAGCACGGTTTGGTCGCGGTCTCGGTGCTGTCGGGCAATCGCAACTTCGAGGGGCGCATCTCTCCCGACGTTCGCGCCAACTACCTGATGAGCCCTCCGCTCGTTGTCGCCTACGCCCTCGCCGGTCACATCGCTCATAACTTTGAGACCGACTCGCTGGGCAAGGGCAAGGACGGCAACCCCGTCTATCTGCGCGACATCTGGCCCACCCAGAAGGAGGTCGCAGACGCGGTCGGCGCCTCGATTGACTCCGAGATGTTCAAGGAGCAGTACAGCCATGTAACCGAGGGCGACCAGAACTGGCGCGGCCTGAAGTTCCCCGAGGGCAAGACCTACGGATGGGAGCCTGACTCTACCTACATCCGCAAGGCACCGTACTTCGACGGCATGCAGGCACAGCCTTCTGAGGTCGAAGACATTGCCGGAGCGCGCGTCCTCGCCGTCCTTGGCGACTCCGTCACCACCGACCACATCTCGCCCGCAGGCTCCATCAAGCTGAACGGACCCGCAGGCAAGTACCTCACCGACCACGGCGTCAAGCCTGCCGACTTCAACAGCTACGGCTCGCGCCGCGGCAACCACGAGGTTATGGTGCGCGGAACCTTCGCTAACGTTCGTCTGCGCAACAAGCTCGCTCCTGGAACGGAAGGCGGCGTCACACGCCTGCTGCCGGACGATATTCCGATGTCGATCTACGATGCTTCGGTCGCCTATGCGCAGCGTTCCACTCCGCTCGCCATTCTCGCGGGCAAGGAGTACGGTTCGGGCTCCTCGCGTGACTGGGCGGCGAAGGGACCGCGTCTGCTCGGCATCCGCTTCGTTGTGGCTGAGAGCTACGAGCGTATCCACCGCTCCAACCTCGTTGGCATGGGAATCCTGCCGCTGCAGTTCCTTCCCGGTCAGAACGTCGAATCCCTCCTCCTTACCGGAGAAGAGGTCTTCCGCGTCGGCCAGCCCGGCGAGCTTAAGGCCATGCTCGACGGCAAGTTCGCCAACGGCAAGACCATTACCGTCATCGCCGAAGACGATCTCGGCAAGACCAAAGAGTTCTCCGCGACGGTTCGCATCGACACCCCGCAGGAGATTCTCTACTACCAGAACGGAGGCATCCTGCAGTACGTCCTCCGTCAACTGGCGGCAAAAGGATAGAACGGCGTATCCCGTCGTAATCCAAACGGTAAGGGGCACGGCTGAAAGGTCGTGCCCTTTAGTCTTAAGCAAACCGCAGCTTTCACGAATCACTGGGAGAAGGAGCAATGGATATCTGGCGTAGCGGATCGCAACCCTCGAACAAAGGACCGGAGGACTGGTTCACCGGATCCGTGCGGATCGATCCGCTCTTTCAGGCTCCGGACCCGGCCCACGTCGTCGGAGCCAGCGTGACCTTTGAGCCCGGCGCCCGCACCGCGTGGCACACCCATCCGCTTGGCCAGACGCTGATCGTCACCTCCGGCTGCGGTTGGGCGCAGCGCTGGGGCGGACCCATCGAGCAGATACGGTCCGGCGATGTGGTCTGGTTTTCTCCCGGCGAGAAGCACTGGCACGGAGCCGCGCCCACTACAGCTATGACCCACATCGCGGTTCAGGAGAGGCAGGACGGCAAGACTGTCGATTGGCTCGAGCATGTAAGCGACGAGCAGTATCAGGCCCGCTAATCCGCGCCTATCATCAAATGCAAACGGCTTCGACTAGAGTTATCTTTATTGCGATGCAAGGAGATAGGCGTGACCCTCCAACGCGCGATCAAACCCGCCCGCCCGCTTTCTGCGCTGAAGCTTCCAGCGGAAACCGTTGCAAAGCTTCAGACGACGATCAACGACTCCCGCGTAGGTAAGGGTGCAAGTCGCCTCTTGCTTAGCGGCGATCCCTCCAACTCGAGGGCTGTCGCTGAAGCCATAGCTCATGAGATGGGCCGCCAACTGCTTCAAGTCAATCTCAGTGCCGTTGTTTCGAAATACGTCGGCGAGACGGAAAAGAACCTCAGCCGCATCTTCACCGAGGCTGGCCCCTCCCAGGCCATTCTCTTCTTCGATGAAGCAGACGCACTCTTCGGAAAGCGCACCGAAGTCCAGAATTCCCACGATCGCTATGCCAACGCCGAGCTGGACGATCTTCTGCGGCGGCTGGAATCCTTCCCCGGTCTCATCTTCTTCGCAGCTTCTTCTGGCGTCACGCCCATCGAGCATCTTCCGTGCCACGTGCTCAAGCTGGACATAAACACAAATTAATAAAGATTTTGCGGCGGAAAAGAACCCTTCCTCCGATTTCCCGCGTCCCATAGGTATCGGATCACGACTGCGACACGAAAACACTGACGGTCCGATCTCTCCTTGACCCAGGCGGAAAGTTAAGGCCCTATCTCCCAACCGGGCAAGGAAAGGAGGAGCTCCATGGCAATGACACCTGTGTTCACGTGCCTTTGTGGGATCCAGAAAAAGTCGACCAATCATTGGGTTCTCGCCTCCGTGACCCCCGATCGGATCACCTTTATGCCTTGGGACTCGAAGCTCGCACAAAGGGACGACATCATCGTCCTCTGTGGAGAGGGCTGTACCGCCGCCCTGCTGAGCCGCGCTCTCGGCGAGTGGAAGCGGGTTCCCGCAAACGAACCCGAGCTGACCGCTGTCTAGATCTGGGCTAACCCCACAATCCAACTCGTTGATTGCTGCTCATAACTCAACGTCTCTTTCAAGCAATCCAGAAGCAGTAATCCATGAGCCACGCCAAAGCGGGTAGGATGATCGCGTGCGCAGGATTTTATTGTTGGTGAATCCCATCTTTGAACGGAATGGTCAGCGATATCTTCCTGGCATCCTCGAGGTCTTTGAGGCGGCCGGGGTTACGGTCGAGCTTGTGGAGGCGGTTGCAGACCGGTCGGCGAAGGATGCTATTGTTCGCGCAGTGCAGGAACATCTGGATGCCGTCGTCGTATGCGGAGGCGATGGTACGGTCTTCGACGCGCTGCAGGGGCTCGCGGGATCCGAGATACCACTCGGGATCTGCCCCTTCGGCACAGGAAACGTCCTCGCGCAGAACCTGAAGATCCCTCTCAACCCAATCGAGGCCGCGCGTTGGCTGCTTACTGCGAAACCTCGTGCTGTACCGCTTGGCAAGATCACCTGCCCCACTGCCAAGGGGGAATGCAGCTGGTTCTTTGCCATGGCCGCCGGCATGGGTGGACACGCCGTCATGATGAGGGCGTCGAAGCGTTACGGCAAGCACAAGGTAGGAAAGATCGCGTACTTCGCCGCCGGGCTAGAGACGCTTTTCACCTATCCTCTGCAACCGTTCGACATCGAGATCACAACCGCTAACGGCGAAGTGCTGAAACGGCAGGTCTGCGAGCTGATTGCGGTTCGCGTAGCGGAGCTTAACCTCTGGCGTCCGGGAGGCGGTCTTGAGCTTCCATTCCTCCGGCTTGCCACGGTCGAGGGAGCGTCGAGGCTCCGCCTGGCGCGAGCCTCGCTGGAAGCCCTGATGCTTCAGGAAGGGCGACGCGATCGCCCGCCGAAGGCACATTCGGCAGCTCGATACGAAGATGTGATTCGTGTGGAATGCCGGCCCATCCCGGGGTTGCAATACAGGCATCCGATTGCGGTCGAAGCCGACGGTGAGATTCTGGGAAGCTCGTGCGCCACGATCGAGATGGCAAATGTTCATGTCAACCTGCTGGAAAGCCCACGGTTGAACCCCTGAGGAGATTTTGCCGTAACCGTAGAATGACCCAAATGAAACCATCTGCGGCTCGTTTCATCCTCATCCTCTTGGGGTTGCTGACACAGGTCTCGCTCGCCCAGAAAAGCTATACGGTCGGCTTTGAAACTCGCTCCTTCACTGACGATACGCGCCGCAACTACACCAATACGGGTCCACGCCCGCTCGAAACCGTCATCTGGTATCCCGCCGCTACCGGCTCTGTGGCATCCGTCCAGCCCGAACCCGAAAGCTTCACCAAAGGCATGTTCGTCATCGAACCGAATGCGCCGAAGGCTCCGCTTCCTGCAGGCAGTGAGAAGTTTCCGCTCATCGTTCTCTCTCATGGCACGTCGAGCCTCGCTTACTCCATGGGCTGGCTCGGCTGGTTCCTCGCTTCACACGGCTACATCGTCGCCGGGGTCAATCATCACGGCAATACGGTTGCCGAACCGCAGATGCTGCCGCAAGGGTTTGTTCTTGAGTGGGATCGTCCGCGCGATCTCTCTGTACTGATCGACAGGATGCTCGCCGACTCGAAGTTCGGTCCGCACATCGACAGCAGGCGCATCGGCGCAGTGGGGCACTCTGCAGGCGGCGCTACCGTCATCGAGATTGCTGGGGGCACCTTCGATGCCATGTCCTATTGCGCAGAGCATGCTAGCGATTCGAACTGCAATGTGCCGCCGATCTTCCGGCAATGGGTCGCCGACTATAACAAGATCAAAGACTCCGATCCTGTTATTCAGGAGTCGTTGCGACACCACAACGACTCTCGTCGCGATCCGCGTGTGAAGGCCGTCTTCGCGATGGCTCCCGCCGTCGGCTTCGCCTTCAGTGAGGCGAGCCTCAGATCCATCCATGAGCCTGTCTTCATCGTCACAGGCGCAGGCGATACGATTGTCGATCCGAAGACGAACTCCGAACGTTACGCGAAGCTCATTCCGGGTGCACAGCTCAAGATCTTTCCCGGCAACGTGAACCACTACGTCTTCGGCACGCTCTGCAATCCCTCAGGCGAAAAAGTACTGCCCGCCTGCAAGCCCGATGCTGGAGTCGATCGCGCGCAGATTCATGCCGAGACAGAAGACCTTGCGCTCACGTTCTTTCAAAAGAATCTGAAGTAGAGCTAGCTGTCCTTTTCGATCACAGCTTCAGGCCGCGAAGCATACTCCGCCCACGATCCGTCGTAGATGCTTATCTGTGGTGCACCGGAGATATCCAGCGCCAGCGCGATGACAGCTGCCGTCACACCCGAGCCGCAGGTCGTCGTGATCGGCTGGTTGAGGTCGACCTTCTTCGCTGCAAAGACCTCGCGCAATCCTTCAGCATCCTTCATGCGGCCTGCTTCGGTCAGCTCCAGAAACGGAACCGAGGTCGCTCCCGGCATGTGGCCGGAGCTGATTCCCGGACGCGGCTCCGGCGCAGTGCCCGCAAATCGAGCTGCCGATCGCGCATCGAGAAGCTGAGCCTTATCCGCAATCATCTTCTGCACATCCTCGAAGCTTTTCACGACGCTCTGGTCAAGCCGTGCGGTGAACTTTGCTTCCTTGCGCTTCGCCGGCCCTGCCTCCACGGGTTGGCCCGCAGCCGTCCATGCCTCCAGGCCGCCATCGAGGAGATGCACCGTTCCGGCTCCAAAGCTGCTAAGCATCCACCATGCACGCGGAGCCGAAAAGACACCGGCCTGTTCATACACCACAATCGTCATCCCATCTCCAACTCCGAGCGCTCCCATCTTCCGGGCGAACTCCTCTTCGCTGGGGAGCATGTGCGGCAGTGAGGTGGTGTGATCCGAAAGCTCATCGATGTCGAAGAAGACTGCGCCGGGAATATGCCGCTCCAGATAACGTCCGTGCGTATCGACCGGAGGAACCACGCCTACCGGCGGAAGTGTCGCATCCAGCACGACCGTTTGAGGATCTTTGATTCGTTCGACAAGCCATGAGACAGAGACGAGAGGATTCATATAACCAGCTTACTTTGTCGCGAGGATACCTGACAGTGAAGCGCAGTCACGCCGAAACATCGTTCGAAAAAACCGTTGTCCCGTGCTGAAGATGCGAGGGCAATATCACCGTAACCAGAGCTCCACCCGCAGGATGATTTTCGATGTCGATCGAGCCGCCGATGCGATGGCAGATGGCTCGACATATAGAAAGCCCAAGGCCTGTGCCGCCGCTCTTACGGCTGCGAGAGAGATCGCCGCGGTAAAAAGGATCAAACAGATATTGCCGGTCAGCTTCGGAGATACCCTCTCCGTGGTCCCGGATCGAGAGCCTTACGATCGCACTCTCTTCCACCAAAGTGATCTCCACCGCGGACTCCGAAGTGGAATGCTGGATGGCGTTCACCAGCAGATTGGAGCAGAGGAGGACCGCATCTTCGCGATCCAGAGAGACTGTGGCGTCGTCTTCCACGATGGCGTCGATGTGGATCAAACGAAGATCCGCATAGGACTTACTCTGATGCATCGCCTCTTCCAGCGCGGCGCGGAGAGAGCAATCCCGAGATCGCCCATCGTCTGGCTGCTCCAGACGAGCCAGCGTCAGCAACTTCTGGACGGTCTTTTCCAGGCGCGTAAGGTCGTCCAATCCACGACCCAATCCTGCTTTATACTCCTCTGCGGTTCGCATCCGCATGGAGAGAAGTTGAAGGGAAGATTTGACGATTGCCACATCGGTCTTCAGCTCGTGCGCGGCGTCTGCGGTAAACCGCTTCTGTTGAGCAAAGGATTGCTGCAGACGCGATAACGCAGCTTCGAGCGCGCCGGCCAAAGGACGAAGCTCTTTCGTCCGTGTCGCGCTTTCAGGAGCAGTGAAGTTCCAATCCGCGCCCGTGATTCGCTCGGCCGCATGTGCGAGATCGTGAATCGGTTGAAGATCTCTCCGAATCACCCAGACCAGCAGAAGAGCCGTCGCGCTGAGCAGAACGAGTGTAGCGACAACGAAGAATCGAACCGCCTCCAGCACCTCATGCCATATCCTTTTCGTCGGCATTCCATAGATCACGCGGATGGAGTGGGCCGTGCCCTTGTTCGCATTCCCGGGATCGATAATCCTTACGCCTTTGAGGATTGCAAACCTGTAGGTGCGACCGTCGATCCTGTCCTCTAACTTCTCCGAAGCGGAATCCCGCACCGCATTCGGGAGCTGGCCTTCGCGGCCTAACACTCGCCCAGTCTCCTCCTGCACCAGAAAGACAGAGCCCTTCGGCAGACGGACGCTTCGCATGTCCAGCATTACGTTGTCCCCGCTGTCCTCGGCATCCTGCACGGCTCCCATCAGGGACTCCGCTGTTCCACGGAGCGATGCGTCGAATGCAGTGAACTGCAGGTGTCGTTCGTGAACCGTAATCGCTCCCACGAGAGCAATCGCCGCGATGATCTCAAGCGCAAGCACGGTTAAGATCAGGCGCCGAGTGATGGACACGGTGGCTTTGGCGGCCTTCATCGGTGTGCCTCTTCCCGCAATCGATAGCCGCGATGACGTAAGGTCTCAATCAAGGGTTCCGTGCCGATGATGTTGAGCTTCCTGCGCAGGTTCGAGATATGCACTTCAATCACGTTGGAGTTATGTTCCCAATCGAAGTCGTAGAGATGTTCCAGCATCTCCCGCTTCGAAACAATGGCGCGAGGTCGGTGCGCCAGGTATTCGAGAATGCGGTACTCCGTAGGCGACAGCTCGATGGGTTGATTGTCCCGGAAGACGGTCTGCTGGATCGTATCGATCTCAACATCAAGAACTGTGAGGATGGGGGACGACACTCCCTTGGCCCGGCGTATCAAGGCCTTGATTCGTGCCAGCAGCTCTCCCAGGTCGAAGGGCTTGCTTAGGTAATCGTCAGCTCCGTTATTCAGAAGCTGCACGATCGAATCCTTGCCTTCCAGCGCCGTTAGAATCAGCACCGGAGTATGGATCTTTCTTTTTCTTAAATCCTGAAGAATGCTCTGTCCGCTCTTGCCGGGAAGCATCAGGTCAAGAACGATGGCGTCGTACACGCCCTGCTGCCCACATTGATATCCGTCCTCGCCGTCCTCCGCGTGATCGACGGCCACCCCGACCTCACGCAGAGCGGTTGCGATGTTTTCAGCGAGACGCTGCTCGTCTTCAATCAGAAGTACTCGCACGGATAGTTCCTCAAACAATCATCTTAAGCCGACCTGAACCAGGTGCTCGGCAAATCCAACTGGATAAAGACTCAAAACTTGATCTGCAGCGACAACTGCATCCTTCGCGGTGGAAGCGCCGAAACCGATCTTCCAAAAAACGGCGAAGTGATCACTCCGACATAGGTCGTTGCGTTCGTCTGATTCAATACATTGAAGGAGTTCAGGGACAGTGTCGCCATCGGGCCGCCCTTTCGATCCTTGCTCAGTGGAAAATCATGAGCAAGGTTTAGATCGAGATCGAGATACGACGGTCCATGCATGGCGTTTCGGGAGATGCCCGTTGGTCTGTCGACCGCAACACCGTCCCTGTTGGTGTCGCTACCCGTGGTGATATTGACCGGCAGCCCCGAATAGAGCGAAAGCGCGGTTCCAAGGGTGAACCACTTTCCGGCATCGAAAGTGCCCATCATGTCGAACTTGTGCCTGCGGTCGTTGTCGGAGCGCGACCAGTCCCTGAGAGGGGTGTAACTGTAGCCCGGAAAGTAAGTGATGCCCTGGGTGTCGTTGTAGGTCTTGCTCAGGACATACTGCACCTGGCCGGAGAAGTGTGGAACTGGGCGGCCACGAAGGCTGACCTCAAGCGAATTCCCTTTCGCATAGCCCTCGGGCTGCATCAGTCGTAACTGTCCGAGGGTGGATTCGGGCCTGTCTGCATACGTCGGCGCAACCGGAGCATTCGCGTCGATCGAACGAAAGAGATTCATGCCACGGGTACCAACATAGGTCGCGCTCAAAGTACTGCTCTTCGTGATCTGTTCTTCCACGCCAAAGCTGTACTGCAGAGTGGAGGGTATGCGCGAGCGTGGATCGAGTTCGACCACGCTGGTTGGCTGTGAGACAAGTGCGTC
>Ga0268266_10001798_pt1 | contig 24291 bp, 22 predicted proteins | sample KBSS13metaG_FD_190356 | JGI IMG/M metagenome (GOLD analysis project Ga0268266, IMG submission 190356) | Switchgrass rhizosphere microbial communities from Kellogg Biological Station, Michigan, USA - KBS S1-3 metaG (SPAdes) (version 2) | ecosystem: Host-associated > Plants > Roots > Rhizosphere... | reverse complement strand
TTTAGTTTGTAGGATGTTTCTGTTCACGCTTTATAGGACGTAGGTACTGTTTGAGTATAGCTGCCTTCTTTTCGCCAAGCAAATGGACTAAATCTTGGTCGCGGGCCTGGAGCACGCCACGCATGCTACCGAAGGTTTTTATGAGTTTTTTGCGCGTCGCCGGGCCAATGGTCGGGATGTCATCGAGCACGCTCGCCGTTTGATGTTTCACTTTTAGCACACTGTGATAGGTAACCGCAAAACGGTGTGATTCATCGCGAATGCGCTGCAATAACTTCACGACATTGGTGTTGTGCGGCAGATTTACCAAGATAAAATCTTCACTTTCCGTTGCAAAGCCGCCCAGCCGATGCATGGCCTGCGTATCCAGCGTCACATTGCTGCCGCCGGAGCCGCCATCTCGACCGGAGCCGCTAGGCGGGGCGGAGAGATCTTCCCTGTTCTTTTGGGAAGATTCCTCGACTTCGCTCGGAATGACGGGAATGGAAGTTGAAGCGATGGCAACTATATCCTGCTGCTTATTGCCTATTGTCCTTTGTTTCTTAATCACGATTTGCTCTTCACGCTTGGCCAGACCAATGAATGGAATTTTGGCCAGCGATTCGTTCCACGCCGCCGCTTGGGTGTCACGCGCTTTTATGGCGGCATCCAGCTGGCCCTTGCCGCCATCTATCAAAAACAGACTTGGCTTGCCCCAGGCTTTCACATTCTTTTCGCTCAAGCGCCGCGTAATCGTCTCATTCATGTTAAAGAAATCATTGTTGTGCTCTTTGCGCGTCTTGAACTTGCGGTATTCACCCTTGTCGCTCACGCCATTGGTAAACACCACCATGCTCGCCACCACGTTTGTGCCCTGCATGTGCGAGATATCGTAGCCTTCTATGCGGCGTGGAAAGCCGTCCAGGCTTAGCACATCAACCAGCTCGTTTAGCGCATGGTCTTTGGAAATATCCAAAAACTCTTTGTCGCTAAAAATCACCTGCTTACCCAGGTTCTGTAGTGCTGTCAGCTGGTTGCGCAGTCGGGCAGCATTCTCAAAATCTTGCGTTTTGGCAGCACGTTTCATGTCACGTTCAACTTCCGTCAAAATCGTCGTGCGTTTGCCCTCAATGACCGCGATGAGCTTGCGTAGGTTCTTGCGATAATCTTCCAGGCTCGTCTTGCCTTCCTCGAGTCCCGGGTCGAGTCCCAAATGGTAGTGCAATGTCGCCCGTTTTTGCCCCGGAATCCGCCGCGTGGCAAACGGAAAAATGCGACGCAGGAGCTTCAAAGCCTGTCGAACGCCATAAGTACTAAAATACGGTCCAAAATAGCGCGCGCCATCATCGAGCGGTCGACGCGTAGTGGTTACCGTGGGGTAATCGCTGTCGTAATCGATACGGATGTAGCTCATGGCCTTATCGTCGCGCAGCAGAATGTTGTAGCGCGGCATGTAGCGGCGAATCATCTCCGCTTCCAAAAACAGTGCCTCCAGCTCGCTCTCCACTACCATCCAATCGGTATCGACGATCTCTTCTACTAGCGCCTCGGTTTTGGGATCGCGATTGCGGCTAGCCTGAAAATACTGCCGCACGCGGTTGCGCAGCACAGCCGCCTTGCCTACATAAATAATTTCTCCTGACGCGTCTTTGTGAAAATAGACGCCAGGGTCTTTGGGCAAATCTTTCAACTTCGTTTCAAGCACACTGTTCACCCCTATAGTATAGCGCTTTTAGAAGTAGCCTGATCTGCCGGGGATGCGCTGCGCGGGAATGGCAGGGCTAGCTTTGGTTTTTGGCTGAACGTGCGGCAACATTGTCAGCACCAGATTGCCAACAATCGGTTCGATGGGCTCGGTGTACATAACAACACCGCCAGAGTCAGGCGCACGCATTATATCGTAACGGCTAGCACCACTCAGTATGGACAGCGTACCGCCCGCCACACCGCACACCCACGGCAGTACAACGCTTGCCGGAACAAGCCACTCTGAATACTCAGGTCTCTGTGTAGCGTCTCTGTGACTTACGGCCAGGTAATCCCTAGCCCAGAATTTCCGCACCGCATCGACGCTAGTATAGGGTCTACCATTATCCCACATGGCGACGGCTAGTACGGGAGGTTGGTTGGGACGTTCAACGTGTAATTGCGCAGTAAAGCAGGTAGCCGTTGCGGCGCGGCCTATCACACTGATATATGGCAACTCCGCCACGACATGAGCATAAAGTTCCGGCCCGTGCGGCCCGAGCAGACCGGTTGTTAGTTTATCGACTCGATAGTCGCCGCACCAAGCACTCAACGCCCCGGGCATACCTGAAAACGCCAGCATAGTAGCCAGACGATCATCCTGTTTGTAATGAGACTCCTCCGGCACACACGCAGGTACTGTAAAATCCCGCCATACCGGGCCGAGCAGCCGGGTAGCGTCTAACCCCTCCACTCCACAATCCTTGGAAGTCTGTCTTAGGCTTTCATCACGGTCAAAATCACTTTGGAGCGGCACACCGGTAACCCGCAGGGTGTGGGCCATATCAGTTAAGCAGGTAAAATCAGCCAATTCCGCCATAGGCACAAGATATAGGTAGGCCGCGCAACCAGTCTGTAAGAATTCACACCACCAATGCGCTTTTATAAGCTCTCGTATACTGCCTGCGAAACTAGCCCAGCTAATCCAGTCTACCCCTCCCTTGAGACCGCTTTATCGCTTTGAGCGCGACTATTGCCCTGACTTGTCGATCGCGTACTTGGCGAGATGACAATCCATGATAGGCATCTAGTATTTCCTGCCTGCGGACTTTTTCTTCTCTTGTGAGCGGCGAGCGGGCCGTACTGCCCACTTCAGTGAGAGTTTCGGCCAGCGATTCTATTCTCGCCTCAAAATCCTCAATCGCGTTGAACCCCCTCTCAAGCCCGGGCTCAATGGGGACGTCTCCCTCCGGAGACGCTGAAGACACCTCCGCTTCGTGGTTTTGCTTCGGCATAAAGCCCAGTGTAGCTTTATACCACTCACCCGACTATGATCTAGTTTACAGCTGGTACGCCAGACGTATCCAAGGTCTGTGCCTTATGGAGACAATCGGCAGTGTGGTATAGTTTTGCGTCGTCCTGTTTGCATGTGTCGCAGATCAACACCAGTTCGTTGCAACTTTTGAGCGCGCAGTTTTCGTAATTACTGGTTGAGTCACTGCAGTGGATGCAGGTGCCAATAACTTTTGCGTGGTCAGAAAACTCCATGCCCATGCGATCGTCGAACACATACAGGCTACCTTCCCATAGGCCATCATCGCCATATTTTTCGCCGTATTTCGCGATGCCACCATCCATTTGGTAGACATCTGTAAAACCACGGTTTTTCATGAGACTACTCAGGATTTCGCAGCGGATGCCGCCGGTGCAATACGTGACCACCGGCTTGTCTTTGATGTCGTCGTACTTGCCGCTTTCCAGCTCGGTTATAAAATCTTTGCTGGTACGCGTGTCGGGCACCACGGCGTTTTTGAACTTGCCGACTTGAGCTTCGTAGGCATTGCGGCCATCGAAAAACACTACGTCATCGCCCTTTTCCTCGACCAATTTGTGAACCTGTTCGGGCTTGAGGTGTTTGCCACCACCAACCACGCCATGCTCGTCTACTTTTAGCTCGTTGGCAGCACCAAAGGCAACAATTTCATCGCGCACTTTTACCTGCAGTTTTGGAAAATGGTCGCGCTCGCCATCGCTCCACTTAAACGTTGTATCTCTAAAGCCAGCGAACTGCTTCATTTCCTTCACATACGTTTTGAGCTCTTCAATATCACCACCCACCGTACCATTTATGCCATGCTTGGAAATAAGTATACGGCCCTTCAGGTTCAGCTTTTCACACAGGGCGCGCTGCCACAGCCGAACCATTTCCGGGTCGGCGAGTGGCGTGAACTTGTAATACAGCAAAATCTTTTGCATTTTATCTATTATATAACGTTAATCACCATTTGGCGATGGGTGTTCATGGCACATGCCCCCTTCAATCACGTATAGAACCTTGCAGGGTTCACTGACTACTACCCGTCTGACAATTGGCCCCAATGGGTTATATACTAATCACATGGCTATAAAACTCAATCACAAGATACCCGTTCTGGCATATGATAATTTGACCCTTAAAACAAAAGCAGATGGTTCATTCCAACTCATCTTTTCGCAATACGTGACGGAAGGCACGGACAACGAAGAAGCAGATGTAGTTGCTGCCGTGCAAGTTGTTAACGAAGCAAAGTGGATCGAGATGAGAGATTACATAGATTCCGCTCTAAAAGAACTCAAAAAACGCGAACTCTAGATACTTTCCCAACTGTTAAATCCCTCTGAAAACTGCTAGAATGCTGATTGTCTAAGTTCAACAGTTATTTATCCCTATCCCGGGTGACTTGTGCGTTAATAGCGGCAATTCACTCGAACTCGGTAGCGCAAGTTACTGTTGGCTTAGACACCTAGAGCTGGATTGTCGCTACTTTTATTTCGACATCATCTCAGGTGTCCTTTTTTATTATCAAACAGCGGAGAACACCCCATGCGTATCGGCCCTTATGCTAGAGTCCTGTTAGTTTTAGTAGTAGCACTAACCGCGATTAGCCTGTTCGCTACCGAACGAGCCCTCTACTACCGCAGCAACCCCCGCGTAGAGGTCAAGCGCAGCACCGAGACCAACACGGTTTACGCCAGGTTCGACCCCAACAGGGACCAGGCGTACACCTGCACCACCCAGAAGGTCGTGGACAACGTCGGCATGGTCTGCGAGAGCCCCGATGGCAACGTGTCAATTAACTGCACCGTGGCAACGGGAGACAGCGACCCGAGCAGCTACTTCTGCTAAACTGGTAGTATGCAAAAGAAACCAAAAGCGAAGACGATTACTAAGGCAGAGTTTTTGAAGGTGGTTGGGAAGGTTATAAAGAAAACATAAACATGTTATACTAGTTTCTATTGGAGAGCCCAGACATGGGCTCTTTTTATTTACCTTTCACTTGCCGGGTGAGTCCTAATGCTAACTAACAAAGCAATAGGTAAATTCATCCGGCTGGCCAGAGGGTAAAAGAAAAGCCCCTCTAACACTGGGGCTTTTAAAGAAAACCTCTATGGCTTTCATTACCTGTTATTATAGCAGGTCTGTTAAATGTTGTCTTTTGTAATTCTGCTCATCAAACTCCAAAACATACTAGGCTTGTTCCGGTTACTGTATCGCCAGGCAAATTCATCCGCATACAACTGCAAATACTGCTTACTAACCGTCTTATACGTGCCCTTCATCCGGGGCTTCCAGGTTGACCAAAAGTTCTCAATTCCCTGAGTACGGTTAGCCGGATACGCCTTATCCACCCACTGGTACTGGCCGTGATTGGTCTTCATGTGATAGTAGCCCCAATTGGGCAGCCGGTCATATGCTCTGGCGCTGTCAGAGTAGATCATACTACCTGCACGTACCTGCTGCCGTATAATGGGTGTCAGAATGCGTTCTCCGGCAGTTGCTACATGGTAGACCTTTACACGACCAGTGCGGCGCTCTAGTGCTCCAAACAGCACCTCACCAGTCCGCCTTGGATCACGGCCATACCGCCGGATGGCACTGCTGCGCTTAAAGGTATTGGCGTGTATATAAGCCTCATCTACCTCCACTTCACCGGTAAAAGGTTCTTCTGGAGGCTCCATGAGTTTGCGTATCTGGTGCAGCATCCTCCAGGCAGTGTCGTACTTGCAACCCAGTTCCCGCTGCAGCTGTGCAGCCGATGTACCAGCTTTATTGGTAGCCATGAGATACATAGCGTAGAACCAGTGCCTTAAGGGTGTCTTGGTGCTCTCCAGGACGGTGCCTTTGAGTGGACTGGTATGGTGGCCACAGGGGCCACAAGAATACACCTTACGGCCCTTAATAGGATAGTGCTTAGTCACCTTGCTACACCTGGGGCAGGTTATGCCGTCAGGGTACAGTAGGTCAACAATGGTGCGCAGACAAGCAGCATCGTCTGGGTAATCGGCCCATAGGTCGGAAACGGTGTACTTAATGGCTTAGACACTCTTAAATATTGTGTATATTATACCATATTTACAGAGGTATATACAACTATATACTACTTTGCGCTTATGGCAAATGATGGTACGCTAAAAGTGTTGCATCCGTGTGTGTTCGTGCACCAAAAAATCGACACTAACCGTACGCTTAATCGCGGGAAAGTGCCGATTTTAGAAACTGCACTGCACTAACAGAAAGGCAACACTATGTCTGGACTAAAATCCTACATAGAAAAGGTTGTGTACCGGGATTCCGATTCCGGTAAGTTCGTACCCAAAAAGTACGTGACAGCACATCCGAAGACTACTGAGACTGAGCAGTATAAGCTCAAGAAGTAGTCATTACAGGTACGATGTTAACAGCATCGTACCTGTTTTTATATTGTTGCCTCAAGGTGCAGTGTACCGTACCCCTCTTGGATCACTACGTGATTGTTGGGGGCATGTGCCGTGTTCATCCCAGTAGGCTACTTCCTCGGGTGTGCCAGCATATAATCCAGTTACCCCTAACCATACTGCCTCCTTGGTTCGGCCCGCACCAAATCCCATGGGCGATAGATTCAACATTCCCGATTCCGCAGTTCTTGACATGGCATACGTATCTAACGCATGAAGTGTGGGAACCCAGAACGGTTCACCATCCTCAGCCTGGGGTATTTCATGACCCAACTTCTGCCAATCCCCATATAGCCGCTCAGCCCGATCTAGGCTTGGCAACCGGTTGGCCAAATCTGGACACAGCAGGCCTATACCACTAACCACAATGCCGGCCAGTGCCAGCCTGCTTGCCTGTTGAGCTGCCGCTGTCTTACGGTCTGGGCCACCAAACGTCTGGCCGTTTTTGGTAATGGTAATCATCGGCGGCATATATGGTTGCTCCGGCGTCCGTGCCACAAGAGGCGCAATGCTAAGACCAACTGCCGCACCGAACCCTCTGTCCGAGCGCACGCTATACTTTGGCAGATCGCGCCTATCAGGCCTCCACTTACGTCGTAACGTTACAAGTTTGGCTTTCTGAATGCCAACTCTGACAGCGTGAAGCCCCAAATTAAAATTGCACTCTTCCAATGGCACTCGTCCTGGCACTGTGTTCTCTACATATTCAGTATGAACAACCCGCCGCCTCCTACGATCCTCCCGGCCACTCGGTAGCGGTATATCGTGTGAAGTGAGCGTACCGGATTTTGGCATAGCCTCAAGCACAGGAAGCACCGCTCGTGCGATACCAGCAACAACGCGAGTTGTGTTGCCTTTTAGGTTAGCCTCAGGCGACCATTTCATAGGTGCAAAATAGTATCACACTAGCGCAGCTTTTGCGAACAAGGGGATATGACTCGTTAAGTGTTGTAATAAAGGCTACAGTTTTTTATCTTATGCTTGACATACCGTGATAAAATAGAGTTCTAATAACAACGTAAAGGAAAGGCGCCAGTATTCCATGAGTATGCAGACATTTGCCGAGCTAGCACCGTTGGTCGCCAGTTCCGACAGTTTTCTCTCGTAAACAAACCAAGCCGGCAGCGTGAGCCGGGTGTGAAAATTAACTAAATTATTAAAGTGAAGCTTCGGCTGAGTTTCTGATTTCTCGGAAATAACAGAAGGAGTGTATTGGTCGGTGCCAAGGAGGACCGTACCTATGAATGATAGACGTGCTTTAGCAAAACGAACCTTTCGCTATTACTGGCAACATGTGCGGCGTTTTCCGCGTTTTTACATGCCAACATTTGTAATCTTGCCGGTTAACATCTTGGTGAACAACTACGTACCGCCCCTTATTTTGGCAACCATTTTAAACCGGCTCAGCAAGCACGACTACACCGCACATCGTGTGTGGTCGGCCTTTGGTGGTAATTTAATCGCCTACTTGGTCCTGTCGCTTATAGGTGGCACGTTATTGTGGCGCTTGTTTGACATGTTCTACTGGAGACTGGAAGGTAAAGTGCAACGGTCGATATACGAGGAAGTATTCCAGCATTTAGTGCAACAAACGGCAGATTTTCACGCCAACCATTTTGGCGGTTCGCTAGTGTCTGCCACCAGTAAGCTCAGCGGAGCCTACGCTAGGCTTATCGACACCACACTGTTCCAAGTCATGCCCTTGTTTATCGGACTAGCCTTTGTGAGTATTGTCATGGCATTTCGCGCCCCACTCTACACAGCGCTCCTATTGCTGTTCTCCATTTTTTACATAGCAATATCGTTCAAAGTGAGCAGCAGTGTGCGAGCGCGCGGAGCAGAAGTGGCACAGGCCGAGAGCCGACAAACCGGATTGCTAGCTGATGCCATCACTAACGTTATGGCTATAAAAAGCTTTTCGGGCGAACAGGTGGAAAACCGCCGCTTTGCGAGCGCCACAAATAACACATACGATAAATTAATGGCCATGATGTACGCCTTCCAGCGCCAGCAAATTTACTTGAGTAGCGTTACGGGTGTTATGTCTGGCATCGCGTTAACGGTAGCCGTCACAAGCGTTGTGTCATTCGGTGCTAACCTAGCTACGGCATTCCTGATTTTTAACTACACCAGCTCTATAGTCAGCCAGCTGTTCACCTTCAGTAACAATAGTTTGCGAAACTTCAACCGTTCGTTTGGAGATGCTAGCGACATGATTGCCATATTAGCTACCAAGCCGGAGGTACGTGATGTCGATAATCCTCAAAAGAGCCATATCGCTCACGGCGAGATCCGCTTCAAGGCAGTCACATTCCAGCACGATGGCTCCGAAAAGCCACTGTTCGACAATCTGAATCTGCGCATTAAGCCCGGTGAGAAAGTTGGCCTAGTAGGACACTCCGGCTCAGGCAAAACCACGCTCACCCGTCTGCTATTGCGATTTTCGGACATTCAAGGTGGCACTATCGAAATTGACGGGCAGAATATTGCAGCAATTACTCAGGACGATCTGCGGCGACACATTGCCTACGTGCCGCAAGAGCCACTGCTATTTCACCGTTCTATTAGCGAAAACATCGCTTACGGTGACCCATCCGCCAGCCAGAAAGCTGTCGAGGCGGCCGCCAAAATGGCCAGTGCTCATGATTTCATTGCCACATTGCCGCAAGGCTACGACACGCTGGTGGGTGAACGTGGGGTGAAACTTTCCGGTGGTCAGCGGCAGCGGATTGCTATCGCCCGAGCCATGCTCAAAAACGCCCCGATTTTGGCGCTCGACGAGGCTACCAGCGCACTCGACAGCGAGAGCGAAGTGCTCATCCAGGCCGCCCTCTGGAAGCTGATGGAAGGCCGCACAGCCATCGTCATTGCGCACCGACTCAGCACCATTCAGAAAATGGACCGCATCATCGTACTCGATAAGGGCAAAATAGCGGAAGAAGGCAGCCACAAAGAACTTATCGGCAAGTCGGACGGTACCTACGCCAGATTGTGGGCCCACCAATCCGGAGGGTTCATAGATGACTAAGCTAAGACAGGCCTATTCGCTGCGATCATTCCTGAGCTATATGGCCCGTTACAAGCTGCGGTTTGCTATAACCATATTCTGCTTCACGGTGTCCAATATCCTACTGGCCATCATCCCGATATTCATCGGGCGGCTAATAGGGGCGCTTTCTGCTCACCCCGTGCAGGGACACCAGGGAGTCATCTACGTCTGGATACTCATACTGTGCAGCGCTGGCCATAACTTCACCTGGCGCGTGAGCGAATACGCCTACACGAAACTTATCAGCCCGCTCAGCTTCCAGTACGAGAACATCATGTTCAGGCAGGTCATCCACAAGCCCTATTCGTACTTTGTCGATAAATTTACCGGCAAATTGTCTTCGTACATCTCTACCATCAGCCAGGAACAGCGTGCATTTCTGGACGACCTTTGCTTCAACTACACCAGCGAGCTCGTTAGCCTAGTCGTCATGCTCGGCATCTTGGCTAGCGTCAACTGGCAAACCGGCGCTATTTTTGCCATCGGCGTAGCGGGGATGCTGCTGGTAGGACGCCACACCATTCGGAACAGCATCAAATACGAGAAGCAGTTTGCCGATGTGCAGTCCACCAAAAACGCCAAAATCATCGACGCGATCGCTAACTTCGTAAACGTAAAATCGTTCCGCAAAGAAGCAGCCGAGATACACACGATAGACCTCGAACAAGACATAGCCATCAGCACTTTTAAGCGGTCCCAGTTGTGGGCAATCTTTTTCTGGTCGTCAATGTCATTCTTTGTGCGCGACCTGATATGGCCGGCAACCATCGGCCTGAACGTGTATCTGTTCCTCCATGGCCAACTTTCGCTAGCACAGCTGAGCGTAGTGCTATCGACCATACTACTCTTTAGCACCACGGTGTGGGAGATAATCTGGCGCGTTTCGCAGTTCAACTTGCGACTAGCCCGTGTAGAAGAAGCACACCAGTACTTGTTTGGCGACATGAACATCGTGCGTATACCATTAACGGATCGAGAACATCAGCGTGGTCACCGAGAGCTCACCACAGCACTCGAACTCCGTCAGCTCAACTTCGCTTACCCCGACAAGGTTGACACACAGGTACTGAGCGGCCTGAGCCTGACACTCAAAAAAGGTCAGAAGCTGGGAGTCGTCGGCAAGAGCGGCAGCGGTAAATCGACACTCACCAAATTGCTACTAGGCTACTACCCTGTTCCAGCCGGACAGATTTTGTTGGATGGCGAGCCGGTTAACTCCAAAGACGTAGCAGACATCATTTCGTATGTACCACAAGATACCAGCCTGTTTCACCGCAGCGTGGCAGACAACATCGCTTACGCCACCGACCACAAAGTCAGCCGGGCAGACATCATAAAAGCCGCAAAACTGGCACACGCCCACGAGTTCATCGAAAAAATCAGCGACGGTTACGATGCACTGGTAGGTGAACGCGGCGTAAAGCTAAGCGGCGGCCAGCGGCAACGCATTGCTATTGCTCGCGCTTTCCTAGACGATAAGCCACTCCTGATACTCGACGAGGCGACCAGTGCGCTCGATAGCGATAGCGAGCTGATGGTGCAAGCAGCGCTCGAGAACCTATGGAAACACAAGACCGTCATTGCCATCGCCCATCGCCTATCGACACTGCGACATATGGACATCATCGCCGTAATGGATAATGGGCGGATCATTGAGTTAGGGTCACATCGAGAGCTATTGGCAGCTAGTGGCACCTACGCCAAGCTCTGGGCTCACCAGAGCGGTGGTTTCATCGAGGAGTAGGCACTTTTCCAAGCATGCCAATAAGATGTAGGAACGGCGCGGCACCGCGCGCGTCGTGCCGTTTACCGGCACGTTCCTGGTCGGCGACTATTGCGTTAAGCCCTGTCCTAGAAAGCTTTGCGATCGGCCTGGTGTCGAAGTGCCGAGTATTACATACGCCAGACCAATCAAAAGTTGTAACGCCTACATCTCGGGCTGCGTGGGTCAGCCACCTCGGCCGAAACGCCCACACTTGCCTGCCCATGTCGTTCACCACGCGATCGGTAGCCTGCAAGATGTTGGCATCGGTGTATTTCTTTCTGCGTAGCAGGTCTACCATGACGCCATCAAAGCCTTTTTCGAGCACAGATAGATAGCCGCCTGGCTTAACCAAGCTGGCAGCCCACCCTACAAACACGCCAGGATCCTTCTCGTACGATGCCACCTCGTGGCAAAGCACTAGATCGTATGTGCGCTCACCAGTGCCGGCAGATAGCTCCTGGAAACTGAGGAGTCTTGGCCGAGCAGTATCTGGATATTCGGCCTTTGTGGAGTCAAGCATACTGCAGATCTGGCTAGACTGGTCATCATCGTAGTCAATCACCGTTACCTGATGCCCTGCCCTGGCTAAACCCAGTGCATCTATGCCACTTTTAACCCCAATGGCGGCAACATGTGCCGAAGCACTACCGAGGCTAATCGCTCCGAGATTGCGACGCACCAGTTCATAGCGAACATAGTCGCTCACGGTTTCGGCATAGGGTGCGGATGGTGGAACAGAAAGTTCAGCAGAAACTGTCTCGACAGCTGGCATAGCAATTCTCCTTTTCACAAAAAAAGAGCCTGCACGTATAGTGGCAGGCTCTTTTGTTTGTGACCGTGAAAATTATTGCTTTTCGGGGTTGCGGCCGTCGTCCTTGCTTGGCAGTTCTTCTTTGCCACCCGGACGAATTTCAGCGCCTTGAGTGTCGGCTTCGGCAGTGCTTTCGTGCTCAGCTTCGACCTCAGCTTCGTCGCCGCCCATGGCACCACCGCCAGCTTCGTCGTTAGCCGCAGCCAATGCACTTGGCTCAAACACGGTTGCAAGCACATGTTCCGGCTCGATTTCCAGCTCAACTCCCTTTGGCACCTGCAAATCTGCAACGGTTATCTGGTCGCCGACAGCGACTAGCTTTTCGGCGTCGTAAGCTAGTGCATTAGGCAGATCTTTAGACAGCGCCTTTACGGGAACACTGGTCGTCTGAGTGAGCACAATCAGGCCGGTGCGCTCTGCAGGGCTAGCCTCGTTGCCCTCGCTATAGCGTGGGTGTACCGGCACTTCGGCAGCTACCTTTTCGTTAGCCTTAATGGCGCCGAAAACGATGTGCGTCATGGCATTGTACTTGGGGTCAAAGGTAACCGCCTTGACGATGGTGGTGTATTTTTTGCCACCAGCAGTAATCTCTACCGGGTGGTGTCGACCGGCAGTCGTAAAGACCTTGTGCAGCGCCTGGTATTCGGCCTGGATATGCACCGAGGCTTTACCGTGGTCGTGAATAACGCCGGGCACGATACCATCTTTGCGTAAGTGCTTCACGCCCTTGCCAAGCGTCTCGCGGGTATCGACGACAAGCGTAATCTGATCGGACATAGTAGTTGTTACTCCTCCTTAGTTCAACATATAGCATAACACTTTTCGGTGCAGACTGAAAACTAGGGTACAATGATGCGCATACTATGTTCGACGTCACTCACCTGATACAAACCGGCGGCCTATTACTCATTGGGGCGTTTGTCTTTGCTGAGTCCGGCGTGATGGTCGGACTGTTCCTGCCCGGGGACACACTGCTGTTGAGCGCCGGCGTACTTGCAGCTACGGGTAAACTCTCTGTGGTCCCAGTGATGGTGGTTGTGGCATTGGCAGCAATCGCCGGCGACAATGTGGGCTACCAGATAGGCAAAAGCATCGGGCCACGCCTATTCCGCAAAAAAGATGGCATTATCTTCCGCAAGGCATATATAGAGCGGGCCGAGGTTTTCTACGAAAAGTACGGCGCTAGAGCCATGCTGATAGAGCATTTTATACCCATTGTCCGGTCATTTGCGCCAGTGACCGCCGGCGCTAGCAGGATGAATCGGCGTTTGTTTATAGTGTGCAACGCCATCGGCGACGTTGTCTGGGCCGTTAGCTTTACGCTGTTTGGTTTTTTTATAGGCAGCAAGATCCCTGGCATCGATAAATACATTGAGCCAGTGTTGGTGGCGATTATTGCTATGTTCTTAGCGCCCACTTTGTACCATTTGCTGCGCGATCCCAAAAGCCGAGCCGCTATCAAGTCCATATTTAAGCGTTCCCGGTAACCCAGCAGTTAGTCGCCTGGGTAATGCCGACTAACTAGGCTACGTTCAGTCGAAAGAAATTAAAGCATGTGCTTCAGGAATTGGCCGGTGTAGCTTTCGGCCACCTTGGCGATGTGTTCGGGCGTGCCTTCGGCTAGCACGCGGCCGCCACCGTTGCCGCCTTCGGGGCCCATGTCTATCAACCAGTCGGCACTCTTTATGACGTCCAGGTTATGCTCGATGACAACCATGCTGTTACCGGTATCTACCAATGCGTGCATGACGCCCAGAAGCTTTTCCACGTCGGCAATGTGCAGGCCGGTGGTTGGTTCGTCCAAGATGTACAGCGTGCGGCCAGTGGCACGGCGGCTGAGTTCGCTGGCGAGCTTGATACGCTGCGCTTCACCACCACTGAGTTGCGTGGCCGGCTGGCCAAGGCTGATGTATCCCAAGCCCACATCTACCATTGTCTGTAGCTTGCGGGCAATGGCCGGAATGTTCTCGAAGAATTCGAGTGCCTGCTCACAGGTCATGCCCAGCACATCGCTGATGTCTTTGCCCTTGAAGTGGATTTCCAGTGCTTCACGGTTGTAGCGTTTGCCGTGACACACTTCGCACGGCACGTACACATCCGGCAAGAAATGCATTTCGATTTTGATAATGCCATCGCCGGCACAGTTTTCGCAGCGCCCACCCTTGACGTTAAAGCTAAAGCGGCCGGCACTGTAGCCGCGCAATTTGGCTTCTGGCGTGCTGGCAAACAGCTCTCGGATAGGCGTAAACAAGCCCGTGTAAGTCGCAGGGTTGCTGCGCGGCGTACGGCCAATAGGCGACTGGTCGATGATGATCGCTTTGTCGAGCTCTTTGATACCCTCGATGTCGTCGTGCTTGCCTGGCACAGTACTCGCTCGGTGCAGCCGTGCCTGCAGTTCTTTGGCCAAGATGTCATTAATAAGGCTGGACTTGCCCGAACCCGACACGCCGCTCACCACCACCAGATTGCCCAGTGGGATGTCAACCGTAACGTTCTGCAAGTTGTTTTCACGCGCTCCCACGATACGGATTTTTTTGCCATTCCCCTGTCGGCGCTTCTTGGGTACCGCAATTTCTTTGGCACCGCTCAAATATTGGCCGGTGATGCTTTTAGCAACTTTTTCGACTTCGGCGGGCGTACCACTGGCGACCACATGGCCACCGTGTATGCCAGCACCAGGGCCAATATCGAGCAAGTAGTCCGCAGTACGGATAGTGTCTTCGTCGTGCTCCACCACGATCACGCTGTTACCCAGATCGCGCAGGTGCTTCAGCGTCCGAATCAGTCGTTCGTTATCGCGCTGATGCAAGCCGATGCTCGGTTCGTCCAACACGTAGAGTACACCCATCAGGCCCGAGCCAATCTGGGTTGCCAGGCGAATACGCTGAGCTTCACCACCAGAAAGTGTCGTGGCGCCGCGCAGCAATGTTAGATAGTTTAAACCCACGTCCTGCAAGAACGTCAGCCGCGCACAGACTTCTTTGAGTACCAAGCGAGCAATTTGCATTTCTTTGTCACTCAGCTTGAGTGAATTCATGTACGTTACCGCGTCATCTATGGAAAGCTCACAGATGTCCATGATGGATTTTTCGTGGATGGTAATGGCTAAAACTTCGGGCTTCAAACGACGGCCATGGCAAGCGTAGCACGGCTTTTCCTGCATAAAACGCTCGATGTCGCGACGGATGAAATCGCTGTCGGTTTCTTTGTGGCGGCGCTCCAAGTTCGGGATCACGCCTTCGTACGTCGTATTAAAACTGCGGCCACCACCGAGTGACACACGGTAGGTTTCATCGCCCGTGCCGTACAAAATACGCTGCATGTTTTCAGCGCTGATCTCTCCGGTGGGCGTGTGCAAACTAAAACGGTACTTTTCGGCTACCGCCGCCAGCTTTTTCATGTACCAGTTGTCAACGTTAATGCGATTGTACGGGCGGATGGCACCTTCGGCGATGGTCAGACGGCCATTCGGAATCACCAGCTCTGGGTCGACTTCTAGTCGGTTACCCAGGCCGGTGCAAACCGGGCAGGCACCGTGCGGGCTGTTGAAGCTGAAATTGCGCGGTTCCAACTCTGGGATAGCTACCTCCGGATGATCCGGGCAAGCGTACATCAGGCTGTAACTGGTAGTTTCGTCACTATCGGCGTTCAATACCACAGCCTTACCCTCGGCAACTTCCAGCGCTTGCTCGACGCTCTGTGCCAAGCGCGTACGTGATTCATCATCGTTTACCAGACGGTCGACGACGATTTCTATGCGGTGACGGTAGTTTTTATCGAGCTCCGGGAATTCGTCCAGCGCATACACGACACCGTCAACTCGGACGCGAGCAAAACCAGCCCGCTGGTACTGCTCCGGGATGTGCTCAAAGGCGCCCTTTTTATCGACGACTACTGGCGCCAAAATCATCAAGCGAGCGCCATTAGGGAGTGCAGCAATTTGGTCAACAATATTCTGCGTGGTTTGGCGCACCACCGGCACACCATCAATCGGACAGTGCGGCACGCCGATACGTGCAAAGAGCAAACGTAAATAATCATAAATTTCGGTCACGGTAGCAACCGTAGAACGCGGGTTGCGGCTGGTGGACTTTTGGTCGATGGAAATCGCCGGGGAAAGTCCATCGATTTGGTCGACATCAGGTTTTTCCATCAGCCCCAAGAATTGCCGGGCATAGGCGCTCAGACTTTCGACATAGCGACGCTGACCTTCGGCATAGATAGTGTCGAACGCCAGGCTGGATTTGCCCGAACCGCTTAAGCCCGTAATTACCACCAACTTGCCACGAGGGATCGTAACATCGATGTTTTTGAGGTTGTGCTCCCGGGCCCCTTTTACAACAATTTCGTCATTCATAGATTGCTTTCTTGCGTTAATCGAGCATATTTTAGATGAGTCAGCTGGCCGCTTTCTTGCGCCAATGTAGAACTACGATTACGCAGCGAAGCAAAAAACTGGCAACTCACCGCATATACCATTCGCAGATTAGACAAAAGTAGCCCGTAAACTCGTCTCATATAAACGTGTAAATTATACAGGTTTTTGCAATGGTTTTCTACAGGCTGGATCCAATTTTAGTGTGGAATTCCGCTTGTTCTACTTCTGAGTTTAGTAGGCAGTTAAAAACCGGCACGGTATACTGTACGTATGGATTTTTTGCGGAAACATGGGAAGCGTGTGCTCACTGATGCAGCCGGCTATTTTTTGATTTTCGCCGGCGTCGCCACCGGCTGGCTCCCTGGGCCAGGCGGCATACCGCTCATCGTGGCCGGCCTTGGCCTGCTGTCCATAAACAATGCGTGGGCTAAAAGTTTGCGCATGTGGGTGATAAGAAATGGAGGTAAAGCCATCGAGGTCCTGTTCCCAAAATGGCCCTGGGTCGAATGGGGGTACGATATTCTAGCCTTATTGCTGCTATGTGTCACCTTCTTGCTCGAGCTGCGCCACGCCAGCATCTGGGAGATGAGTCTGGGCGTCACCGCTTTCTTTGTCGCACTATTTATAGCGCTTACCAACCGCGACCGGTTGCAGCGTCTCCGTGGTAAGCGTAAGCGGTAATAAAATAATTATTGCATTGTGTCAAATTCTGACGTACACTCGTTGGTACGTAACGAGGGCACAAACATGCAAAACTTCATTGTGCTTGGGATAGTTCCCGGCACTAATCTTCAGCTAACCTTTGATTTCTGGTTGTACACAGCAGTTGTACTGCTGATTGTGCCACTTATGGCGTCCCTATGGCGTCGCCGCAGCAGCCTGCGCAATTACCTGGCCGCCCTACTGATTGCCCGTACGATCAACCAGTACCACTACTAAACCCTTTGCATTTACATACCATTGGGCTGTAGGTGCCAGTCGGCACCCAATCCCAGCGGCTACGCCTAGACAATGAAAGCTATTCGACTACCGGCATAATGCTCTCGGCATACAGCTGGAGCTCTTCGAGCAAGTAGAGTTTTTCCTTGCCGGCATCTGTCTCGGCTAACTCACCCAGACGCTTCATATACTTGGCCAAGCGGCTATCGGCACCTGCTTCCACGAGCACATGGTAGCGATATTGTTCCCACGCCGCCCGCTCTTCGTCGGTTAGTTTTTCGGGATAGTTACGGCCTTTGTAGCGCGGCAAGATATCGCGCAGGCGCTGGTCATGGAAATTCGCCTCCAGCCCGGCCAGCTCATCGGCTTTCGCAGCGTGAACTACCGACATTAGCCGTTTGTCGTTATCATCAAAAAAGCCGCCATCATACAGCGCCGCGTCAGCATCGGGGACTTCCCGGCTCCATTGCTCGCCGCGTTCGTCATCCATGAGATCACGGGCCCGCACAATATTTGCAAGTAGCTCGGGCATGGCATTCAGTTTTGCCAGATTGGCATTAACGATTTCGGGCGTCACTTGCAAGCGTTTTTGCACCCCCACGTCGCTCAGAATACCAGTTGGCGACAGCGCCGGGCAGCGGTTGAACTTTAGCGTCTTCGCAGGCAACCGCGTGGGTGCGTCGGGATCTTTGGCGTAACGCCAGCGTGATGCTAGCTCTTCTGCGGGCAAATCCTTGAACTCAGTAGGGTCGTGACGGAGGTCATACACGATAGCGCCCTTCATGTCATCCACGTGCACCAGGCGCACTACTGCCGTCTTTTCGGTTTCGTTCGAAAATCTGCCACTGCTGTAGATGAATGTTGGATTGGCGTCCAGGAATTTCTTGACATCGTTTTTGCCACGTAGATTGAACAGCCAGTCAAAAAGCTTTGGCTGCTTGGCTTTGATGAGTTGTGCCACGGCGATGCTGGCCAGCACGTCATTCAGCGCATCGTGCGCATGTTCGTGATCAAGATCGTTGAGCTTGGTAATGAGCTCCAGCCGGTTGGTCGGCTTGCCGTCGTCTGTCATTGGCCAGTTAATGCCATCGGGCCGCAGCGCGCGTGTCATGCGCACCACATCCAGCAAATCCCAGCGACTCTTGCCGTCTTTGTATTCCCATTCGTAGGCATCGTAAAAGTTGCGGTAGTTTAGAAACCGCATGAACTCGTCATCGAACCGCACCGTGTTGTAGCCCGCAAAAATCGTATCGGACGTTGCCACCTCTTTGTGAAAGAATTGTAGGAATTCAGCTTCAGTGAGACCGTCTTGCAGTGTGGCTTGCGGCGTGATGCCGGTGAGCAGCACCGCATCCGGATCAGGCAATATGTCTTCGCCCAGCTTTATCAGCAAGTTTACCGGTTCGCCGATAGGTTTCAGGTTCATATCGGTTCGCTGGCCGGCAAACTGCATGACCCGCTGCTCTCGTGGGCTTATCCCCGATGTCTCTAGATCGTACCAAAAGAAACTCTGTGCCATACATAATTAGTGTACCCTATAAAAACCAAAGTAGATATAGAGTAAGGTTAGTAGTGATCCCTGGTGTCGACGAGTTAGCAGGCGATGACACAATGCGCTTACACGTTTAGAAAGACAAAGAAAAAGCCCCTTTCGGGGCTTTTGTTAAATTCCTTGAGTCCAATATGCCATCGTTCTATCCTCCGATGCTTTTTATTACCAATAACAGTGTACCACCACACAGCAACTGGAAGAAGCCAGAATTAAGGTGAGTAACTTTATTCTCGTATCTAGCAATATTTGCAACCATGCACTCAATGTACTCTTCAACTAATGCATCTAGGGCTTCAGCTTTAGTTTTATGAGTATGTATTTTGGTTAGCTTGGACTCAATCGGCACAGACCAAGACATAGTCCTTAGTCCTCGTAGTAGAAAACCGATAGCCGATACAACTAGTCCAAGCCCAAGGAAGTAAAAAACCTTTCCATACGTTTCATCAGGTATGAATAAGTCGTTCCCACTATACAAATAACTTAATAGCGCCATGCCAGCTCCTAAGAAAGTTAGAATCCGTAATTTTACAGTCGCCAGTGAGTCATCCAATCTACCGTAAATAATTCGCAGCTCTTCAAGTGCAAGCTCCAGGATGTCCACTCTATTATCGGCGCCTACAAACAGAGGTGTCTGTTCTGTGTTTTGAAAGATTTCCTCAACATTTTTCAAGGATGCCTTCATGTCATTCACTTCCGTAGCCATGTATCCCCCATACCCACCACGATAGTTAGTCTCTCAAGAGTAAATCAGTACACACGCTATAGCAAGCAGCAGCAGTTTCACCTACTTGTCGTCAGGGTATGGTCACCTATTGCAAGAGTCCATCAGTGTCACGATTTCCGGGTATGCGCAGGGCCAGCCTGTACGAAGTTACACTGCTAGTATTCGAAGCTGCCGCCAGAGATGCGGATGGTGTTGCCGGGTTTGATGCCCTGACGGGACAGTTCATGCATAATGCCCTGCTTGCGCATGATGACACGCAGGCGGCGTACGCCTTCTTCGTTGGTGAAGTCAGTGCGCACGGCAAAACGCTCAATCTTGCTGCCGCTAACGGTGAATACGTCGCCTTCGTGGCTGACCCGCCAGCTGCTTTGGTCTTTCAGGCGCAGTACCGGCACCAGTTTTTCTTCTGGAGCTTCTACGACTTGGCGCTTGCGCTCGGCATCCACGGTTGCGCGTACTGCGTAGAGCAACGGCTTGAGGTTTTCGTGCGCCTGCGACGAAATCGTGAATAGCTGTGCACCCTTGGGCAGCACCACTTCTATGGCAGCACGCTTCTCGGCCAACTCTTCGGGCAGCACCAAGTCGATTTTGCTGAGCACTACAATCTGCTGCTTGTTGGCCAAATTCGTCCGGTACGTGGTGAGCTCGTTCTGGATAGTTTGATAATCTGCTACTACATCTTCACTACTGGCGTCTATCAGGTGCAGCAAAACCGCGGTGCGTTCTACGTGGCGCAAGAACTCGTCGCCCAAGCCCTTGCCTTCGGCTGCACCTTCGATAAGCCCCGGGATGTCGGCAAACAACAGGCTGCTTTCTTTGTCGACATCAACCACGCCGAGGTTTGGCGTGAGGGTGGTGAATGGATAATCGGCGATTTCTGGGCGAGCATTGCTGACCACGCTGAGCAGCGTAGATTTACCAGCGTTTGGTAGGCCTACCAGACCGACATCGGCGATTAGTTTGAGCTCCAGCGTCAGTTCCTTCAGCTCGCCAGCCTCACCCTTTTCGGCAAACTTTGGCGCCTGACGGACCGAGCTGATAAAGTGTGCGTTGCCAAAACCACCGCGGCCGCCGGCGGCAACAATAGCTCGCTGGCCGTCTTCGGTGAGGTCAACCAATGTAAGGCCATCGGCGTTGGTTACTACCGTACCAACCGGCACAGCTACCTCGAGGTCTTTGCCGTTCTTGCCGTGCTTGCGAACCTTGTCGCCAGCGCCACCTGGTTCGGCTGCTAGCTCGCGGTGATAACGGAAGCTCACCAGTGTGTTTTGATTGCGGCTGGCCACAAAAACCACGTCGCCGCCATTGCCGCCATCACCACCGTCCGGGCCACCCTTGTCGATGTATTTTTCGTGCCGAAAGCTAGTGCGGCCATTGCCGCCATCACCCGCTTGCACTGTAACCGTTACGTGGTCAATAAATTTCATATACCCTCAGTATAGCAGAGAAGTTGTAGATATTGTAGAAATATGTTCTAGAAGTGCTGTTTTCCTTGCTGGACTCAAGGATGGCCGAAATTCTGCAGTCAAACCGTCAGTAGATCTAGGAGCTTGCAGAATAGTGCAGTCTGGGATGAAACGTGAGTACCGCAGCGGAGGCATACTAAAGGTACGACGGAACGAGTAACGGAATTTAATTAAGATCAAGTCAGCACCCTCGGAAAATAGTGCAGTCTGGGATGAAATGCGAAGCCCGTAAGCGAGTCGTACTTAAGGTACGGCGAGTACGAACTGGAGTATTTCGCCCGGAATACGCTGTTTTCCGGGGGTGCTTAGCGGTAGATGTAGTGTTGGAAGTGCGTGGCCGGAACCCATCCACTAGTACCGACCCGACCCCACCCAGCAATACCATTCATATCGCTGTAGATAATCTGGCTACCATCGGCAGAAACCTGCTCCACAATGGCCACGTGACCCAGGTATCCGGCAGAGGTCTGGGCAATTGCTCCAACCCGTGGCGCGGAGCTCACCGTCCAGCCGCTGAGAGCAGCATAGTAAGCCCAGGTGTTAGCATTACCCCAGTTGCTTGGCGCACCCGAACGGGCAGCCGCGTAGTAGGTACAATAGCCGTAATCGTAGCCATTGCTACCATACTGAGCCGTAAAGGAGCCAGCTCCAAATAGCACCCTACTTGAGCGGGTCACGGCCTGAATTTGACCATTGGGAATAATAATCTGCTCACCGGTGTGAATGCCACTAATTTCAGCATCGTTATAGGCTACTATCTGATCGACATTCGCCTTGTACTTAGTGGCCAGACTCTGTACCGTATCGCCACTTTTTACGTTGTAGACTATGCCATTTACACCTGTCGGCGGGATGGTAAGCTTAGTCCCTAGGGCTACCGTATCGGAAGTTAGATTGTTCGACCACTTGACGCTATCGGTCGTGACGCTAAACTTCTGGGCAATCGAGGTAACCGTGTCACCGGCTTGCACGACATAAGATTGGATATCGTCGCGACTTTTGAGTGCCGTAGCCACGATCTGCGGCTTGGCCACAACATTAGTGTCACTTGTGCTTACTGCTACGACCACCCGAGCACTCTGCGCCTGGCTGTCTATCGGCTTGCTCTCCGGCAAGTTGACCATATGCGCGACATTGGCCGCGATGTCGTATGACGTAACGCCATCGACAGGATTGGACGTAGCGCTGGTATCGGCCAAGGCACCTGCCGCCACCGAATGACTGCCGTGCGAGCTCGTAACCACAAAAGCTACTACCGTGCCGAGCACCAACACATTGGCAACAATAAGGCCATAGCGAACAATCCGTTTGCGAGACGACTTGTGGGTAAGAGTCTTTTGCAGGCGATTGCTTAGTTGCAACCGTCTTTGATTTATCATGCGGGCCGTAATAGGTCCGGTAGTAATGGTACTAATACTATAAGCTCCTGGCGCCGGAAGTTACTCTGCACAAGAGCTCCGTACACGCCGACCTTTGCCGTTTATTACCTGATATTATGACCGCGCCTAGCACTCTGGGCGGGGATAGTATATTGCTAAGCAGCGGCAAACGTATAACGGATAGCCTCATACAATACATGGGTTGCTCCGTTACATAGCCAATGGTACCAAGTTTAACTCCGGCTCGCAAGCCTTTAGCGTCTCTCCACCCCTGTTACGTAGTAATTTAAAAACGGCACATAAAAGGCCGAAAAACCTGGCGAAATGGCCTAGTGGCCACAGAGCTTGTGGCAATATTGTTGGGTCAGAGCCTCATGCTCCTGCAGGGTTTTCGAGAAGTGTGTCGTGCCGTCATCGCCAGTGACAAAAAACAGCCAATCGGTGTTTGCGGGATGTGCCACGGCTTGCAGGGCGCTATTATCGACATTACTGATAGGAGTTGGCGGCAGACCAGTGTGGATCAGTGTATTGTACGGCGTATCATACTTCAGTGAGGTGCCGTGTCCAGCGAGCCGAGACCCATATGCGGCAGTTACATCACTGCCAAGCGTTGTGCCATTGTTAAGCCGTGCCAAGAAGACTTGCGCAGCTTGTGCCCGGTCTGATGGTGTCGTTACCTCTTGCTCGACTATGGATGCTAGGATAATCCCTTGGTAGGTGCTCAGCCCCTCTTTGGCGAAAGCGGCCCGCAAATCGGGCGTCAGGTGGCTCTGCATCTCGGCAATGGATTCTTGCACGATAGTGGCAACACTGGTGCTATCGGTGCGCTGGAACGAATCAGGATATAGGTAACCTTCCAGGCTATTACCGGCTGGCTTATCAACCAGTGCGGCGTTGTTTTCGTAGTCGCTCGACTGTAAGGCCGCATTTACGTCCGACTCGCTAAAACCATCGTTTATCAATGATTGTCTGATTTGGTCGAGCCGCTGGCCGGGCAGTATAGTTACCAGCTTGGTTGTAACCTTGCCATGCGTAAGCTGCGCTACTATATCCTGCACACTCTGGCTGCCGCTAAGATTGTAGGTGCCAGCCTGCAAGGCTCCACCAACACCCTCGTGACGCACATAGGCTTCGAAGGTCCAAGCATTACGTATCACCCCTTTGTCGTGCAGCAGATCGGCTATCTGAGACGGCGTAGCCCCCGATGCAACCGTAATGGTCTGGGCAGTGGCATGGGCGTTTACCGGCTTAAGATTCTGTGTGTAAAAATGCCAGACGGCCAGTGTGGCCACCAGCAGCAGTACCGCGAGTATCCCCACCGCTACCAACACACGGCGGAGCCATGGGCGTCGCTGCCGCATGCCGTTTACTCGGTACATCAGGCGTCCGCCCCTTGGCTCGCCGAGTGCTCCGTCAGGTATCGCTCCAATATATAAGCTGCGGCCAACGCGTCTATGTCACCCTTGCTGTGCGTCCGCCCGGCTAGCGAACCTTCGGCATCTACACTAGTGAGCGTTTCGTCGGTGAGTTCTACCGGCACCGTAAGGATCGGCTCCAGCTGCTTGGCAAAGGCTTCGGCCGCCTTGGTCTGTGCCGTATAGCCACCATCCATGCCTCGGGGTAACCCCACTATCACGAGCCCAGCGTTTTCCTGGTCAACCAGCTTACGGATGTCCGCCAACAACGTTTCGGTATTTGGCAATGTAATCAGTGGCCGCGGCAACCGCGCCACCACATGAGCAACCGCCACTCCAACGCGCTTTTCTCCGTAGTCGAGAGCCAGGATGTATTCTGCGGCCATATGTTGC